>OGCM01002284.1_pt1 | contig 18358 bp, 7 predicted proteins | sample 1570151 | NCBI WGS metagenome assembly OGCM01 (sample SAMEA4370582, study PRJEB24528) | human gut metagenome
CTACCTGTGCATATCCGCCGCCGGCTGCTCCACCTTTTACACCGAATACCGGTCCTAAGGATGGCTCTCTTAAAGCAACCATAACGTTCTTACCCATTCTCTGCATACCGTCTGCCAGACCTACAGTTGTTGTAGTCTTTCCTTCACCGGCCGGTGTCGGGTTGATAGCAGTAACCAGAATCAGTTTACCATCTTTTTTGTCAGATTCTTTCAGCAGATTGTAGTCGATCTTTGCTTTGTACTTTCCGTACTGTTCCAGATATTTGTCATCAATACCTGCTTTTGCTGCGATCTCGGTGATCGGTTTCATTTCGCATTCCTGTGCGATCTCAATGTCTGTTTTGTATCCCATAGTTATTTCTCCTTTCTTCTGACCTGACGTCTGCCCCCGAAACGGAACAAAAAGTGAAGAATGTATCTGTTCCGTAAATAAAAAAACGCAGCAAATGTAATCATGTTCTACATTGCTGCCCAGACGGTCGGCCAATATGAATCCTGGTTTCCTGTGGTTCCTCCACATATCCGTCAGTAGCCAGGATCTTCTTTTTCAGACTTCTTTTAAAGAATAGCATAAATTAGCAAAAAAGTCAAGAATTACGAGGAAAAAACAATCTCTTTTTGTGGATTTTCACTTGATATTTATGAGGAAGAAAGTTATACTTATACGGTAACATAATTGTTACTGTTCACTGATACTATCTTGCGAGGTGTTTTTTTGTGAGCGAAGGTCACAGAAAACCCGAGACATACCTCACGAATTTATGCGATTAGTATGAATTCTGTGCATCGCAAAGTGTGTAATGGTGAGATACCTTGAAAAACAAACGTGATCACTATTAATAAAGAAGAAAGCCGGTGATATTTGTGGAACAGGCAATCAGGGAGGCGATATTTTCCGGATTCTGCAGGACGTATAATCAGGCACAGACAGTGACCTGTGAGTTCACAGAGACGGAAGAAGGACTCGAACTGACCGAAGTGGACTGTGGATATAGACGGTGCATCCATCGGGGCAGCTGTGAAGTGACCAGGCAGATCCGTCAGATGGAAGAGGATCACAAAAAGGAGTAAAGGGGAAACAAATGGTAAAACTGAATAAGAAAATCAGGAGATATCTGGCTCTGGTTCTATGCCTCAGTATCTTGCTTGTACCTGTAGAGGGTTATGCGGCGAAGAATAATCAGAGCACAAACCAGCGGGTGAGAACCACAACGACAGCAGCAGGCTGGGTGTCCAGCGGCGGCCGATGGTGGTATCGAAATGCAGATGGGAGTTATCCGAAGAGTACCTGGAAACTGATCAACGGTTCATGGTATTACTTTGAATCTGATGGATGGATGGCGACTGGCTGGAAAAAACTGGGCGGCGAATGGTATTATCTTACATCCAGTGGAGCGATGGCTACCGGATGGGTGAAACTGAATGGGAAATATTATTTCATGAACGGTTCCGGTGTGATGCAGCATGATACCTGGGTGGATAATGGTGCCTACTATGTGAACAGCGATGGTGTCTGGGTGGAAGGAAAGACTTCCCAGAACAGAGCAGAAAGCAGTCGGACAGATTCCACAGCAGGATGGGTGTCCGGTGGCGGCCGATGGTGGTATCGGGAAGCAGATGGTTCCTATCCGAGAAACAGCTGGAAAGTAATCAATGGTTCATGGTATTATTTTGACGGCAGCGGCTGGATGGTAACCGGCTGGCTAAAACGCGCAAGCGGCTGGTATTATCTGGAACCGGGCAACGGTAACATGGTAACCGGCTGGAGAAAAATCGGCGGAACCTGGTATTATCTGAATCCGGGAAATGGCGATATGGCGCAGGGCTGGAAAAAGATTGGGAATGTCTGGTATTATCTGGAGCCGGGAAATGGTGGCATGGCAACGGGCTGGAGAAAAATCGGAAGTACCTGGTATTATCTGAATCCGGGAAATGGCGATATGGCAACGGGCTGGACAACCATTGGAGGAACCCGATATTACATGAATCAGGATGGAGCCATGGTAGAAGGCTGGTCACAGCAAAATGGAACCTGGTATTACCTGAAACCGGGCAGCGGAAACATCGCGACCGGATGGTTAAAACTGGGTGCAACCTGGTATTATCTGGCGAGTGACGGAAAGATGCTGACAGGTTTCCAGAACATCGGCGGATCCAAGTATTATCTGAACACAGGCAGTGGAGCCATGGTAGTAGGCTGGCTGCAACTGGGCAGTGACTGGTATTATATGAACGGCAGCGGTGCCATGCTGACAGGCTGGCAGAAAATCGGAAGTACCTGGTATTATCTGAATCCGACGACCGGTAAGATGGCAACAGGCTGGACAACCGTTGATGGAAGTAAATATTATATGAACGGCAGCGGTGCCATGCTGACGGACTGGCAGAATATTGACGGTTCAGAGTATTATTTTTACAGCAGTGGAGCCATGGCGGTAAGTACAGTCATCGGCGGTGTTGAAATCGGAGCAGATGGAAAAGCATCGAGAACAGAAAGTCAGGCGATTGGGACTCTGACCAAGTTTTTGAAAACAATGATTCAGCCGGTAGGTAACACCCTGTATGTATGGGGTGGCGGTCATGACGCCTGGACAGACGGAGACGGACTGCGTATCGGTATGAACCCGAAGTGGAAACAGTTCTATAACCAGCAGGGAGCTTCGTATAATTATACGAAACATCGATATGAGTATCAGAATGGTCTGGACTGTTCCGGTCTGGTCAGCTGGGCTGTCTACAATACATATAATACGAAATCAAATCAGAAAGAAACGGCATACAGTTCAACATCTACCGGATTTCCGGCTTATCTGACCAACAAAGGTTTTGGATCGCACGGAAGAGTTTCCGGTGGAACATTTACACCTGGTGACGTGGTAAGTATGACCGGTCATGTGTGGGTTGTTCTTGGCATGTGTTCGGATGGAAGTCTGGTGATCGTTCATGCGACACCACCGGTAGTTCAGATCAGCGGTACGGTCAATACAACAGGAAGCACGAACAGTGAGGCTGTAAAACTGGCAAATGCATATATGAAGAAATATTATTCAGATGCAGCCGGCAAATATAATCTGTGTATCGCAAGTAAAGCATATGTGAATAACGTAGACCGTTTCCAGTGGTCCTCCGGCAGTATGAGAGATCCGGATGGACTGCGTAATATGACGGCAGCACAGGTACTTGAAAAATTGATTGGACTGCAATAAGAAAAATGTAAAGAAAGGCTGTCGGGAAATAGACAGTTCTAAGTTTGGGAGGGTGTGACTCATACCGAGGCACACCCTCCCAAACTTTTTATCATACAAAGAAAAAAGATGACTGACGACAACCATCTTTCTCTCCATTTATTGAGATGAGTTTAGTATTGAGGGGTTGCAGGAAAAATGGTTTTGTGTTAATATGTTAAGGAATGTAAAGAGAATATTTCGTAAATATTACAAGAATATATAACACAATGCAAAACAATAAAAGGAGAAATGTATGAAAAAAAGAATCCTTTGTTTAACATTAGGATTAATGCTGACAATTTCACAGGCAGTACCTGCCGGTGCTGCATCCAGAAAAGATCAGTTAAAACAGGATAAGGCAGCAGCACAGAGTCAGCTTGCAGCACAGGAGTCCAAAATCAATAATCTGGAAGACCAGAAACAGACACTTTCTGCTGAGATCGATCAGCTGGATTCTGATCTGGTAAATATTATGGTTGAGATTGAGATTCTGGATGGTGAGTTATCCGATAAAGAAGCGCAGATCGAGCAGACCAAAGCAGATCTGGCAGTGGCAGAAGAAAATAAACAGAAACAGTATGAAGCCATGAAGAAGAGAATCCAGTATCTGTATGAAAAGGGTGGAGATGATGCATGGGCACAGATGCTGTTCCAGGCATCGGACTTTACCAGTCTTCTGAACCAGGCAGAATATGTACAGCAGATGTATGACAGTGACAGAAACAGTCTGGAAGAGTTCAAAGAGACTGTACAGCAGGTAAAAGACCTTGGGGATCAGCTGGACAGTGAGAAAGCAGAACTGGAAGAGATGAACCAGGAGTATCAGAATCGTCAGGCGAGTATGCAGACTCAGCTGCAAGAAAAGAAAGCAACTTCCAGTGATTATGATGCACAGATCGCACAGGCTCAGAGCCAGGCTGCACAGTACACGGAACTGATTCGCCAGCAGAATGCTGAGATTCAGAAAATTGAAGAAGAAGAGAAAAAAGCAGCGGAAGAGGCAGCAAGAAAAGCGGCCGAGGAAGCAGCTAAGAAGGCAGCAGCAGAAGAAGCTGCAAAGAAAGCACAGGAAGAAGCAAACAAAAAAGCAGCAGATGAGGCAGCTAAGAAAGCAGCAGAAGCAAGCAAGAAATCTTCCTCTACTTCCGGCAGTAATACAGCTGCAAGTTCCGGTTCTTCCACAAGCAGTAAAAACAATACATCAGGCAGCAGCTCAAGTGCAGCAACATCCAAGGACAACGGAAGTTCTTCTTCCAGTTCATCAGGAAGCTCAGGCAGCAGCGTATCATATAATCCGACAGGACAGTCCGTTGTTAATTACGCATGCCAGTTTGTTGGCAATCCTTATGTATGGGGTGGTACAAGCCTGACAAACGGTGCTGACTGTTCCGGATTTATCATGAGTATATATGCAAAGTTTGGTGTATCCCTTCCGCATTCCTCCGGAGCAATGGCAGGCTGTGGTCGTGGAGTTTCCTACTCTGAGGCAATGCCTGGAGATATTATCTGCTACGCAGGTCATGTAGCGATCTACATGGGCGGTGGACAGATCGTACATGCAAGTAACGCAAAAGACGGTATTAAGATAAGCGGAAACGCTGCGTACAGGCCGATCGTTGCAGTTCGCCGTGTGCTGTAATCAGAACAATAGTAATAATTATGAGAGCCATATCTGAAAAAGATAGGGCTCTTTTTTTGTTCAATAATCTATTCCACTTTAACGTGGCATTTTATTGTAGTTCCGAATTTGACAAAATAAATGATGGAATCAACACAAAAGAACGAGCCGATAAAAAAACGAATCGTTATAATTAGAATAAAAGAGACTGAGACAGTCTGTATGCAGACGGAACAGGCTACATTGCCGGAAGGAGGTAGATAATGAAGAATCGAAAAAAACAGCTTATGAAGATCGGAGCTGTCATAGCGGTGATTGCAGTTGCAGGAATTGCCGGCGGAGTCGTCATATACAAGTGTGCCAATCGATTCGATCTGACTGTAGCCGGTGATCCGATCAGTAAGGAAGAGTATGTGAACTGCATGAATTCCGTGGAATATGATACAAAGATGCAGATCCAACAGGATTATGATGCCGTATACGGAACGGATTTCTGGGAAAAGCAATACGACGGACAATACGGCTATGAGATCCTCACCCGGAATACAGTAGAACAGTTAAAATACATCCATGCAGTATATGATCTTGCCGAAGAAAACGGAGATGTAGCAGACAGCAGCTATGAGGCTCTGGAAAAACGCTGGAAGGATGGTAATGCGGAGCGAGGCGAGAAAGTAAAAAAAGGTGAAGTGATCTACGGACTGAAAGAGTATACCTTTCAGCTGTATCTGGACTATGAGCTCAGTACTCTGAAAGAGAAATACTGTAACGATACATCCCGGGAGGGAATGCAACTGACGGAAGACGAGGTTCTTCAGCACTACCGGAGTCGCAACTGGATATTTGGAGGCAGCGAAGAAAACGCTGACCTGGAAACAGCAAGAATAGCAGTCGAAAGAGAACTGCGTGAACAAAAATACGACGATATGATCACGCAGCATGAAACCGATTCTCAGGTGGAAGGAAACATGAAAGATGTGAACCGGTACACCTTGAAGAATATACAATAACGGAAGGAGAAAAGGTATGAAGAAAAGATGGATGAGCGGTACGTTAGCACTTCTGCTTGCAGGAACAACAGTCGCATCAATGATGCCGGCAGTATCTGTTAAGGCTGAGGGAAATACCGCAACCGGAACAACATATTATGTTGATTCCAATGGGGGAAATGATAGCAATGAAGGAACATCAGAAGGCAAGGCGTTCCAAACACTTGAAAAAGTAAATACACTTGATCTTGAGCCGGGAGATACCGTTCTTTTGAAAAGAGGATCTGTATTTGAGGATCAGGCTCTTAAGTTTACAAAAGAAGATAGCGGTACTGCAGAAGCACCGGTAAGAATATCTGCTTATGGCGAGGGAAACAGACCACAGATCAATACAAACGGTCATGGTCAGTGGGAACTGAATTATGGAACTCCACTGGATAACCAGAATCATAAGTGGAAAGGTACCGTATCTTCCAGTATCCTGATTGAAGACACAGAGTATATCGAGATCGAAGGTCTGGAACTGACCAACGACAGAAATAGTGCAACAGATACCGAGAAAGATAAAGCGTACAACGATGCATATGCAATGGACAGAACAGGTGTTGCCGGCGTTGCGAAGGACAATGGAACAGTAGACCACATCGTACTGAACGATCTCTATATCCATAATGTGACAGGTAACGTATATAACAAACATATGACAAACGGTGGTATCTACTTCATCGTTGCAAAACCAACAAACGAAGGAGCAACCGGAATTGCAAGATACAATGATGTTAAGATCACGAACTGTTCTCTGGATACAGTAAACCGCTGGGGAATTGCAGTCGGATACACCTATCAGTGGAGACAATTCACAACAGGTGCATTGTCAGATGCAACAATGGCAAAATATGGTTCATCCAATGTTGTGATCGAGAACAACTATCTGAACCATGTAGGCGGAGATGCCATCACAACCATGTATCTGGACAGACCGATGGTTCAGTATAACGTGTCAGAGAATGCGGCAGAGCAGATCAATTTCAAAGACTACTCAAAGAATCAGCCGAGTCTTGATGCAAATGGTAATGTAAACGGTACACAGGGCGTTGGTGCAGGACGAGTGGCAGCAGCAATCTGGCCATGGAAATGTAAAAATGCAATCTTCCAGTACAATGAGTGCTTCAGAACATTAAATGCTTCCAATGGTAACGGCGATGGACAGCCATGGGATGCCGACTATGGTGATGGAACAAACTATCAGTACAACTACAGCCATGGTAATACCGCAAGTACCATCATGTTCTGTGGTCCGGAGTCCATTAACAATACATTCCGTTACAACATCAGCCAGTATGAAGATATGGGACCTCTGGATCCGGCCGGTAACACTGGAAACTGCCAGGTTTACAATAACACATTCTATATCAAAGAAGGTCTCAATACCATCTGGCATAGAAGCCATGGCAATGGTGGTCCTGTAGATATGGAAAATAATATTTTCTATTTCGCAGGAAACTCACCGGTTGCAGTAAATGACTGGAATCCCAGCGGAAATAAGACCTTCAGCAATAACTTATATTACAACGTAACTACTTATCCGAATGATGCAAATGCTGTAAAAGCGAATGCAGGAACAAAGGTACTTGTGGATGCAGGTTCCGGTCCGGATTCAGTAGCAACTGATAAGAGCGCAAGAAGACATGAAGATCCAACAGCTACAACAGTATTTGACGGATACAAACTTGCAGAAAACTCTCCGGCAATCAACGCTGGTAAAGTAGTAGTTGACAGAAATGGTTATACCATCGATCACGACTTCTTCGGTCACAAGATCACAGCAGTACCGGAGATCGGAGCAGCAGAAAGTGATGCAGTGGCAGCACTTGTACTGAGATCTGACGTATATACTGTTACCGGAACAAACGTAAGCGATCTTCCTAAAAATACAACAGTAGAGGATTTTCTTAATAATGTTATCGTAGATACAGGCGTTACAATTACTATTAAAGAAGGCGAGACAAAACTTACAGGAACTGACATCGTAAAAGGAGGAGCGACAATTACTCTTTCTTATGAAGGAATGAAAAGTGTAACTTACACTGTGGTTGCAAGTTCGGATAAAGAACTGAAAGAATGTTTCTACGAAGTGAAAGGATCAGAAGTACGTGTTCCTTACACAGAGAAAAACCCGACAACAGTAAAGGAAATGAAGGCAAACATCACTGTAGCAGATACAGCAACAGTATCCGTATTAAACGGTGGTGCAGAACTTGCAGACAGTGATGCAGTTGCAGACGGAATGACACTTCGCATCACTGCGGAAGACGGCACAACAAATGATTTTGCGATCAAACAGAAAAACGAATATAACTGGACTTTTGATTTTGTAAGAGGACAGCAGGGAAATGTATGGTTCGGACAGATAATGGATAGTTCCAGCGACTGGGCCAATATGACAACCATCGATTCGGACGGATGGCCAAACTGGGCGACTCATACATATTATGGCCCTGGTATTGATGCACCACAGAACACAAATACAACAACTGATTCAACAGTTCATGGTCTGCTTTCCGCACCGCCAAAAACAGATATTTCTACAGCAATGGCATATAGAGCACCGAAGAGCGGAACAGTATCATTCAAGGTCAAAGATGACGAGCCATATCTCCGTCAGTCTCCGAACGCAAACGGAACAGTCACCTTGAGTCTTTATGTAAATGGTGAAGTGAAAAAAAGCTTAACACTTGAAACCAGTAGACAGAAAGTTGGTAACTGGGAACAGGCTGAGGAAATCGTAGTAAGCCGTGGTGATATGATTCGCGTGGTAGCTAAGTGTAATGATAACCCAAGCAAACCATCCGCTCACGTTACACCAATCATCACTTATGTGGATAAAGCAGCAGCTGATACCGAAGCACCGACAGCACCAACAGAAGTAACAGCAACAGATATTACAACAACAACAGCAAAAGTTACCTGGACAGCATCTACAGATAATGTAGGCGTGGCAGGATACAATGTATACGTAAATGATCCAGAAAATCCTGTAAACGGCGAGACACTTGTAACAGGAACAGAATATGAACTGAAAGACCTTACAGCAGGAACAGGATATACAGTAACTGTAAAAGCTGTTGATGCAGCCGGCAATGTTTCAGATGGTGCTGCACATACATTTACAACAAAAAATGCGGCAGATACAGAAGCGCCGACAGCACCGGGAAATGTAGCAGTGACAGATGTTACAACAACAACAGCCAAAGTTACTTGGAGCGAAGCAACAGACAATGTAGGTGTAGTTGGATATAACGTATACTTAAACGAAGAAAAAGTAAACGAAACACTTGTAACGACTACCGAATATGATTTAACTGCTCTTACAGAAGAGACAAATTATTCAGTAAAAGTAACTGCGGTGGATGCAGCAAAAAATGAATCTGCGAGATCTGAAGCAGCTACATTTACAACACCAAAAACACAGGATACCGAAGCACCATCTGTACCGGCAGGTGTAGCAGCATCAGACGTGACACAGACAGGAGCAAAGATTACCTGGACAGCATCTACAGATAATGTAGCAGTAACCGGATACAATGTATATGTGGGTGAAACAAAAGTAAATGCTACACCTGTAACAGTTACAGAATATGATTTAACCGGACTTACAGCAAATACAGGATATTCAGTAACAGTAAGTGCAGTGGATGCAGCAGGAAACGAATCCGCAAGATCTGAAGCAGCTACATTTACAACATTAGAGGCGGAAGAAGAGAAAGATACAGAAGCACCGACAGCACCGGCAGGTGTAACAGCATCAGAGGTGACACAGACAGGAGCAAAGATTACCTGGACAGCATCTACAGATAATGTAGGAGTAGCCGGATATAATGTATATGTAGATGAAGCAAAAGTAAATACGGACAAGCTGGTGGAAGGTTTGGAAATTGAACTGACAGGTCTTACTCCGGATACAGAATACACAGTAACAGTAAGTGCAGTGGATGCAGCGGGAAATGAATCAGGAAGATCTGCAGCCTTCACATTTACAACACTTAAAAACGAGGAACCTGCCCCGGAAAAACCATCCGCTCCTACGAATGTAAAAGTATCTGAAATTACTCATACCACAGCAATCGTTACCTGGGAACCGGCTGCAGAAAGAGCGATGGCACCTGGATATAATGTATATCTGGATAATAAAAAACAGAATGAATTGCCTATAGAAGGAACAGAGTACAAGTTGACTGGCCTTAAGGTAGGAACCAGATACAATGTAGCCGTAACAGTAGTAGATGTAGATGGAATAGAATCTGACAGAACAGAAGAAGTAGAAGATACATTTATAACAAAGGCAGATAAAGAAAAACTGCAGGAAACTACAAAAGATGCAGACAAAGCTCTGGAGAACAAGGATAAATACACAGAGGAATCTCTGAAAAATCTGGAGGAAGTCTACAAGAAGTATCAGGAAGTACTGAATGGTGACAATGTAACTCAGGAAGAAGTAGAGGAAGCGAATAAAGCTATCGAAGAAGCTTTCAAGAATCTGGTAGCAAAAGACGATGGTAAGAAGGATCCGACTCCTACCCCAGGACCGGCAGCCCCAACACCGACTACAACGCCAGACCCGACTACAACCCCAACCCCAACTACAACACCAACTACAACCCCAACCCCGAGCACCACACCGCAGCCAGGCGCAAAACCTGCAGCAACTTCCGGAAATACCAACACAGGAAGCACAAATGCAGGTGGAACAACCACAGGCAGCACATCTACAGCCAGAGCTGCAAAAACAGGTGATACAGCCAATGCAGCAGCCTGGTTATTTACCCTGGCAGCATCTGCGGTTGCAGGAACTGTTGTTGTAAAACGTAAAAGAGAGGATTAAGAATGTCCCACTCTTGAAGGATAAAAATAAGTAATTAAAACAGACAGGAATCAGAAAACACTGATTCCTGTCTGTAACATCCAACAAAAAGGAGAAAAAAATGAGGAAAAAGACCCTTTCAGCATTTCTGGGATTGGTTCTTGGCGCTTCTACCATATTAGGCTCTGTCGGTGCAAACCCTGTACCGGTATCCGCAGGAACGGATGGAATAACCGACAGCGAATGCACAACCACTGGAACTGCAGAACCGGCATCGGACGAAGTTGTACCGGACGCGAATCAGTACAAATATCAGAAGGATGAACTGGCAGCATTCTGTCACTTCGGACCGAATACATTTAATGAAATTGAGTGGGGAGAACATTACGGAAACAAAGCACCGAACGAAATCTTTACATTGAAAGATAACTTTGATGCAGACACACTGGTAAGCACATTAAAGAATGCAGGATTTAAGAAAATTATTGTAACAGCAAAACATCACGATGGTTTCTGTATCTGGCCGAGTGCATATACAGACTATGATGCAGAGGCAGCAGGGTATAAAGGAGATATTCTTGAGGAGATATCTACTGCGTGTACAAACTATAATATGGACATGGGACTTTACCTGTCTCCATGGGATATTCATGAGCCATCTTACGGATATTATGATGCCAATGGAAAACCGACAAGCAAGGAAAATGACGTAAAAGATTATAATGAATATTATAACAATCAGTTAGAAGAAATTCTTGGAAATCCCAAGTACGGCAATAACGGACATTTTGTTGAAGTATGGATGGATGGAGCCAAAGGAAGCGGTGCCAATGCACAGGACTATGAGTTTACAAAATGGTTTGATACAATCCAGAAACACCAGGGAAAACAGGCAGACAAGGATGCTGACTGTATGTTATTCGGAGCTCAGGCATATACAACCGTTCGCTGGATCGGAAATGAAGACGGTGTGGCTTTTGAGGATACCTGGGCAAAGTCAAATGTCAATTATGACAATAATACTATTGATAGCAATGGAAGTACACCTTATTCCAAAGGATATGAAAATGGTAATAAATGGACAGTTCCGGAGTGTGACGGACGTATTACATCCGGATGGTTCTGGGGAACAAATAAATGTACTCCGAAGACAGTTGCCCAGCTTGCTAACATGTATTTTGATTCTGTAGGACATAATGCAACTATGCTTCTGAATGTACCGCCAAACAACAAAGGTACAGTAGATCAGCCGATCCTGAATAGAATAACAGAATTCGGTCAGAATGTGGAAGAGTCTTTCAGAACCAATCTGGCAAAAGCAGAAGGAACCACAATTGTAGCATCTGATGTTCGTGGAAACGATGCTGCATTCAAACCGGGAAATGTAGTAGATGGAAATGATGCCACATACTGGACAACAAATGATGGTACAACAAGCGGAAGTCTGACCATTAAATGGAATACAGCGAAGAAGTTTGATGTGGTTTCATTCGAAGAAGCAATTCAGAAAGGACAGCACATCAACAGTTATAAAGTTGAGTACAAAGCATCTGACGATGCACAGTGGCAGACACTGAAAAGTGGAGTAACTGTTGGTGCAAAGAGACTGGTCAGAACTGCACCGGTATCAGCAACTCAGGTGAAGATCACAGTAGGAACAACCGATGGAAAAGTTCCGATGTTAAGTGAAGTTGGTGTATACAAAGCAAGCGAAGGATTCCAGCTGGCAGGAGCAGCGCCGGAAGGTATGGTAACAACCAGCGTTAATGATACAAATAGTTTTACATTCAGCACAGGTTGGAATCCACAGACAGGCAGCCAGTATATCAACGGACAGAATACCTGGTCCGATAGAGCTGACGCAAACTTTACTTATGAGTTCCACGGAACAAAAGTATACCTGATGGGAACAACAGACCCGGGTCATGGTGCCGCTGATGTTTATATTGATAATCAGTTGGTAAAAACGATCAATACACATGCGGAAAGCAGATCTACAGGAGCAAAGATCTTTGTATCCGATGATCTGGAAGATGGCGATCACACATTAAAGCTTGTAGCAAAAACAAATGCAGCAATCGGTGTGGAAGCAGCTTACGTAATCAACAACGGTGGCGTTGGAATGATTGAACTTGAAGATTCTGCATACACAATGAATGAAGAATCTTCACTGGATGTGAAAATCAAACGTGTAGGTGGAACAAAAGGAACAATCACAGCTAAGATCCAGCCTAACCCGGGAAGTGCAATTCAGGATGATTTTAATACAGAATTAGCTCCGGTAGTTACTCTGAATGAAGGAGAAGCTGAAGTAACTGTTGAAGCAGCAGAGACAAGACGTAATACGAACATGACCGGCGATCGTGTATTTTCTATCGAACTGACAGAGAAAACACCGGACAATGCAATTATTGGTTTTAACAGTTCTGCAAGAATCACAATCAAAGATGCAGATGGTATTACAAAAGAAAAACTGAAAACTTTAATTACTCAGTCTCCTGACGAAGCACAGGAAAATCTGTACATGGAAAAAGGCTGGAGTGCATATGCAGAAGCACTGGAAGCAGCAAAAGCAGTTGCCGAAAACGAAGAAGCAACAGAAGCAACTATCAGAAATGCATACATAGCACTGGAAAATGCAAAGAATGCACTTGTAGCACGTGAGAAATATACAGAAACTGACAGATTCAAATTCCCATGGAAACCGGGAACAAGCGCTAAGCTGGAAGCAGAATTTGCGACAGAGTTAAATAATAGCAATGATGAAGATTCGGATAAGGATTGGCCGATGCAGATTGCGGATAACAACGATGCAAGCAATGGAAAATTTGTCACAGATATGGCATTCAAGGATGTTCTGAAATATGCTTATCATGCAAAAAAAGCAGGCACCTATCATGTGGTTATGAGATATCGCAGTGGATCCGCTGAAAATGAGAAAAATGGTATCAAGATTACAGAAGCAGATGGAAAGATCGCAGAGAAAATAGTTGTAGTTGATCCGACAAAGAATAACGGAAACGTTGTTTTTGGAACTGTAGAATTTGATATTGAAGTAACAACACCAGGCGATGGAATGATCTCTATTACAGCACCGAATACCAATAAAGGGCCTGGAATTGACTACTTCATTATCAGCCCGTTGGAGGTTCCAGTAGATTCATTTGAAATCACAGCTACAGCAGGTGAAGGTGGAACCATCACAGCCGAAGGTCTTGCAGAAGGTAAAGTAGCTGTTCCGGAAGATGAAAGTGCAACATTTACAATCACTCCGAATGCAGGATATGAGATTGCAGACGTAAAAGTGGATGGAGCATCGGTAGGAAAGAAAACTGCTTATACATTCGATCACGTAGACAGAACTCATACAATCGAAGCAACATTTGCATTTACGAACTATACAGCAGAAAATCCATTTGTATTCCCGGGGGAAAAGGGAGTGACCAAGACACTGGAAGCAGAGCATGCTACAGAACTGATCAATAGCAACGATTCAGATTCGGATCCGGACTGGCCGCTTACTATTACTTCTGAAGACTGGGCAAGTAATGGAAAATTCCTGAACTGTATGGCATACAAAGATTATGCAAAATATGCTTACACAGCAGCAGTTCCCGGAACCTACACAGTAACAGGTACTTACCGTGCCGGAGCGTTAAACAAACTTGCGATTTCTGAAGCGGACAATAAGATTGAAGCAGCTCAGGTTGATTGCCCGTCAACAAAAGAAGGCAACGCACTTACTGTGAAGACATTCACGCTGGATATCAAAGTGACAACAGCAGGAGCAGGAACCCTGATCCTTACAGCACCGGATACAAACAAAGCTCCACAACTGGACAAACTGGATATCGTGCTGAAGAGAACTGCAGACGAAGCAGACCTTACAGAACTGGAGGCAGTACTTAAAACTGCAAGAGATAAACTTGCAGAGGTAAATGCCTATACACCAGTATCCAGAGGAGAACTTGAAACTGCAGTAAATGCAGCTCAGGAAGTTTATGATAAAGCAGGTGTTACCCAGGATGAAGTAAATACTGCAAAAGCAAATGTAGAAGCTAAGATTGCTGCACTGGTAAGAAAAGCAGATAAAACTGCACTGAGCAATGCAATTAACCTTGCAATTGTTAAAACAACGCAAGAGGACAAATACACAGCTGAATCCAGAGACGCTCTTAAAAAGGTGATAGCTGTAGCAGCTGCGGTAGTGAATGACGAAAATGCGACACAGGAAATGGTAGATGCTCAGACAGCCGCTGTAAAAGCTGCCGAAGCTAAATTAGTAGCAATTAAAGTACCGGTTAACAAATCAGGACTGGAAACTCTTGTTTATCAGGCAAAAGAGACTGTGAAAGAGACAGAAACCTATACCGTAGAATCTCTGCAGGCTCTTCAGGCAGCCATTGATGCAGCTCAGGATGTATTGGACGATGAAAACGCAACACAGGAGACTGTAGATGCGCAGACATCAGCTATAAATGCTGCAATGGACGCATTAGTAAAAAAACCAGTGGTTGATAAAACTGAACTGAAAAAAGCTGTTGATGCTGCAAAGGAATTTGCATCAAGCGAAGAAAACAAAGAGAAATACACAGAAGATTCCTGGAAAACGCTTGAAGATGCCATGAAGGCAGCGCAGGATGTTCTGGATAAACCGGAAGCAACGCAGAAAGAAGTTGACGATGCTTTAACTGCTTTAACAGAGGCGAAGGAAAATCTGAAAACAAAAGAACCTTCTGTTGAAAAACCGGGGAAAGCTGAACTTGAAGAAACTGTGAATGATGCGAAAGCATTTGTTGGAGGATTAGAAAATCCGGAAATGTATACGGAAGAGTCTCTGAATGCCCTTAACGAAGCAATTGAATCAGCAGAGATAGTGCTGGCTTCAGAAACTGCAACACAGGATGAAATTGATGCTGCAATGCAGAGAGTAAAAGTAGCAAGAAGAAATCTGACACCGAAGAAACCGGCAGTTGATACAAAAACTCTTGAAGACGAAGTTGCGAAAGCAAGAGAACTTGTGAAAGACACAGCAACTTATACACAAGAGTCTCTGAAAGCTCTTCAGGCAGCTATTGATGCAGCACAGAAAGTACTGGATGATGCAGACGCAGCACAGGAAAACGTAGATAAACAGACAGAGGCTGTAAAGGCAGCAATGAAAGCTCTGGTAAAGATTAAAGTACCGGCTGTAACAGATAAATTGAAAGATGCTGTCAGAGAAGCAGAAGAACTTGTGAAAGACACAGAGAAATATTCCGAAGAATCCCGGAATGCTCTTACAGATGCAATTGCATTAGCACAGGAGGTACTTGAGGATACAAACGCAACACAGGAAACTGTGGATAAAGCGCTGGAAGCTGTAAATGCAGCAAAAGAAGCTCTGGTAGAGGTAGGAAATCTGAGAAATGTTGTTGATGAAGCAGCAAAACTGACAGGCGAAACCAATAAGTACACCGAAGATTCTGTGAAAGCTCTCCAGGCAGCCATTGACGAAGCCAAGAAAGTACTTGGTAATCCGAAAGCAACTAAGGATGAAGTGGCTACTGCTTTAAATGCTGTAAACAAGGCAAAAGAAGAACTGAAAGTAAAAGAAGCAGATAAGAAAGACGAAGAACCTAAAAAAGAAGAACCTAAAAAAGAAGAACCTAAGAAAGATCCAACCAACGAGAACATCAACAACGGTTCCACAAATGGTGGCACTAACAATGGAACTTCCAACACAGGTTCCGGAAACAATGGAAGCACTAATACATCTTCCGGAACAACAACTGTAAGCGGAAACAATAACTCCGTAAAAGCAGCCAAAACCGGAGATACAACTAATGTAGTCGGACTGGTAGTTCTTTGCCTGGCAGCCGGAGTTGTTATGGTTATGGTGAAGAAAAAAAGAGTTCACTAATTAGGATTAGAAAGCCTGTAGCTGCCAGGATACTACGCAGTTACGATAATTTCTTAAGCAGGCGTTAACAGATCGTCTCGGATGCGGAACTCAGATGCGCATCCGAACGGTCTTGGATTAGTTGGCAAATAGAAAAGAGATGGAGTAAATATGTTTGCATTTATAATTATTTTAACAACCATGATATTTTTGGCTTGTGCTTTTGGAGCTTTCTGTTTGTGCAAAGAATCCATTAACTGGAGAAGCGAACAGATGGGGTATGATCTGGAAGAGAGTCTGAAAAGCCTAAAGAAAAAGAATGCAGGTATGCCGGAAATGGAACATACAGGCAGCAAGGCATAAAAATAACGCCATCGGATATCATATCCGGTGGCGTTATTTTTATGCAATTAACAGAACCTGCGAAATCATACTTTAGAATATCAAAATGCCATTATCGAAGGGAATATTATTGACTTCGATAATGGCATTGAATCGTTAACTAAATTGCCTTCCTGTACTGGGATGGTGCCTCATTGATGATATTCATAAACACCTTCGAGTAATGCTGGGAGTCTGTAAAACCTACCTGCAGAGCAATCTCCGTCAGCGTCAGACTGGTAGTCTGCATAAGCTGGATGGAACGGTTGATGCGGTAAATATTAATATAGTTTGATAATGTCACTCCCATATAGCTTTTGAAAAGCTTACTCAGATAGCGGACAGAGATCTGTAATTGCTGAGCTATATCTTCCTGTAAGATCTTGGTATTATAGTGTTCATGAATATAATTCAGTGCATAAGCTACGTAACTGTTCTTCAGCTTGGGATCAGCGTATTCCTGTACCGGATTCGTATGATCGAGAATATAGAGCATCAGATTCATCATGGAAACATTAAGATTGGCAGCTGTAAACATACTTTCATAAGAAGCATGCAAGTCAATAAGCTTCTGAAGATGATCGTCAATCACAGCATCCGATCTGAGCCTGTAGTAAAAATGCGAAGAAAACAGTACGGCATGAAGAAGGGTAATCGGGAAAATCCCGTCATCTTCAAGCACAACAGTGGAAAACATATTCGGATCAAAATGAATATGCTGGAATTCGCAGTCTGAGGTATCATTCAAATAAAAGGAATGTACCACATCCGGCAGGATCATAATAAAATCACCTTCCGTGCAATGAAGGGTCTCCGATTGAATATCCATATAGCATTCTCCGGAAAGTATCCGATAGATTTCAATGTTCGTATGCATATGTCGAATAAAGTTATAACCTGCTTTTCGATATTCGACAATCGCTCCGGTTAGAATCGAATCCGATAGTGTGATCTGGGCGGAGACTTCAGTTTTCCGTCGTGCGGAAGAAGAATCGGATGAAACCGAATGTGTAGCTGGTGTGTTTATAACGTTTTTTTTATTCATTATCTGCAAGCCTCCAAGTGTAAGTAAAGTCAATTTCTCACTATAAATTATTATAACAGAAAAAAGTAAAAATGCATAGAATAATAGAAAAAATATGTTTAATTTTGGGTGGATTTGTAAAATAATTGAGCTTCCAAAAAGCAAAAAATTACATAATATGGAAGTTCACACTGATAAAGCAAGAAAGCACTGGTGAATATGACGAAACGGATATACACAGGTTAATCTTCGCTGGTGATATTCCGCAAGACGCTTTTTGTGAGCGAAGATCAAAGAAAAGCTGAGACATATCGCTAGAGCTTGTCTGAAAAATCATTTCCGCAATCTGCAAGCCCCACTTTGCGGTATATTTTACC
>OGCM01002285.1_pt1 | contig 18356 bp, 8 predicted proteins | sample 1570151 | NCBI WGS metagenome assembly OGCM01 (sample SAMEA4370582, study PRJEB24528) | human gut metagenome
GAAAATGATTCTGAATATGATTAGCACCTCCGTCATGATTCAACTCGGACGGGTGAAAGGGAATAGGATGGTGAATATGCAGTTGACCAATCATAAACTTATAGAAAGAGGGACGCAGATGATTATGGATGAATTAGGATTGGACCATGACCGTGCGCAAAAACTCCTTTTACTTCATGGTTCTGTAAAAAAGGCTATTGATGCATATCAGAAACAATAACAAGTGTCTTTGATTCAAGCTAGAAGAAACCTACAGGTCCCCAATTAAGACAGGATTCTTTTTCTGCTTTAATTGGGGGCCTTATAAATAAAACAGTACAGCTATCTCTTTATATTCACAGTCACAATACTATATGCCTTTATATCCAGCCCATTCTCTAAAGAAGAAATAGCAGATTCTACTAACATACCTTTATTTGTTTCAGGAAAAGATTCTGTAGGTACTGTCGACACAGTCATTTTTACTTCCGCAGGAATGAAAGGAAGAGCCAGATTCAAACCTTTTATATCCGAAGAAGTCCTATTGACAAACATCAAAGTAAGATTTCCCTGACTATCTTTATATGCCGTACAATCTACAGAGGCAGATACATTTTTGGAAGCAACGACCTTGACACGCGTTTTTCCCGTCAGATTTTTTGCAAACTGTGTATACATATACCCTCGGGGAGTAATAGCACTCATAGTAGAGTTAGCCAGACCATCACCCAACATTCCATAATAGCGACGACCATACCAATAAATATAAGCATTGAATCCCGAAGCCATTGCAGTATTAATCTCCGCTGCCAACTGTAATGTTTCCGCACGGACATCACCAATCAACAGGTAAGGAGCTTTCTTTTCCCATGCTTCATTCAGCAAATGTTCAGTCATCCAATATTCTTTACCTTTAGCTTTTGCCAGATCATACGGAGTATTTCCACCTCCATAGATGTGTCCTCCCACAACATCAATTACAGCGCAGGCTTGTTCATCTTCAAGAATGGGATCTGTACTCTCATGCCTGTACTGGAATGACTCTCCAGTCATTAGTTTCACATCGGGATGAGCAGCTTTAATACTCGCACCATACTGTTTAAAGAACTTAGCCTGCTGCAAACCTGTCCATCTACAACTTTCATAAGTCACTTCAAAATCCGGTTCATTCTGAATAGATACTACATCAACCGCAGCGCCCTGTTGTTTCATATAAGTAAGGAACTCTTTCAAATATTCAGCATATCCAGCATAATCAGCCAGTTCACCATCCACAATATTATCAATTGTTTTCAAAGACACAGGTGGCGTCCAAGGAGTTGCCAGAATCGTGGTTCCCAGATCCTTTGCCACTTTCGCAACCCGAGCAACAGTTCCCCATCGACTATCCGCAGTCTGATTCTTATCTTTAGGGGCAATGCGGATCCGCAAAATATTACATCCTAGCTGATCAGCTCCCGTACCAAACAAGGTATTCATCTCCTCCTCTGTCAGTGCAGTTTGCTGCCAAGATGTTTCCATCACTCCAAAACCCTGCACTTTCTGATATTCGATATCCGGTTGAATAGTCAATGTAGCCGGAATCTGTTCGGGTACAGTATAGCCTGTTGTATCTTCATCACTGCATGAGGCTAACAAGAGTAATAGAGAGTATAAAGTATACATATATTTAATCGTATTCATAATTCTTCTTTAAGTCTAAATTATTATTCCAAGATTACTGCTTCTCCGGCTTAGTATAAGGCACCAGGCGGAAGTTTCCAAAACCTAGTTGATAACCAATCATGTCGGTTCCCTTTGAATACTTGCCATCTGTTCCCATATAGCTACCCGCTTTCAAAGACAGATAAGTATTCAGAGAAGCCGGAAAGCTCGTCTTTGCATCGTTTACTGTCAAGCCACTAAAACAGGACAACTGTGACAAAGGAATGACCATCGTACGCCATCCGCCATAAAACTCAAAAGGTACAATCTTACCATTTTGGTTCCAGGAGATCAACGTGATTCTGCCATCTCCGTCAGAGGAATTCTTCCCTGTCTCCCAACGCCAAGCTCCTAAAGTCCAATTGCAAGTCATATAGAAGTCAAACTCTATAGCTAAGTCGGAACACAAGGTAGCATCCGTAATTAAACCACCCGAGTTTGCAACGACTACTGACCATACTTTTCCGTAATCAAATCTAAATTTCAGTAAATCGTCTCCATTCGAACTGATCTTATCCACAGTCACATCAATCGGATTTCCAGTGGGGATAATGCGATACAGATCGGGAGCTGTCGGAGCTTTATCCGGATTAAGAATAGGGAACGGATTGGCTGATGCTGTATTATTGGATGACATAGCGAGATTAATTCCATCAAACCTAGCCTGATTACTACCAGCATAGGCATCCCCTCCATTCGCAAAACGGTTAATGAATAAACATCCCTTACAATTTATATCTTTATAAGAATATCCCTCACCTGAAGCAGATACTACTGTAATATATCCGGGCGTCTGATCACCTCCGGTTGGAACGACCACTTTTATGTTCTTATTATCAACCGTTTCAAAATCCGTTGCTTCCACATCTCCCGGGAATATGATCTTCTGAATGCTCTCGAAGTTCATACCATAAATGTAAATAAACTCCCCAGCCTTAGCCATCGTATGAGATACACTAGTAATAAATGGAGCGCCCGCATTACCTGCAAACTTGATTTCAATCAGCTTCTCCGAGTAATCAGAAACCAGTTTAATGGTATTCATATCCTCCACATTCGTCACATTGCCCTCTCCGACAGGAAGATCTGACGGAACAGAAATTGTAAGAGCCGTTTCCGTGGCAACAAAACTAGTAACCAAAGTTCCGTTACAGTAAACCTCTTTCACCAGATTCAAATTTGTTCCGTTCAATACAACATCACTTCCCAAAATAATTAGAGTGACAGGTTGTCCGTCCGTGCCAACCACTGTCTCATCAACGGTTATCGTAGGCCCTGATATTGTAAATGAATAGTTATAGGTTTCCCCTAACTCTGTTTCAAGTTTAATCACATTCTCATCGTTTACATTCTGAATCTGTTCCCCCAAAGGCGTTTCTTCAGGAATGACAATGCGAAGAGCAGTAGAAGCAAGATGATTTTCAGAAGTCATATTTACAGCATAACCGTTAAAATACACTTTACTCACATAATTCAAACCGGCACCTTCCAATTGAATCTCTTCACCAATTGATGCAGTTGTTGTCAATGTACCTACCAGATCATTCACATCTGCAAAAACCCGTACTCCATTCACTGCCAATTTCCAACTGATAATACTCAGAGAAAAGATAAATTCATTTCTATCACTTTTCACCTTCACCGTATTCTTTAATGACTCTTCGACAACCTGATAACCCAATGGGGTATTTTGAGGAATGACTACCTCAATATATGTATTTCCTTGTTTCAGAAAATCCTTAGCAGCCACTTCCAATCCATTAAAATATGCCGCAGAAACAGTGGATAAGTTGTTACCCTCCATACGTATTTTCGTTCCCACCTTCACTTGAGTCGCCTCTTTCCAATCATTCCCACTCTGTACATTCACACTTTGAATGACAGCATTTGTCAAGCTTCCGCTTCCAAGATCCTGGTCGTCATCATCACAAGACAAGAAGCCCACCATCACAGCCGTCAACAACATAATAGTTATGCTTTTATTCAAATATTTATATAGTTTCATCATTCATTCCTGTTTAATCATTCTTATAAGAACTTTTCACATAAGGCACAATACGGAAATTACCAAAAGACATTTGTGCATTCTCCATAGGATTACCAGAGAACCAGTTGCCTGATTTATCTTGGAAACTTCCACATATCCAGAATATAGCCCCACTCATATTATTCAAAAGGGAACGTAAATCTCCAAGCGTCAGTGTTGCATAATTTGTTATCTCTGCAATAGGCCATGTCATGGTCTTCCAGCCGTTTGTAAAAGTAACCGGAACGACAGCACCATTATTGATCCATGGTACCGGAGTACAGCGTTCACTCGCAAGCGTCAGTCGAAGAGCTCCGGATTGCCAAGGGACATTCACATAGTAATCACATTGGAAGGCCAATTCATTGCATGGTGTATCTTCTGTGATCACCTTACTTTCAGCACACGCATCCAACACTATTTGAATTGCTTTATCCGGATAGAAATTGAAACCTCCGATTTCTCCTTGTGTCGGAGTATCCGCCGGTTCTCCAGGAACAGAGCGATACACTTCCGGACTTTTCGGTCCCTCAACTCCAGACGGAATCACAGCAGTTGTATTAGTGGAAATACTTCCTCTCCCATAGTTATACGCTTTCTTATCTGCAGGATCTTCACTGAACTTCACAATAAACAAGCCCGGTTTGAAATTGAAGTTATTATAAGTATAAGCTCCTCCATTAGCCCCTTCAATAATCAATCTACCGTAGTTGTATTCCACACCGTCCGGCACCTGTACTGAAAGCACCGTATAATTGTTATTTACCTTAAGATTAGTAGAAGCTATACCACCCGGAAACGTTACTTTTTCAATATCCTTCAGATTTGTACCATAAATGTCAATCCACTCACCTACTCTTGGCATCGTATGGGAAACATCCGTCACAGACGGAGCAGCTGCCAGAATTGAGAACGGGAATACAAAATCATCGTGTTTCGTAACAATACGTATTGTATTACGCACCGTTTCATCTGTAACTTCCGTCCCGGTAGGAATTGTAGTTGGGATAGTGAAAATAATCGCATTATCAGTGATATAATTTGAATTAACGCCTGCAACTTCCACGCCATTACAATAGATGGCTTTGGTTGTAGTAAAACCACTGCCTTCAATACGGATTTTTTCACCCAGACGTACTTTCGTCAATACAGTCTCTGTGTCAGTAACTTTCTGGGCACACACACGAGTGACGGACACACTTTCGTCATCTGAACACGAGAAAAAAAGAACAGGCAATGCTACCAGCAGTCCGAACAACCAATTATTAATTATATATTTTTTCATCTTGGATAGTCTTTTATCTTATTTCACATCAAAATGTACAGGTTCTTCGCTCAACAAAGGATTTAGAGTTTCTTCATTCAACGGATAAACCAATTTTAAGCAACTAGCATCGGGAGTCTTCATTTCACGTCCGTCTGACGCTCCCCAGGAAAATGTAGGAGGAGCACCATAATCATAGCGAACACCACGTTTCTGATTCTTCATAAACTCGACGACCCAGTCTGTATCCCAATAACCACGACGAACAATATCATACCAGAACTGACCTTCCATTGCCAATTCACAACGTCGTTCATTCCAAATATCCTGCAAAGTGATTTCATCCATTCCATCCAACCCAGCACGTTTACGAACCAGATTAAAATAGTACAACGCATCCTCATCACTTGTATTAGATCCAGTCCCTAAAATAGCTTCCGCATAGAGTAGATATACCTCTGCCAAACGCAACATGGGAGTTGCCATCCCCGAATTCTGGCTTACACTCTGTATGCCTGTATCCTTACTGCTGCCTACAATATGTTTTTTCACCGGACAAAGCTTCACGTTAGGTACCACGAAGTATCCTTCTTTCGTATGTGTTCCAATATAATCATACTTTGCCCCGGTAAAAAACATCGTTCCCCGTTTTCTCGAACTTTCTCCACGATCTATCATCAATTCAACCAATTCTCCGGAAAGATATTCGTTCCCCCCCCAAGCCTGGTCGCCGTCCATCAACGCGGAATATTTATTCAAACGTGCCTGTATAGCATTACCTACTCCATAAGTAGTGCTGCCTCCAACCCACTGCAAAGCAAATAATGATTCACTATTATTGTTATTCTGCACACGGAACAGTTCTTCATAATTGTCCATCAATTTATTCGGACTCTGTTTACATACGATTCCAGCCGCTTCTTCAGCTTTCTCATAATATTGTGCGGCAGTCATCGGATACCTGTCTGCCGAGAACTTACCACCACGTGCATAACAGGCAGCCGTGATGTAGAAACGAGATAACATCCCCAACGCGCTGTAACGTGTCAACCGTCCGATTTCATCCGAAAGAGGAAGATTTTCTGCAGCAAACTCCATATCTTTTATTGCATATTGCAATACGTCTTCCTGGAAATTGGCATGTACCATATAATTCTGTGCCAATATCTCCGGATTTTCCACAATAGGAACATCCCCCCAGACGCTCATTAAATACCAGTAAGCAAGGCCTCTCATAAAACGGGCTTCTCCCTTGCAACCATTTACCACTGTCACATCCACTCCTTTCTCTACAGCACGATCTATATTTTTCAGAATAATATCCGCCTGTCCGATGACTGAATAGAAGCTATCCCATCCATCCTCCACTCCCAACGTACTGGAGTTGTCTACCAAGCGGTTCAAAATGGCTCCAGGATTAGTAACCTGATCCACATATTGATTATTCGCGCGGGCATCGCCTACAATAAAGTAAAAACGACTGTTAAAAGGATACCAAGGGCGGTTGTACAATGCACCAGTAGCGGCACGACATTCTTCTGCGGATTTATAGAAATCATCCAGCAACATTTGGTTCTCTGAAGTTACGTCCAGAAAGTCTTCACAAGAAACGACTGACAACCCCATGAGTCCTATAGCTAATATACCTAAAATTTTTCTCATTGTTTCATTAGATTAAAAACCAATATTAATACCGAAAGTAAACGTACGGGGAGAAGGATAGCGCCCTGCATCAAAGCCGTTCAATAGGGCACTTTGAGCATAATTGCTATATTGATCGCGTGCCATACCCACTTCTGGATCATAACCTGAATATCCACTGATTGTAAACAGGTTGGATACATTGCAATAAAGTTTCAGCATTTCCAATCCCAGCTTAGAAGTTAGTTTTCTCGGGAAAGTGTATGACAAATTAACTGTTTGCAAACGAATATAAGAACCGTCTTCTATCAGATTGGAAGATACACGGTTATTCTCATTCAAATCATTCGAACTGATACGGGAGATATTTTTCTTGCCACTGATCACTCTTACATTGTAGATATTATTGGCAGAGCCTTCCGGATCAATCACTCCATATTTCGCATAGTGCAGTGCCGCATCCTTTAGCAAGTTATTCGTATAATCACGTGGATTATTAATTGTCATATTCAACCAGTTCATTACATCATTGCCATAGCAGAATGTGAAATAAAGGTTCAAGTCAAATCCTTTATAACTGAAGGTATTACCGAAACCACCCGTAAATTTGGGCAAGGGATTACCAATCACCTGTTGGTCCTTTGCATTAATAAGCCCATCTTTATTGACGTCTTCAAACAGAAGGTCGCCTACCCAAATACCGTTCTTCTCATCAATCTTCTTCGGTTGTCCGGTCGCGCCCTCTTCCGGAAGAGCCACCTTCAATTTGCCACTCTCATCAAACAAATCTGCCGCAGAGTTTATACGTCCGATCACTTTGTACCCATAAAATTGACCTATTGCATATCCAGGTTGAGTCAAGGTGACTTGTTTGTCATTCCCCCCAAACTGATAGGTTTTGAAAACCTGCGCTGTAGCCGTATTCAAATCCAGCACTTTATTCCGGTTCAAAGAAAAAACCAGACTACTTCTCCACTGGAATTCCTTGCGCGATACATTCACCGTATTCAAGGTAAACTCAAATCCACGGTTTCTCAAGGACCCGACATTGCCCCATGGTGCCGACATTGCTCCAGTCCCATTCGTTCCGGTTATACCGGGCAAAGTAAGCACAATCAGCAAATCATCAGTACGCTTGTTATACCAATCAGCTATAAATTCAACACGATTATTGAAGAAAGAAAGATCTAAACCGATATTAAATGATTTTGTCGTTTCCCAAGTTAATCCTTCATTAGGAAGTCTTGAGAGAGCCTGCCCACTTCCCCAAATCGTTTCCGTATTATTTAAAATAGAAGTATAAGCAAAAGAAGCCACATTCGAATTACCTACCACACCATAACCAGCACGCAGTTTCAAGTTTGACAACCATTCTACTTCTTTCAGAAAATTCTCCTTATTTATGCGCCATGCCAATGCAGCCGACGGGAAAGCCCCCCAACGATTTCCTCTTGCAAAGTTGGAAGAACCATCATAACGCATAGTGGCGGTCAACATATAGCGATCCAACAATGAATAATGTGCCCGTCCGAAGAAAGATAAGAATGAACTTCTTCCCGTATATCCATCATTCTCGGCTGTACTTGCATCGCCGGCACCCAAATCTGTCAACGAGTTACTTCCCAAACGACGGCTCCCTTTCAGATAATTACTTCTGGTTTCAGTCATTTCATGCCCCAACATCAAGGTAAGATTCTGATTCTTTCCCGGCTTCAGGTTAAAATTCAACAGATTCCTCCATGCCCAATAATAATTGACCCGGATTGATTCTTGCCGATCCGCATAATCATTCTTCTGCCAAGAAGTGAAATAATAGCTCGGAGTAAAACTATGTACTTCTTCCGTTCCTACATTGCTCGAAAATTCAGTTTTGAAATTCATCCACTTAAATGGAGTGACAGTAGCATAAAGATTAGAACGCACCGACAACTTACGATTATTCTTATCAACCAGTTGCGCGATAGCCAGTGCATTCACCGGGCTACTATTATCATCGCTTTCAGAAGGACTACCATAACTCCCATCCAAATTATACACCGGTACATTCGGTTTCTGTTTCACTGCACTGTTGATAATATTCCAGTCGGCAATAGAGGTAGTCTGGGTAGTACGCGACAAATTAGCAGATCCTCCGATTTTAAGCCATTTGTTCACTTCCGAATCAATGGCCGCGCTCAATGTGATACGGTCGAAATCCGATCCTTCGGCAATACCATCCTGTCGCAGATAGCCAGCTCCCACTTTATAACTGGTTCCTTTCACACCTCCCGACATATTCAAGTTATAATTTTGCATGGAAGCCGGACGAAAGATAGCCGTCTGCCAGTTTGTACCCTCACCTAGCAAAGAAGGATTTGCAAACTCTGCAGTTTTACTACGCCCCATCATTTCAACAACCTCATTATTATGCTGGGCATATTCCCGCAAATTAGCCATATCCAGTTGCTTTGCCAAGTACTGAATACCATATTGAGCTTCCAGATTGACCCTGGGTTTTCCTTCCCTTCCACGCTTGGTTGTAATAATAATAACGCCATTCGCACCGTTGGCACCATAAATAGCTGTAGCCGAAGCATCTTTCAACACTTCCATTGATTCAATATCCGAAGGATTGATAGAGGACAAAGCATTATCTGTGTCTGTACCTGTATTACCACTGATTGTAACTCCATCAATAATATAAATAGGTTCATTTGTACCGTTGATGGAGTTCAGCCCACGAATCTGTACAGAAGCTCCACCACCCGGCATACCATTATTCTGTATCATCAATACACCGGCTGCACGTCCTTGAAGAACCTGATCGATAGAAGTAGGATTCATTTGTGAAATCATCTCCGAACTAACAGAAGTAACAGCTCCGGTCAAATCCGAACGCTTCATAGAAGCGTATCCGATAGCTACCACTTCATCAAGAGCCACTGCATTATCCTGCAAAGTTATATTCACCACTTTCTTATCAGCAATCTTTACCGCTATAGGCTTCATTCCTATAAAAGAGAATTCCAACGTTTGTCCTTTTGCGACAGTAATGGAATAATTGCCTTCAAGATTGGTTACAGTACCGGTAGAAGTGCCTTTCACCACCACACTTGCTCCAATGACCGGTTCTCCATTTTCATCGGTCACTTTTCCCGTTATACGCACAGCTTGCTGTTGCTGTTCTTCAATAGAGACTACCGCATCCGAAGCATACACCGGAAGCGGATAAGAAGAAGTTCCCCAGACACAGAACCCAATCAGAAGTCCGGCACAGCATCGGGTTAACACCGATTGTGTTTGTTGCTTCTTACAATCAAACTCATTTTTCATACTATAAAATTTAATGTTAGTAAAATACATCAAAGTCCTGATAAAGAAGCTGACATTTCTATCTCATTTATCAGTTGATGCAAATTTACAGCACTCCACTCTTAAGGACATTCTTATACGTTACAAAAGCTAAAGTACCCGTTTCCACGACTATTCAATCCGTTTCATTCAGGTTTCTCAAAGTAACGTTCTTCCTTCTATACATATACAGAATTAGGATTCATTCTCTAATCTGCCAATATAATCCGTAGGAGAAACTCCATAAAACTTTTTGAAAGCAGTAGAGAAATGAGTATGATTAGTGAAGCCGACAGCATAAGCAACTTGAGATATATTCATTTTTTTATCCTTCAACAATAAAGCAGCTTGTTTAAGACGGATATTGCGTATAAACTCACTGGCAGGAATTCCCGTCAGTTCTTTCAACTTCCGGTGAAGTTGCACACGACTCAATCCAACCTGTTCTGCCAACATCTCCACATTCAGTTCCGAGTTATCCAAATAGTCATTAACCACCTTCATTACACGCTCCATCAATATCTCGTCATTTGACTTCATTTCTACTGTTCTCACTTTATCTTCCTGATCCTGTGCACCGGAGAATTTTCCTTTCAACAACAAACGATTGGCTATCAGACTTGCAATCATAGTCGAAAGTTCTTCCACAATAAAAGGTTTCGTCAGATAAGCGTCCGCTCCCTTATCCAATCCTTGGATACGGTCCGGATGTTCGGCTTTTGATGTCAGCAGAATGACTGGAATATGGCTGGTATTTCCGTTTCCCTTCAACTTTTTCACTAGTGTAAAACCATCCATTTCGGGCATCACAACATCAGATACAATCAAATCGGGCAATTGCGCTAATGCCAGCCTCAACCCCTCGTTTCCATTTTTGGCTGTCATTACCCGGTAAATTCCGCCTAATTCCATCTGCAGAAACTCCCGGACTTCATCATCGTCATCCACCACCAACACTCTATAATTAGTTTTACTACGTCCAATTTTCTTTTTCTCCGGTTTCTCCAATTCATAAGGATGGCTCTGTAAAACCATCCTGTTTTCCAAGGAGTGTTCCACCATTTCTTCTTTTTTCAGATGATTATTGCCGAGTGGAATACGAATTGTAAAACAACTCCCTTTTACATCTTTCCGATTAGATGCAACCACTGTACCATGGTGTAAACCAACCAACAAGCGGCAAAGATTCAACCCGATTCCAAACCCTATAGGAGTAGAAGACAACTCGGCGGATGCCTGGTAAAAACGTTCGAATATTTTCTCCAGCTTACTTTCATCAATACCCGGTCCGGTATCCATAATCATTATCTCTGCATAATTACGAAGAACACCCGACTCTTTTTTATTTACTCCCGCAGATAAACATACGGTAATCTCCCCTCCATCCGGAGTATACTTAAAAGCATTTGAGAACAAATTAACTAGCACCTTATCAAAATTATTCCGGTCAATCCATACAGGAAGTTCTTTCAGAGTATGTTCGAAAGTAAACTGTATTCCCCGTTTTTCCGCCTGATAATCAAAAGCCTGGAACAAGTCATCAATAAAGCCCACAATATCTGTTTCCGAACAATGAATTTTCATCTGCCCCTTGTCGATTCTACGAATATCAAGCAACTGATTAATCAGTCCGACAATCCGATTCGCATTTTTATATATCGAGCGTAAAGCTTTCGTTGTAGGTTCATCATATTCACGCCTCAACAATGTCTCCAGAGGACTAATAATCAACGTCATTGGCGATCTTATCTCATGAGATATATTGATGAAGAATTTCAATTTCTCTTCGTTGATTTCTTCCCTCTGTTTACGCTTCAATAGATAATAAAACTGCATCCCAAAAACTACCAGAAGCAAGAGATAACAGATATATGCCACGGTAGTCTGATACCAAGGAGGAGAGATATGGATACCCACCTGCTTCACTGGGGTATAAGTCCCATTTTCACAGGCACGCACTTCCAGCGTATAGTTTCCGGGAGACAAATGGCTGTACGTAATACGATTCACCCCGGACAAAGTAATATTCCAAACAGTGCTCAATTCTTTCAGACGATATTCATAATGAATATTCTCCGGCTCGCGAAAATCCATCGTAGAGAATTCAAAAGTAAATGTATTGTCTTCATGCGAGAGCCGGAAGTTTTTCGCATCCATCAATATCCCTTCAATCACTTTTTTCCCTCCGGAAAAGGTTTCAGAAGTAATAGGCTGATTACCTAAATACATATTCATAATCATCACCTCCTGCAAAAACTTCTCCGGCATTATCAGTGCCGGAGAAAAACGGGTGATTCCATTACTTCCTCCAAAATAGATATTATCTTCCTTATCATAAAAATACACTCCACGGGAATACTCTTTATCAATCAGTCCATTACCCGTATAATAATTGATAATTCTCGATTCGGCAATTTTAATCTGGTTAATGCCTTTGAATGTACTACACCAGATATTTCCTTCCTTGTCTTCCGCCAATCCGCATATCACATTATTAGAAAGTCCATCATCGGTCGAATAAAGCATAAAGGAACGACTGCTACGGTTCCACATATACAAACCGTTATTCGTTCCGATCCAAATATTACCATTATGATCTTCCAACAAAGAATAGCAGACACGAGTATTCAAAATGGAATCCCCTTCAATCTCTACGAAACGATCGCTTCGGGCATCATAGCAACTGATACCTTTATAGTGTCCTATCCATATAATATCTTTTGAATCACATAAAAGCACATTGACCCATCGGTTTTTCATCATTTTTCTAGTTTCTGGTGCTTTCTCGCCCGGGTTCCATGTAGTTCCGGTAGGAAGATGATAACCTTTTAGCCCTTCACCGAATACTGAAATATACAAATTTTTCCGTGAATCTTCCGTGAGACTTTTTATGCGACATTTTCCGATCTGAGGGAGAAAATGACACTGTCCCGTACGAGTATCCAACTGTGCCAAACCATTATAATAAGTACCGATCCAGAAAGTATGATTACTATCTTCAAAAATAGAAATCACAGTTTGTGAGGTGGCAATATGATCTATAATCTCACCCTCGGCATTAAACTTAAAAAGCCCCCCATTTTCCAGTCCTGCCCAAACGAACCCCTGACTATCCTGATATATGGAAGTGATAATATCCCCCATATCATATCCCTTCTCCGAGAGATTCCAAAATCCGAATACCACCGGACGGTTAGGAATCATCACTATTCCTTTCTGAAAGCATCCCAACCAAAGATTCTGATTACGGTCTTCTGTTATCGCAACGACTTTGGCCGTATTCATATTCAAAAATGGAGTATGTATATTTTCTACAGGAGTCAATAACCGTTTTTCCTTATTAATAGAATAGACTCCCTTACCGTATGTACCTAAATAGATAACTCCATCTTTTGTTAAGGTCATTTCACGTATATCTATCCCTTGTCTGTCTTTAACTCTGAATGGAATAAAAGTACTGGATACTTCATCAAACATCAGGACCGTTCCGGCAACTGTTACAAACAAGGCTCCCTCCTTATCTTCAAGAACTATACCTGCCAAATTTCCCGGCAAATCCGGTGTCTTATAAACAGCTTTTTTCCTACCAGAAGCATCCAGGCATACCAGTCCTTGTCTATCTGTACTAATCCAGATACGATTAAAACGGTCTTCATAAATGTGATTGATTGATTGATTGATTGTGTACCACATATTTTATTAATTTCCCCCAAAGCAACGACTTTATTATTCTCCCGATCAACCTTGAAAAGCCCGCGTCCAGTAGCAACTAACCATATTTCACCATTCTGCAACTGAACAATTTCCGCCACACTGGGAGTCAGGTTTTCTTCAAAAGGGACTGTGCAGAATACATCTTTCTCCGGAAGATAATATTGTAATCCATTGCTACATCCCACCCACAATCGTTGATCCCTATCTACAAACAATTCACGTACAATGTTTCCCAACAAAGAAGTAGCATCGTTCTCCTTATTCAAATATTGGGTAAACTGTACCCCATCAAATTTGTTCAAACCATATTCGGTTCCTATCCATACAAATCCGCGCGCATCCTGACAAATCGTAGTCATCAGGTTACAGGTTAACTGACCCGAGTCATAAAAACGACTATTCTCCGAATAACCATATCGGCAAAAAAATAAAAGAAAGATAAAAAGAAAAAATAACTTTCTCATAGCATTTCCAATTAGATTCAATGCTGCAAAATAGGAAAGTTTCTCCGGATTATACAAATAGAAAAGGAAGTTTTTTCCAGGTTTCACAGGCCTTCCGGAAAGTATGTAACGAAAAGAATACAATATGAAACATGTAGAATAGTGTTGTAACACCAATCAATGGAATAGAAGCATATTCCCAAACGTTTCTCCCCCGGATCTCCTATCTTTGCCAATAAGAAAACACACTATCAGTGTTCCTTGTAAACTATAGAATTGAACCTTTAATAAATGCTCAACCATGAAACAAAAAATTTTAGTCACTCTTGTATTAATCATTTGTGTTACGAACCTATCAGCACAAAATAATATACGAATCAAAGAGAATTTCGATTTTGACTGGAGATTTACACTTAGTGACCGGCCCGAATATGCCACAGTAGATTATAATGACAAAACATGGGATACGGTTCAGTTGCCACACGACTGGAATATCCAACAAGAGTTTGACATCAAGTGCGGAGGGTCTGCAGCCTATTTGCCCGAAGGGATCGGCTGGTATCGTAAAACATTTAAAATTCCCTCACATTACAATGGGAAGAAAATTTCTATTCTTTTCGATGGTATCTTCCAACAAAGTGACGTATACGTCAATGGGAAGCACCTTGGGTTCCGTCCGTATGGGTTTTGTAGCATCGAATACGATTTGACTCCTTATCTAAATGCAGATAAAGAGAATGTGATTGCCGTCCGTGTAAATACTACTGGAGGACGTCCGCGCTGGTATGCTGGTGCGGGTATCTACCGACATGTTTGGTTGCAAGCGTTCAATCCGGTACATATTACCACTTATGGTACCTATATTACAACTCCTTCCGTCAGTACGGATAAAGCAGAAGTGCACATTGTAACCACTATGAAAAACAGTACTGACAAAACACAGACTCTCACTATCTCCCAACAAGTACTCGACGCCAGAGGAAAGGCAGTTACCCAAAATGACAGCAAGAAACTCACACTGCCAAGCCAAGATACTTCCGATCTGAAACAGATACTTTCATTGAATCATCCACAATTATGGAACTTGGAGAATCCTCAGATGTACCAGATGGAGACCATCATCAGAGCCGGTTCTAAAATAATAGACATCTATCGGACACCTTTTGGAGTACGAACATTCAAGTTCGATCCGAAGCAGGGATTCTCCCTCAATGGGAAACAGATCAAGTTAAAAGGTATGTGTCTGCATCAAGATGCAGGAAGTATGGGAGTAGCAGTTCCCGATCGGTCATACGAACGGCGGCTGGAAATACTGAAAGAGTATGGATGCAACGCTATCCGCTGTGCCCACAACCAACCTTCTCCCGAATTTCTGGATATGTGTGACCGTATGGGATTCATTGTTATTGATGAAGCATTTGATAAATGGAAATCAGGATACTATGAGAAATACTTTGATGAATGGTGGCAGAAGGATCTGGAAAACATGTTGCTTAGAGATCGCAATCATCCGAGTATCGTACTTTGGAGTATCGGAAACGAAGTACAAGAAGCATGGGACAACAGCACTACGGGAGTTGAAAGAGCTACAATGCTGCAAGCATTTGTACATCAATACGAACCCAGCCGCCCGGTAACCCTCGCTGCACAAAACGGTCATCAAGCCAAATTTTCCGGTGTAACCGACGTAATCGGCTACAACTATCTGGAAGCCCGTATGCTTAATGACCATCAAAAGTATCCCGAACGTTGCTTCCTCGTATCGGAAGAACTACCCTATTTCAGTGGTGAGGAAGGAAATATACGTAGCTACACTCCCTATAATCCTTGGAATATAGTAGCTTCCCATGACTTTATTGCAGGAGGTTTCATTTGGTCAGGAGTAGATTACTTGGGTGAAGCCGGATGGCCCAGTAAAGGATGGCCGAATGGTTTGTTCGATATATGTATGTTTGAGAAGCCACGGGCCGCCTATCACCGGGCTATGTGGAATCCGGAACCAATGGTGCGCATTGCAATCATAGATCCCTCACTGGATATAGATCACGGACGTGACTTATGGCAATGGCCTAATATGGCCGCACATTGGAATTTTCCCGAACATTATCGAGGACTGGTCATGGAAGTACGCACCACTACCAATTGTGAGAAAGTGGAAATGCTAATGAACGACAAATCAATGGGAATACATAAAACCGAGAATTTCCCCAATAATACTATTATCTGGTATTTGCCATATACTCCCGGGAAACTAGTGGCCAAAGGTTTCAACGGAGATACAGAAGTAGCCAACTATCAACTGGTAACCTCCAAAGAAACGACCAATGCGCTTATTACGCCAGACAGAACCGAAATTAAGGCTGATGGTCAGGACTTGTCACACATTGCCATTCAACTGATTGACTCTGACGGCAACCGAGTGCAGACAGATGATAGAAAAATAACGGTAAGTGTAGAGGGAGAAGGGAAATTCCGAGGTATTGACAATGGAGACTTGCGTCGCAAAAGAACATTTGCCGGCAACCAATTAAGAACCTATTTTGGAACAGCTCTAATTACCGTACAATCTACCCGGAAAGTGGGAACAATGCAGGTAAAAATAGAAATGGAAGGAAACAGCGTCCCTTATATTGTAGAAATCCGAAGTAAATAAGCTGTAGGAGATTTTAATAAATCCCAATGATTAACAATTTATTTATAATGACATGAAAAGAGTAACCGCTTTATTAAATTTTCTGTTCTTTATCAACATCGCTTTCGCTGCCGACCGTTTTGTTGTGTTCCAACAAAGTCCGGATTATTTTCCAGTTATCTCAAATGGAGTTCCTTGTTCTATCCTTACTGACAGTAATGAAGAGAAAGGAATCCAGATGGCTATCAAAAATCTTCAAAAAGATATAGCCCAAGTTTCCGGCAATCGACCGGAAATTCTGAATATTTCTAATGGAGATAGACAAACGATCATTATCGGCAGTAACGAATCCCCTTTTATCAAAGCTCTATTTAAAACCGGCAAGTTGGAAAAGGAAGAGTTGAATGGGAAAAAAGAAAAATATATAATCCGGACTATCGACAAACCACTAGAAGGAATTGACCGTGCACTAGTCATTGCCGGAAGCGACAAGCGGGGCACGATTTACGGTATTTACGAACTTTCCGAACAAATAGGTGTATCCCCCTGGTATTGGTGGGCCGATGTCCCTGTCGTAAAACAAAAGAATGTATATGTTATTCCGGGTAGTTATACCGACGGCGAACCTGCAGTCACTTATCGAGGTATCTTTCTAAACGACGAAGCTCCCTGTCTGACCGGCTGGGTAAAACAAACTTATGGAACAAACTATGGTGACCACCGCTTTTATGCACGCATTTTTGAACTGATACTTCGCCTGAAAGGTAATCTTGTATGGCCTGCCATGTGGGCATGGGCTTTTTATGCGGATGATCCTCTAAACAGTAAGACAGCTGATGAAATGGGAATTATTATTGGCACTTCCCATCACGAACCCATGGCACGCAATCATCAAGAGTGGGCGAACAAGCGTAAAGAATACGGAGCATGGGATTACACGACCAACCAGAAAATGCTCGACCGCTTCTTCCGTGAAGGTATTGAACGAAGACAAGGTACAGAGGATATTGTGACTATCGGTATGCGTGGTGACGGTGATGCCGCCATGAGCGAGGATATAAACGTGAAATTGTTGGAAAGGATTGTAAAGAATCAACGCAAGATTATCGAGAAAGTGACCGGACGACCGGCTAAAGAGATTCCCCAAATCTGGGCTTTATATAAAGAAGTGATGGATTACTATGACAAAGGAATGCGTGTTCCCGATGACGTAATCATGCTATTGTGTGATGACAACTGGGGAAATGTACGCCGCTTGCCCAACGAAAAGGAGCGTAAACATCCTGGTGGTTGGGGAATGTACTACCATGTAGATTATGTAGGAGCCCCCCGAAATTCAAAATGGATCAATGTTACTCCGATACAAAATATGTGGGAGCAACTCCAACTGACGTATAACTACGGGGTAGATAAATTATGGGTATTGAATGTAGGCGACCTCAAACCCATGGAGTATCCCATCACTCTCTTTCTGGATATGGCATGGAATCCAAGGCAATATAATGCCGGCAATCTGTTAGAACATCCCCGCCGTTTCTGCGCACAGCAGTTTGGCAAAGATCAAGCGGATGAAGCTATGCGAATCTTAAACCTGTACAGCAAATATAACGGTCGCGTAACGGG
>OGCM01002315.1_pt1 | contig 18039 bp, 17 predicted proteins | sample 1570151 | NCBI WGS metagenome assembly OGCM01 (sample SAMEA4370582, study PRJEB24528) | human gut metagenome
TTTCGTCAGACCTTTCAAATGAGCGTGTCCAGAATCGTGAAAATCACGAATCTGGGGCTTTCAAAAAAGAATGTCAAGACCCACCCAAATCACGATGTAATAAGAATAAAAAGAATAAGACAGAGCGGAATAATACGAATCCTATCCTCTCCGATGAAATGGATGAGATGAATAATCGTGAACTGCTCGAAGAATATTTTTCACATTCTTTGGAGATAGACCTTCTTCTCCGGCTTTACCCGGATGATGAAGATACAATCTATCAGATCGTGAATTCGCTGGTGGATACCTGTGACAGCAAGCGCAAGTTCATAAGAATCGCTGGCGATGATAAGCCCGCCGAAGTCGTGCGCAGTCGGTTGAAAAAGTTGAACGCAGACCACATTCGGTTTGTTTTAGACTGCCTTTCCGCAAACACTTCACCGATACGGAACATGAAGCAGTACCTTTTGGCCGCACTGTTCAACGCCCCAACCACAATGCAGCTCTACTATCAGAACAAAGTCAACCACGATTTAGCAGCTCGGAGGTGATGAAAATTTCCAAAAAGGCAACAACGATAGCCGTTATCAACCAGAAAGGTGGCACAGGCAAAACCACCACCTGTGAAAATTTGGGCGTGGGACTTGCAATGGAGGGCAAGAAAGTTCTACTTGTGGACGCTGACCCACAGGGTTCGCTCACTGTCAGTATGGGCTGGCAAGATCCGGATGCACTGCCCACTACACTCTCCACTCTTATGCAGAAAGCCATGAACGACCAGTGTATTCCACCCGGCGAAGGGATTCTGCACCATGCGGAGGGCGTTGACCTTATCCCGGCCAATATCGAACTGGCCGGACTGGAAGTGGCTCTGGTGAATACTATGAGTCGGGAGAAAGTGATGAAACAGGTGTTGGAAAGCACAAAGCGCCAGTATGACTATATCCTGATTGACTGCACTCCCTCTCTCGGTATGCTGACGGTCAATGCACTGGCGGCGGCAGATTCCGCGCTTATTCCGGTGCAAGCGCAATATCTTTCTGCAAAAGGTCTGGAACAGCTTTTGCAGACCGTGCAGAAAGTAAGGCGGCAGATAAACCCGAAACTGAAAATTGAGGGCATCCTGCTCACCATGACGGACAGCCGCACCATCTATGGGCAGCAGATCAGCAATCTGATTCGGCAAGCCTACGGAAAGCATCTGAAGGTGTTCGAGCAGACGATTCCTCGCTCTGTCCGTGCCGCCGAAACCAGCACGACCGGAAAAAGTATCTTCCAGTATGACCCCAAAGGCAAAGTGGCAGAAGCCTATCATTCCATCGCAAAGGGGGTGTTGGCCGATGCCGAAAAACGGATTAAACGTCAGTCTGAACAGCTACGATGATATTTTTTCCACCGAAGAAGCCCGGCAGGAAGAACAGCGCGAACAGGTGCAGCAAATTTCCATCGAGGAACTGCATCCGTTCAAAGACCATCCTTTTAAGGTTCTGGACGATGAAGCTATGCAGCATACAGTGGAAAGCATAAAGCTGTTGGGTGTCACAAATCCCCTGATTGCCCGTCCACGCCCGGAAGGTGGCTATGAAATTATTTCCGGCCATCGCCGCCAGCACGCTGCACAGCTTGCCGGATTGAAAGCCCTGCCTGTCATTGTCCGTCAAATGGATGATGATGCCGCCGTCCTGCTCATGGTCGATTCCAACCTTCAGCGCGAACAGATTTTGCCGAGTGAGCGGGCATTTGCCTACAAGATGAAGCTAGATGCACTAAAAAGACAAGGTGCTAGGTCAGATTTAACTTCTACGCAAGTTGCGCAGAAGTTATCTGTTGAAAAAGTCGGTGAAGATGCTGGTGTAAGTAAAGACACAATTCGCCGCTTTATCCGCTTAACCAACCTTATCCCGGAACTTCTGGACATGGTAGACGAAAAGAAAATCTCATTTAACCCTGCGGTGGAACTCTCTTATCTTGATGAAAACCAGCAGCGAGATTTTCTTGAAGCTATGTCCGACACACAGAACTCTCCATCACTATCACAGGCGCAACGGCTCAAAAAGCTGGCTCAGGAAGGTCATTTCTCGTATGACGTTGCCTTTGCCGTGATGGGAGAGCCGAAAAAGGACGAATTGGACAAGGTGGTTATCAAAAACGATACTCTGCGGAAATATTTTCCCGAAAGCTCTACTCCGAGAGAAATGGAAGAAAAAATCATCGGACTTTTGGAGGAGAGTAAAGCAGAAAAAATTGTATTCAGAAGTGATGCCCTAAAAAAATATTTTCCGAGCAGCTATTCGTCAAAGCAAATCGAAGATTCCATCATTAAGCTGCTGGATCAGCGTTTGAAGAAGCGCAAACATGAAGCCGAACGCTGAACATCGTTTGAAATGTAAGACCCGATGGGGTCTTTTTCTTTTGCAAAAATGGAGGAAAAACGCCTATGAACAATACCGCTTCTCGTATTATCCGTTCCGAGGAAATTACTATTGATATGCGCATCTGCACCATTCTGGCAGGTGGCAAGAAGCCCGGTGAAGTCTACTTTGCAGCCATTGCGACGGATATGGAACTGACTGTTATTACACTGGATGAAGCCCCTGACATTCTGCCCTGCTTCGATGAAAGCGATGCCAGCATCCATCTCCCCGACACTTCGCTGCTGCTCACCTACAATCCGGCACAGGTTCTGAAGATGGCGGGCAAGCGTTACCTGACTGGCCCGGTCATTCTTGTACGCGCCAACATGGACGGGAACTTCATTTCGCTTACCATTGATGACGTGTACCGTTTCCAGAAGTTTCTGTCGAGCCACAGCGTTACACTTATGGCAGACGATCAGAAGCTGCCCTGCATCTGCATCGACTGAGGTGTATCATGCTGAATTTTTTCATCGGTTTTGCATTTTTTGAGTTCGGCGCACTCTGCGGCTTCTTCGTAGCAGCTTTGATGCAGGCAGCGCGGTATGGCGAAATCATGCTGGACAGAGAGGAGGATTCGCATGGCAGAAAACACCTTGTCGGTGCTGGAAATTGCACCGGGACAGTATCCGAAGCAGATTGTAATTGACAACGACCTGAAAGCCTTGCAGCAGGCAGTTGATGGCCCGATTGCTGCAAGCTATCCTTTCGAGGATCCTGTTGCCATCGTGTATAACGATGAGGGCAAGTTGACTGGGCTACCCCTAAATCGTGCCTTGCGTGATGAACATGGGCAGATGTACGATGCTGTTGCCGGAACTTTTCTGGTGGTTGGGCTAGGAGAGGAAGATTTTGCATCCCTGACCCCGGAACTGGCACAGAAGTACGAGAAACATTTTCATCAGCCCGAAGCCTTTATCAAATTGGGAAAGCGTCTGTTGGTTGTACCTGTTCCCGATGAAGCTGTCCAGTCCGCAGAACCAAAAGCGCATATTAAGCCCTCCGCAGAGCATGACCGCTAAAGAAAAAATTTCCGCAGGAGGTGGTGAAATTGCAGGAAGAAGTCGAACAGAAAACATTCAACATCGTGGTGTCCACCACGAAGCTGACCGCTCGGACGATTTTGAATGCTGGCCGCACAGCACTTCGGGAGTATCAGTCAAAATTACTGGCCGATAAATCAAGCGGCAAACAGAGCGTCCGTATGCTCCTGCGGCAGAACCGGGGTGTTTCCAGCGTGGAAATCGACAAAACCAACATTAAGGGTTTTGAGCGGTACGCCAAAAAGTACGGCATCGACTATGCCATCCGCAAGGACAGCTCCGAAGTGCCACCCCGGTATCTGGTCTTTTTCAAAGCCCCGGATGCTGAAGCGTTCAATGCAGCCTTCAAGGAATACTCGGCATCCCTGCTGAGCAAAACCAAACGTCCCTCTGTGCTGGAAAAGCTGCACGAACTGGTGCAAGCCGCAGCGGAAATTCCCGGCAAAGTCCGGCACAAGCAGGAGGAACGCGGCTTATGACCACAAAAAAGCTAACGAAACTGCTTGCTCTGTATCTGCCCTATATCCTGCTGGGGCTGGTGGCAACCAACTTTGGCGAAGCGTGGCGGCTGGCCGAGGGCAAGGAACTGGGCGATAAAATCATGGCGATGATGGGAACTTTCCCGGTGGCATTTGCAAATCCGCTGCCCAGTCTGCATCCGTTTGACCTTGTTATCGGCCTGTGTTGCGGTGCCGGGATGCGGTTGGCGGTCTACCTGAAAAGCAAAAATGCAAAGAAGTACAGGCACGGCATGGAGTACGGCTCTGCCCGGTGGGGCAATGCCAAGGACATTGAACCGTTCATGGCTCCCAAGTTTTCCGACAACATCATTTTAACCAAAACAGAACGTCTGATGATGAGCAATCGTCCACCCGACCCCAAGAATGCCCGGAACAAAAATGTGCTGGTGGTCGGCGGCTCCGGCTCTGGCAAAACGAGATTTTGGCTGAAACCGAACCTCCTGCAATGTCACAGTTCCTATGTGGTCACCGATCCGAAAGGTACGATTGTGCTTGAATGTGGACAGGCCATGCTGAAAAACGGCTATAAGGTAAAAGTCCTGAACACAATCAACTTCAAAAAGTCGATGCACTACAATCCGTTCAGCTACGTCCACAGCGAAAAAGACATTCTGAAATTGGTCACTACCCTTATGACCAACACCAAGGGCGAAGGCGGCGGCGGCGACCCATTTTGGGAGAAAAGCGAACGGCTTTTGCTGACTGCGCTCATCGCTTATCTGCATTATGAAGCCCCGGTAGAGGAACAGAACTTTGCGACCTTGCTGGAAATGCTCAACACCATGCAGGTGCTGGAGGACGATGAGGAATATCAAAACCCGGTTGACCTCTTATTTGAAGATCTAGCAAAAACAAAGCCGAACAGCTTTGCAGGACGGCAGTACAAACTCTACAAATTAGCTGCCGGAAAGACCGCAAAATCCATCCTCATTTCCTGCGGTGCTAGGCTTGCACCATTTGATATCCAAGAATTGCGCGATTTAACGATGTATGACGAGCTGCAACTGGACACGCTGGGCGATAAGAAAACGGCTCTGTTCCTCATCATGTCGGATACCGATTCTACGTTCAATTTCCTGATTTCGATGGTCTACACCCAGCTTTTCAACCTTTTGTGCGACAAAGCGGACGATGTGTACGGCGGCAAGCTGCCCATTCATGTGCGCTGTCTGATTGACGAGTGCGCCAACATTGGCCAGATTCCCAATCTGGAAAAGCTGGTGGCAACCATCCGCAGCCGTGAGATTTCGGCTTGCCTTGTTTTGCAGGCGAAAAGCCAGTTAAAGGCTATCTACAAGGACAATGCCGACACCATCATCGGCAATATGGACAGTCAGATTTTTCTCGGCGGTTCGGAACCCGGTACGTTGAAAGACCTGTCTGAAATGCTGGGCAAGGAAACGATTGATTCGTTCAACACTTCGGACACCCGTGGTAACAGCCCCAGTTATGGCACCTCGTTCCAGAAACTTGGCCATGAATTATTAAGTCGAGATGAGATTGCTGTGCTGGATGGCGGCAAGTGCATCCTGCAACTGCGCGGTGTGCGGCCTTTCCTCTCGGACAAATACGATTTGACCAAACATCCGAACTACAAGCTGACTTCCGATTACGACCCCAAAAACACGTTCGATATTGAAAAATATCTGAACCGAAAAGAAAAAATCTACCCCGGTGATGAATTCATCGTGGTGGATGCCGATTCGCTCCCGTCTGCCTGATCTGGTAGGCGGTTATATTTTTACCCGGCCAGAGAGGTACACCAGCAAGCTAACTTTCGCCGCAGTTCGCGGTTCAAATATACGGTTTCAGGTGTGTACGGACGGTCTACAAGTTTTCAATGATAAAGGAGAAACGGCTATGGAATTTTTTAACAGTGCTATCGAAGTCCTCCAGACCCTCGTTGTTGCGCTCGGTGCTGGCCTTGGCGTTTGGGGCGCAATCAACCTGCTGGAAGGTTATGGTAACGATAACCCCGGCAGTAAGTCGCAGGGCATGAAACAGCTCATGGCTGGCGGCGGCGTTGCTTTGGTCGGCATTACCCTGATTCCTCTGCTGAGCGGTCTGTTCGGCTAAGAGCCGCAGGCGGGTTTATCCCGCCTGTACATACGCAATCGCTTCAATTCCTGCTGTGGATAACAGCCCCTATTATAATAGGAAGCGAATTGCAGACGAATACCCACCCATCAACGAAAGGCGGTGCTATTATGCAGCTTCTGACCCACATTATTTTTCTCCTGAACGTATTGAAAAACATCATCAACCACTTCAGCTAAGGACGGTGACTGCTGAATGGAAACCGTTCTCAAAGCCATTGCCGACTGGATAAAGGGCATCCTGACGGCTGGCATCATGTCAAACCTGTCCGGGCTATTCGATGCTGTGAACGAGCAGGTCGGTGACATTGCACAGCAGGTCGGCACACGGCCATCGGCCTTTGAACCGCGCGTTTTTGCGATGATCGAATCGCTTTCCCGAAATGTTGTTCTGCCGATTGCGGGCATCATCCTGACCTTCATCGCCTGTTACGAACTGATCGAGATGATAACCCAGCACAACAACATGGCGCAGTTTGAGCCAGCACTTATCATGCGCTGGATTTTTAAGACTGCTGTTTCAGTCTGGTTCATCAGCAATACCTTTGACATTGTGATGGCGGTATTCGACCTGACACAGAAAGTCGTTGCTGATTCCAGCGGCATTATTGCTGGAAATACCCGTGTCAATGAAATCGGCCTGTCGATGCTGGAAGCCAGCCTGATGCAGATGGATGTCGGCCCATTATTCGGGCTGTTTTTGCAATCGTTCTTCATCGGTATCACCATGAGGATACTTTCAATCGTCATTTTTGTCATCGTATACGGGCGCATGATTGAGATTTACTGCATGGTGAGTCTTGCACCGATTCCCATGGCGACATGGGGCAACCATGAACAGAGCCACATGGGACAGAATTACCTGAAATGCCTGTTCGCACTGGGATTTCAGGGCTTTCTCATTCTCATCTGTGTTGCCATCTATGCCGTGCTGATACAGAATGTGGCGATTTCCGGCGATGCCATCGGCTCCATCTGGAGCATTGTCGGCTATACCGTTCTGCTCTGTTTCAGCCTGTTCAAAACCAGCTCGGTCACGAAAAGTGTGCTGGGCGCACATTAAAATAGGAGGTGTGAATTTTGGCTGCTTATATCTCTGTTCCCCGCGATTTGACCAAGGTGAAGTCCAAAGTGGCTTTCAACCTGACAAAACGGCAGCTTATCTGCTTCGGCACGGCGGCACTGATCGGAGTGCCGCTGTTTTTCGTTCTTCGGGATTCCGGCGGCAACACAGCCGCCACCCTTGGCATGATGGCCGTTATGCTGCCTGCATTTTTTCTCGGTATGTACGAGAAAAACGGTCAACCACTGGAAAAGCTGCTGTCGCACTATGTTCAGGCGCGGTTCCTGCGCCCGAAGATTCGACCTTATAAGACAAACAACTACTATGCGATTTTGATGAGAGGAGGGTCAGCCCATGCCGTTTTGGAAAAAGACCGATAAGGGCGGCAAGAAAAAGCCGCCGAAGCCCGCTGTTCCCCGGACAGCACAGCAGTCCATCCCCATGCAGCGGATGTTCGAGGATGGCACTTGCCGGGTGAAGCCGAACTATTATACCCGGACGATTCAGTATCAGGACATCAATTACCAGCTTGCCCAGCAGGAGGATAAGACTGCGATTTTCGAGGAATGGTGCAGTTTTCTGAACTTCTTCGATTCCAGCATCAAGTTTGAACTGTCCTTTGTGAACATGGCAACGGACAGCACAGAGTTTGAGAAGAGCATCCGCATCCCGTACCAGAAGGACGGCTTTGACGATGTGCGCGCCGAGTATTCCCAAATGCTGCGTCAGCAGCTTGCCAAGGGCAATAATGGTCTGACCAAGACCAAATTTATCACCTTTGGCGTTGAGGGTGAGAGTATGCGGCAGGTCAAGGCACGGCTCGACCACATCCAGAACGACCTTTTGAACAATTTTCACAGGCTGGGTGTGCCGGCCAAGCCGCTGAACGGTGCCGAGCGGCTGAAACTCATGCACGATATGTTCAACATGGACGGTGCGTCCAAGTTCCATTTTGACTGGAAAGACCTCGTGAAAAGCGGCCTTTCCGTCAAAGATGCCATTGCACCCACGGCTTTTGCCTTCAAAAATTCCCGGACGTTCCAGATGGGCGGCATTTACTGCGCCGCCAGCTTTCTGAGCATCACGGCCTCCGACATCAGCGACCAGCTTTTGAAGGATTTCCTCGACATGGATTCCAGCCAGATCGTCACCATGCACATCCAGAGCGTTGATCAGAATCGTGCCATTAAGACCGTCAAGCGCACCATCACCGAACTTGATAGAAGCAAGATCGAAGAGCAGAAGAAAGCTATCCGCGCCGGGTATGATATTGATATCATTCCGTCCGATTTGGCAACCTATGGCCGGGATGCCAAAGCCTTGCTGAAAGAATTGCAGAGCCAGAATGAACGGATGTTTTTGGTGACATTCCTCGTCCTTAACACTGGCCGCACTGAGCAGGAACTGGAAAACAACGTTTTTCAGGCCAGTTCCATCGCGCAGAAACACAACTGCAATCTGTGCAGACTGGACTACCAGCAGGAGCAGGGGCTTATGTCCTCTCTGCCGCTGGCCGACAATCAAATCGAGATTCAGCGCGGCCTGACCACCAGCAGCACTGCCATTTTCATTCCGTTTACCACACAGGAATTGTATCAGAGCGGAAAAGAAAGCCTGTATTACGGCCTGAACGCACTTTCCAACAACCTCATCATGGTGGACAGAAAAAAGCTGAAAAATCCCAATGGCCTTATCCTCGGCACTCCCGGCTCCGGCAAAAGTTTCTCGGCAAAGCGTGAAATTGCAAACGCCTTTTTGGTCACAGACGATGATATTATCGTGAACGACCCCGAAGGCGAATATTCTCCGCTGGTAAACCGACTGAAAGGTCAGGTCATTAAAATCTCGCCCAACAGCACCCAGTTCATCAACCCGATGGACATTAACGCCAACTATTCGGAGGAAGATAATCCCTTGTCCCTGAAAGCCGACTTTATCCTTTCCCTCTGCGAACTGGTGGTGGGCGGCAAGGAGGGTCTGCTGCCAGTGGAGAAAACCGTCATTGACCGCTGTGTGCATCTGATCTACCGCAAATATTTTGCTGACCCTCGCCCGGAAACTATGCCGATTCTGGAGGATTTGTACAATGCCCTGCTCCAGCAGGATGAAAAAGAAGCCCATCATGTTGCCACGGCTCTGGAAATCTACGTCAAAGGCAGTCTAAACCTGTTCAATCACAGAACCAATGTGAATGTCAACAACAGAATCGTCTGCTATGACATCAAAGAACTGGGCAAGCAGATGAAAAAGTTGGGTATGCTTATCGTGCAGGATCAGGTTTGGGGGCGTGTCACCGCCAACCGCAGCAGCGGAAAGTCCACTCGATATTATATGGATGAGATGCACCTTCTCTTAAAAGAGGAACAGACTGCGGCTTATTCCGTGGAGATTTGGAAGCGTTTTCGCAAGTGGGGCGGCATCCCGACTGGATTAACGCAGAACGTCAAAGACCTGCTTTCTTCGCGTGAAGTCGAGAATATTTTTGAAAACTCGGACATGATCATCATGCTGAATCAGGCCGCTGGCGACCGCCAAATCCTTGCAAAGCAGTTGAATATCAGCCCCCACCAGCTTTCCTATGTGACCCACTCCGGCGAGGGCGAAGGGCTTCTGTTCTTCGGCAATGTCATTCTGCCGTTTGTTGACCGTTTCCCGACTGACCTTGAACTCTACCGCATTATGACCACCAAATTGGGTGAAGTGTCGGAGGGTGCGCAGAAATGAATGATTCAAAGCTGAATTTCAAGGAGGAAACGTCAGCAAAAAAGACCCGTTCTCCCCCGAAGAAAGCGAGGGTCGAACAGTCCACGTCCAAAAAGAAAAAACTGAAACTTGATGCAGAAAAGGCCGCAGAGAAAGCCCAGCATCTGCGTTTCGGCAAAGCCGAACTGACCCCGGATGAATTGAGCCGCTTGAGCAAGGCGCAGAAACGTGAGATGTTCGCCGCCCATGCCGCCCGGTCTGCGGCGCACCGGGAAATCGACCAGTATGAGGAAGATAATGTCGGTGTGCAGGCTCTAAGCGAGGGCGAAAAAACTGCCGGGAATATCCGGGACATTTCCAAAAGCCGTTATGCCCGGAAACTGAAAAAGAAAGCCAAGATGCAGGATAAAAAAGGCACCAAAACCACAAAATCTTCTGCACAGGAACCAACTGTGGCACAAAATGCAGGAGGTTCCAGCATCGGCACCAGCGAGGGCAGCTCCAACTGGCTCTCCCGATGGAAACAGCGGAAGGAAATCCACAAAAGCTACTATGCTGCTGCCCGGTCAGGCGGCACAGCAACGCAGACCGCTGGCGGCAAAAAGGCTGCATCTGGCGGCGCATCTGTGGCACGGTCTGGTGTAGAGCAAGTGGTGGACAAGGGCAAAAATGTAGTCAGCACAACAGTAAACGGCCTTATGACTGCGGCGAAAAGCAACGCACACGTTCTGGTGATCGTGGGCGTTTTTGTTTTGCTCATTCTTATGGTCATGTCTGGCTTTTCCTCCTGCGGCATCCTCTTTTCGGGCGGCACACAGGTGTCCGGGCAGACCATCTACACCGCCGAGGACAGAGATATTCGCGGTGCAGAGCAGGACTACAAGAAGCTGGAAAAGGAACTGGACAAAAAAATCAAGCGCACTCCCCAAGACCATCCGGGCTACAACGAGTATCAGTACCACCTTGACCCCATCGAGCATGACCCGTGGCAGTTGACCTCGTTTCTCACGACTCTGTATGATGATTACACCCGGTCAGAGGTGCAGGGCAAATTGCAGGAGATTTTTAAGAAGCAATATAAGCTCACCACATGGGTCGAGGTACAGATACGGTACAAAACCGTGTGGGTCATCAGCCCGGCAGGAATCCCGGTTCCTACGCAGGTGCCGTATGAGTACAAGATTTTTCACACCAAGCTGGAAAACAAAGGTCTGGAGGTCGTTATTCGGGAAGAACTAACAGACGACCAGTGGAAACGGTATGAGATTTTTCAGGACACACTGGGCGGTCGGCCTTACCTGTTCAACGGCGGTCTGCCGCCCGGTGGTTCGGATGGCTCCGGCACACCCGGCATCGACTATACCGTCCCTGCGGAAGCTCTGACGGACAGCGAGTTTGCGGCCATCTACGAGGAAGCAAAGAAATACGTTGGCACACCCTACGTCTGGGGCGGCTCCACCCCGGAAACCGGCTTCGACTGCTCCGGCTACGTTTGCTGGGTCTACAACCAGAACGGCTACGATGTTGGCCGTACTACCGCCAACGGATTATGGCAGAAAAGTCAGCACATTTCCGAAGCAGAAGCCAAGCCCGGTGACTTGGTTTTCTTCAAGGGAACGTATGACACTCCCGGCATGAGCCACACCGGGATTTATCTCGGCAACGGCATGATGGTGTCCGCTGGCGACCCCATCAAATACGCAAATATCCACTCGTCCTACTGGGAGAAGCATCTCGCAGGATTTGGGCGGCTTTCAAAATGAAATGGAGGGTTTACTATGAGCGAAAAACTGGAAAAGCTGCGCGCGATGCTCGAAAAAGAGAAAGAGCGGCGCATCAAGCTGAACAACCGCATCGAGATTCTGGAACGGCGGATTCAGGAGGCCGAAGCCGCCGAGGTGAACGAGATGGTGCGCAGTGCAAAGGTCAGCCCGGAACAGCTTGCCGCCTTGCTGCGGCAGTCTGCCAACGCCACCCCGAACCCGGCTACGCTGGCCGCAGTCGGTGCTGTATTTGCAAAGGAGGATGATTCTGATGAAGATTAAGAGATTTGGCGCGCTGCTGGTGTCGGCAGTGCTGTGCATCGGCATGGCGGCTCCGGCTTTCGCCTTTGAGGGCGATTTCACCCCGGTGGAACAGCCTGTTCTGCCGGAAATCGTGGAGGAGGAAGATACTGTCACCATCACGGATGAAGCTTCCGGCGCACTGACCCCGGAGGGCAATCTGACGCTGGTGGACGATTACTACACGAACTATTCCGATGGCAGCGGACAGCAGTTTATCACGATGGTGTCAAAGTCGGGTGCAACGTTCTATCTGGTCATTGACCGCAATGCCAAGGGGCAGCAGACTGTCCACTTTATGAATCTGGTGGACGAAGCAGACCTTTTGGCTCTGATGGAAGAAGATGCTGCCGATGCTTATACCGCTGAAAAAGAAGCAGAGAAACAGGCTGAACTGGACAAGCTGAAAGCCGAGGAAGAAGCCAAGAAAGCCGCAGAAGAAGCAGAGAAAGCGGCAGATGCCCCGAAAGAAAACAAGGTCACAAAGTATGCTGCGGCGTTTCTCGGTGTCGTTGCCATAATCGCGCTGGCTGCTGGCGGTGGCTTCTATTTCTTCATCCAGCAGAAGAACAAAAAGCAGGCTGAAAAAGAAGCCATCGACCCGGATGCAGACTACACCGAGGACAAGGGCGACTTTGAGATTCCCCCGGAGGATGATTCCGATGAGGACACTTCTGAGGAACAGGACGTGACACCTATCTGATTTTAAGGCGGCGTTCCGCCGCTTACATATCGAATCCGAAATAGATTGGAGGGATTGTTTATCGCAAAATTGATCGTGACCGAAAAGCCGTCCGTTGCCATGTCTTACGCCAAAATTTTAGGTGTGCATGGGCGGCAGGATGGCTACCTTGAGGGCAATGGCTATCTTGTAAGCTGGTGTGTTGGCCATTTGGTAGAACTGGCTCCGCCCAGTGCCTACGGAGAGCAGTATGTGAAGTGGAACATTGCCGACTTGCCCATCCTGCCGGAGAAATGGCAGTACCTTGTGTCTGCCAGCACCAAAAAGCAGTTCGGTATCCTGAAAAAGCTCATGCACCGTTCTGACGTGGAGAGCATCGTCTGCGCAACAGATGCAGGACGTGAGGGTGAACTGATTTTCCGGCTGGTCTATGAACAGGCCGGGTGCAAAAAGCCCTTTTCCCGTCTTTGGCTGTCCAGCATGGAGGATTCCGCTGTCCGGGAGGGCTTTGCAAATCTGAAATCGTCAACAGAATATGATGCACTGTATCAGGCTGCACTCTGCCGGGAACGTGCCGATTGGATGGTCGGCATCAACTGTTCCCGGCTTTTTTCCTGCCTATATGGTCGGCCACTGGCTGTTGGGCGTGTTATGACCCCGACACTTGCTATGACGGTAGAACGTGAAGCCGCTATCGCCGCCTTTGTGCCGGAAAAGTTCTACACGGTGGCTCTGGAACTGACGAGCGGCTTTGTAGCATCCAGCCGCCGTATTTCGGAAAAGACGGCGGCGGAAAACCTGCTTGCGGAGTGCAGAAAGGAGATGGTGTCCACGATTCAGAAAATCACGCGCAAAGAAAAAGCAGAAAATCCACCGCTACTCTATGACCTCACCACGCTCCAGCGCGATGCAAACCGTCTGCTGGGGTACAGCGCACAGCAGACCCTGAACTATCTGCAAAGCCTTTATGAGAAGAAACTTACCACTTATCCCAGAACTGATAGCTGCTATATCACTGACGATGATGAGGATATGCTGGAAGAACTTGCCGAGGAATTGGAAGATTTTCTCGGCTTTGTCAGCGAGGATGCAGACGATGATGTTCCCCGGACGCGGCGCACCGTCAATCGGCAGAAAGTCACCGACCACCACGCTATCCTGCCTACTCGTAGTATGCTGCAAGCCGATTTGGATGCTCTGCCCAAGGGCGAACGGAACATTTTGAAGTTGATTATCGCCAGAACCTTGATGGCAGTCAGCAAACCTTTCCGGTATCTGGAAACTCTGCTCACCACCGAATGTGCAGGCGAAGAATTTACCGCAAACGGCAAAGAAATCCTGGACGAGGGCTGGAAAGCGGTGGAGCGCAAGGTGCTGGCCGATATTCTGAGCCGTAAAAAGGAGTTCACCGCTCTGCCGCCCGTGGAAGAAAGTGAGTGCGGTATCCTCAATGCGGAACTGAAAGAGGGGCAAACGTCCCCTCCGAAGCATTTTACCGAAGATACGCTCCTGCACTCGATGGAAACCGCCAGTGCAGAATCCATGCCGGAAGATGCAGAGCGTCAGGGCATCGGCACTCCGGCTACCCGTGCCGCTACCATCGAAAAGCTGGTACAGAAAGGTTTTTTGGAGCGCAAGGGCGACAAGAAAACCAAAGTACTGCTGCCGACCGACAAGGGCAAAGCCCTTATCACCGTGATGCCCGAAGAAATCCAGTCCGCTGATATGACCGCCGACTGGGAAACAAAACTGCTGCGCGTAGAGCGCGGCGAGATGGAGCCAGAAACATTTATGACTGAAATCAACGATATGATCTCCTCGCTGGTAAATACCACCGAGGCCGTGAAAGGAGCGAGTGCGCTTATGAAAAATAAAGTGATCGGTGTCTGCCCGAACTGTGGCAAGTCTGTTGTGGAGCGCGAAAAAGGCTGGTTCTGCGAGAACCGCGAGTGCCGTTTTGTGCTGTGGAAGGATAACGCTTTCTTCAAGCGGCTGGGCAAGCGGATGGATGCTCATGTGGCCGACAAGCTGCTGCGGGATGGCCGTGTCCGTCTGAAGGACTGCAAGAGTTCCAAAGGCAAGACCTACAATGCGACTGTCCTGCTGTCCACCGAAGCCGATGGCCGCAGCAAGTTTTCGCTGGAATTTGAGGGTGGCCGCTGATGGAGCAGAACAAGGAAGCAGTCTACCTCATCAACAATGAACGCTATCTGCACCTCCGGGAAAACGGTGCGGGCGTTGGCTTTGCCACCTACAACAAGGTAACGGGCGAACCGTTAGAAAGCGGGCAGATTTCCGAAAAGAATCTGCCGCCCGATGGCAGAAACGCCATTGCCGCCGCCCGGAACTGGTATCTCTTTGAACTTTCGGATGATGACCGCAAGGCTATCCAACTTGAAAGCGTAAAAATCCTTGAAACCATCCCACAGGCGGGCATCGGCAGGCGGCGCATCTGGGAACCCGAAACGATACTGCCGGACATTCGGCTCATCAACAGCTATTACGATGATCTCCACCGAGTTCCCGATGGCGGCGTGATTCAGGTGGACTACCCGGATGGCCGCAGTTTTACGGCACAGCTGGAATATCTGGACGATTACCACTTTGACATGGGTGGTCTGGGCAATGTGTTCCACATCTGCCAGTTTGCTGAGGTGATGGAACGCAATGGAGCCGACTATTACCCGGAAATTCAGACACAGGACGAACAGGGCGCATGGGAGCTGGGCGGCAAGGGTTATCTTGCCATCCAGTCCACCGATGAGGGCTGGGACTACACTATCTACCACAGCGATTATTCTGTGCTGGATGGCGGTCAGATCAATGCCCCGGAACTGACGATTCAGGAAGTCCGGGAGCAGATTTTGGAAGCGCACCACATGGAAAAGGGGCGGCGGCTGTTGCAGGACTACGATTTTGTGATGGACAGAGCCGCCGAAGCCGAAGAACTGGGGCTGAACCAGCGGCATTCTACGCTGGAAAAACTGGCTGCTCTTGCTGGCGCAAAAGAAAAATGCGATGCCCCGGAGTGCAGCCCTGCCGGGTGCAGGAAAGTGAGGGATGCCCATGAACTTTAACGGCGAAGAACTGATGCTGATGATCCTCTACAATCCCGGCACCCGGCTGGGGCTGATGCAGGAGCTGCGGCTCATGCAGTGCTACCTGATGCCCGATGAAACCGCCCTGCGAGAATTGTCCGAACAGGTCATTGAAAAGCTGAAGCTGCTGACCAGTGCCGAGTTTGCCGAGTTAGAATTTCCGCTCGACTAAATTTTTGCCGCCTGCGGGCGGCTTACATAATAGGGGTTACACCAAAAGCAATTATATGGTATAATTATCTTATCGACTTTACGACTTAAGGAGATTTTTTATGGGAGAATTCGATTTCACCTATGTGTTGCCCAAGAACTTCTCAAGGCGGGTAGTTCAATATTTGGAACAGCTCGAATCGCCAAATGTTGCAAAGGCTTTTCAAAATTGCACATACGATTATGAAGATTTGGGTCTTGCCTACTATGTTGGCATGAAAGGCGACAACTGGGATAAAAAGGCATTGGACTTTACCGTTGAAGGTTCTCCCCGCGACATCGCATTGCTAAAATCGAAAGAACATACACTAAAAGAATCTATCAGCAAATCCCTCAAGTCCTCTGAATCCGGATTTTTACTCAAAGAAATTTATTACTTTGAATCCGAAAGTGTAGAACACATACCCTTATCAAATGCTGCAAGGTTAAATGCCGATATAGAATCGTCACAGGCTGTCCTTCAAGATTTGATTCAGATGGGACAACGCTTTTGTTCAAATTGTGCATTTAACAGTTCCAGTTCTGAAAACAGCATGAATGACTATTTTCGAGATTTGCTTTTTATAAAAGGGTATACCGAAGTAAAAGACCAAACTCGACATGGCTTATCCGTAAATAAAAAAGATTCCGCGGAAGTAGATATCTTGCTAACAAAAGACGGCAAAGAGATTGCAATTTATGAAGGCTTAAAGTTATCTAGCGTTAGCACCACATACATTGACATCCATATAAACAAGGCAATTGTAAATTATAATGCCCTTGGAACTGCAACGTTTATTGTTGCTTATGTGGATGTTGCAGATTTTGACTCTTTTTGGAATAAATATTTTTCTTATTTGCAGAGTTATAGTTTTCCCATTTTAGTAAAATCACCCATTGAAGCGTCTCCTTATCCAAATGCGGCAACTCGCGTAGCAAGCACAATATTATCAAGAGACGATTACGATTTTCCTGTCTATTTTATTGCTTTTAAGATTCCAAGATAATCTTCCATATTCAACTATTAGCGGACAACCTCAACAGTTGCCCGCTCTTTTTATACCCTAAAATCGGAAGGAGGAACGCAATGCCAAATAAAACGCAAGAATACCTGAACCTTGCCCAGCAAACGGCAAAGGAACTGACCCGATATTGGGAAAACTGGACGGACTACCTGACCACTGCATCCCGGCTGTACAAGTACAGCTTTGCAGACCAGCTCATGATCTACGCCCAGCGGCCTGATGCCACTGCCTGCGCCAGCTTTGACATCTGGAACAATCGCATGAACCGCTATGTGCGAAGAGGTTCCAAAGGCATCGCCCTGTTAGACCAGTCCAGCAGTGTCCCACGTCTGCACTATGTCTTTGATGTGAGCGATACCGGGGTGCGCTGCAATTCTCGTGACCCTGAGGTGTGGCAGCTCGGCCCTGATCTGGTTCAGCCTGTGTCAGAAATGCTTGCCAGAGAATACGGTGTCCGGCATGAACGAATCACCCAGCAGATCGCGGACATTTGCGGCAAGCTGGTGGATTGCTATTGGGATAACAACAGCGGTGACATTCTCGACATCGTTGACGGCTCGTTCCTGATGGATTATGATGAAGCCGGACAGGAGTTCCAGTTCAAAAGTGCCGCTGCAATCAGCATCACCTATGCTGTCCTTGAACGATGCGGTTTTGAGCCGGAAGGACATTTTGACCGGGACGATTTTCAGGCCATCTTCTCCTTTTCCACTCCTGCCGCCGTGTATGCGTTGGGCACCGCAGTCAGCGAGTGCAGCCGGGATGTGCTGCGCAACATCGAAAGAACCGTAAAGACGACAATCCGCCGCCGCAATGTAGAAAGGAGCCAGTATGAATATGAACAGCAGGAACGTGACCTACTCGACCATCGGGGATTATCAGCTCCCGAACCTGACCCTGCCCCGGCAGGAGAAAACACTGGGCAAGTACGGGCGACTGCGCCGGACTTACCTGATGAAGCATCGCCCGGTGCTGTACAACTCGATGCTTCTGTCGGGAATTCTGCATCCGCACCTGTTGGAGGTGGAGCAAACCGCAGAGAGCCGGATGCGGCAGACCATGCAGGAGTTGCTGAAACAGAACCCGGCTCCGAACAAGGAGCAGTATCAGATGGAGTGGGTGCAGCACATGAACAGCCTGAAAGCACAGGCCGAGGAACT
>OGCM01002321.1_pt1 | contig 18009 bp, 18 predicted proteins | sample 1570151 | NCBI WGS metagenome assembly OGCM01 (sample SAMEA4370582, study PRJEB24528) | human gut metagenome
CTGCCTGCCCCTTGTGCGTGTTCGCGCTGTCTTCGCCGGCCTCCCACCCCGCCTCCCTCCTCTCCAATCTTTTACTCCTTCCCCGCGAGCTCTTCCAGCCAGCGGTTGAGTCCGGTCAGATCGGAACCGTGGGGGTAGGCGGTATTCTCAAAGAAGAGGCCGCGCCCGTAAAACAGCGTCTCGGCGGCTTCGGCGGCGTCGCTGTCCGTGGTGGCGTCACCGACCATGACCGCGTCGGCGGGATCGATGCGCTCCTTGCGGACAATGCCCTTGAGCAGTTCCGCCTTGGCGGGCGGCGTCCCGCAGATGCCGGTGAAGTAGCGGGCAAGGCCGCGTTGCTCCAGAACGGACAGGAGCTCTTCCTGCGGCGTGCCGGAGCAGACGTACATGGGCACGCGTCCGTGCCAGCGTTCAAGGACATCCATGACGCCGGGCACGAGGGGCGCGTTCAGGACGTTGTCCAGCGCGCAGGAAACGAACCGGGTGCAGCAGTCCTCCATTTCCTCGGGTGTGATTTCCCGGTGGAACACCTCGCGGTAGAGCCATGCGAATTTTTCGCGGCGGCTCACCCCGCCGTGCAGGGTATGGTAGAGGACGAGGCGGTCGCGGGCTTCCGCGCCGAGCGGCTCCGCCACCTGTGCGAAGGCTTTGGTCTTGGCGTCCACGGATTCGAGGATGACGCCGTCGCAGTCGAAAACGATGAGCGAAAGGGCCATACGCTTAGGCTCCGGGGAACAGGACGTCGAGCAGGTTCTTGATGGTGTCCGTTTCCATGATGATCCGCGCTTCCTTGGCATAAGAGCCGATGTGCGGGGTCAGGATGACGTTGTCCATCTCCTTGAGCGGGCCGTCGTAGGGCTCCTTGGTGAAGCAGTCGAGGGCCGCGCCCGCCAGATGCCCGGCGGTGAGCAGGCCGAGGAGGGCTTTTTCGTCGATGAGGCCGCCGCGGGCGATGTTCAGGATGATGCTGCCGGGGCGCATCAGGGAGAGGCGGCCAAGATCGAGCAGCGGGGCGCCGTTTTCCGTCTTGGGGCAATGCAGGGTAATGACGTCCGCCCAGCCCATCAGGTCGTCGAGCTCAAGGCGCGTATAGCCGGGGACGTCGGCAAAGGGATCATGGTAGCCGACGTTCACGCCGAACGGTTCGAGGAGGTGCGCCACGGCCTGGCCGATCTTGCCGAAGCCCACGATGCCCACGTTCTTGCCGTGCAGGAGGTTGCCCATGCGCTTCTTCCAGACGCCGGAGCGCAGTTCGCGGTCCGATGCGGCACCTGGCGGAGCAGGGTGAGGATGAGACCCAATGTCAACTCCGCGACAGCCAGCGTGGGGCCGTCCGGCGTATTGCGGACTTCAATGCCCTTTTCGGCGGCGTAGGCGCGGTCCACGTTGTCCATGCCCGTGCCGCAGCGCGATATGACCTTGAGGTCGGGCAGGGCGTCCATGACCTTTTTGGTGAGCGGTTCGGTTCCGGCGGCGACCCCGTGGCAGCCTTCCAGTACCTGGATGGCTTCCTCTTCCGTCAGGGCGCGGCCCTTATCGTTCATGACGTATTCGACGCCCGCCTGTTCGAGCAGCTTCAGCGGCTCGTCGCTGTATCGGGCGAAAGAAGATGTGGTGATGGCGATTTTCATGGCGAAACATCCTTTTGGCTGGATGGGAAACGCCGTTCCGGCGTGCGGGGCGACGTTGGGCAATCAATCCTTGCGACGGCTGCCGATGACGCGCGCGGGAACGCCGCCCACGATGGCGTAGGGCTCCACGTCGCGCGTGACCACAGCGCCCGCCCCGACCACGGCCCCGTGCCCGATGCGGGTTCCGGGGGTGATGGTGCAGTTCGCCGCGATCCAGACGTCATCCTCGATGACGATTTCTCCGTACAGGTGACCCTGTAGCATGATAGGCTTTTCAAGGCTATCAAAACAATGGTTGGCGGCGCGCAAAACGGTTCCGGGGCCGATGGCCACCTGTTTGCCGATGCGGATGAGCCCGCCCGAGGCGTCCACGGTCACGCCGGGGCTCAGGGCCGCGTCCTTGCCCATGTCCAGCGTCCCGCCCTCGGCATAGAGCTGGCAGCCCCTGCCGATGCGCACGCCGTCCGCGAGGCTCATGTTTTTGCAGCCCTGCATGGCGATGCCTGTGCCGAACCGGGCCCTGCCGCAGCGTTTGAACAGAGGGCGCCACAAGAGCAGGCGCGCGCCCATTCCCGCGGCCGTCGGAACCCACGCCAGCGCCGCAATGATGAGCTCTTCGAGGAAGTGTTTCATGGTGATATGCCTCCGGCGGGCAGGGCGCCGCCCTACACCCGCAAGGGGGCAGCGCCCCCTTGACCCGGCTATGGTTGGATGATGAGCGGGGGGGAAGCCGCGGTTTCGTCCTTGGCGTGCGTCCCCCGGCGGATTCTGAAAAGGCAGGCTGATGTGAATAAAAAGGGGGAAAGCCGCCGCGCGGCCTCCCCACCAGTCGAAACGTTTGGGAGGATGAGGGGAGGGCGGCGGAGGGGAACAGGAGACACTTTCAAAGGGCCCCTTCTCTCCTCCCCCGGTTCCTTCTTCCTCAACTTCCCGTTACTTCGTGTAGCTGATACGCAGGGCGTCGTCCTTCATCATTTCACGGACGCGTTCGAGGTCTTCCTGCGTGTCGACGCTGAGGGTCCGCTTGTCGGTGGGGACCATGCGGACCTTTTCGCCGTGTTCGAGAATGCGCATCATGTCGACGGATTCGATGATTTCCAGCGGGCACTCGTCCATCGCGTTGAATTTGAGCAGATAGTCGCGGCGGAAGGGGATGATGCAGACCTGTTTATGCATAGGCACGTGAGGGGTCCCCTTGCGGCGGGACGGGATGGGCTCGCGGGAGAAGTAGAGGGCGTCGCCGTTCAGGTCGGTGACGACCTTCACTTCGTTGGGATCTTCAAATTCTTCCTCGGTGGCGAGGTCGGCCATGAGGTTCACGACGTTGATGGACGGCTCCTTGAGCATGGGCTCGACGGCGGCGTCGATCATATCGGGGGTGATCATGGGTTCGTCGCCCTGCACCATAACCACGATGTCGGCGCGCTGCCCGGTCATTTCCTCAATCTTGAGCATGGCTTCGGCGGTACGAGTCGTGCAGCGGACATGCGTGTCGGCGGTCATCACGGCCTTGAGCCCGGCGGAGGCGGCGTAGTCCATCACGACCTGATCGCAGGTGGCGATCCACGTGGAGGACAGTTCTTTGCACATGGCGGTGCGGATGGTCACATGGCCGACCATCGGGATGCCGTGGATGTCGGCAAGGGGCTTGCCGGGGAAGCGGCTGGAGCCCATGCGGGCGGGGATAATGGCGATGATATTCATGAGGCGTCTCCTGAGCGGTGTCGGTTAGTCGGCTTTGTCCACCATCAGATACCCGCCGAGCTCCTTGAGGTCCGGGTGCAGTTCCTGATGGATTTCTTCCATGACCTTGAGCACGCCCTGTCCGAGTTCGGTGGACAGGTGCGGGGTCATCTTGCGGCCCACCTTGGGCATGAAGGCGTACGGCGTGATCTGGTAGTGCCCGCTGTTGGGGTCGTGCTGGTACTTGATTTCAATGGGCTTGCCGAGCATTTCCTCGATCATGCGGAACAGGTCGCCCACCTGCATGGGCTGGTTGCCGGTGAGCACGATGTTCTGGTTGGCGTATTCCGGGCCGAGGATTTCCACCGTGCTGAGGGCGGCGTCCTCGACGTGGATGTACTCGCGCAAGGCCGTGGGCGCGCCGTAATAGGTGATCGTGCCCTTTTCCAGCGCTTCAGCCACGAAACGGTTGATCGCGTTGCGGCGGTCGGCGCGGGGGCCGTAGAGCGAACCGTAGCGCAGGATCGTGTATTCGAGGCCGAACATATCGTGATAATTTTCGATATACAGTTCGCACGCCTGTTTGCTGCACCGGTAGAAGCCGCCGGACTTGCCGTACACGTAGAGCGTGCTGGCGAAGACGTAGCGCTTGACCCCGGCCTTGCGGCAGGCTTCGAGCAGGATGACGTTGCCGAGGACGTTGATGCGCGCGGTTTCCACGGGCTTCTGGTTGGATTCGCCGATGTCGGCGAGGCCCGCGAAGTCGAACACGGCGTCCGCGCCGCTCACGACGGTATTGACCAGATCCTCGTCCAGCAGGCTCCCCGTGACCATCTTCTGGTCCGGGCGCAGGTATGGGGAGGGGCGCAGGTCGACGATGGTGACATCATGGCCCGCATCGGAAAGCTTGTCGCATACGTGCGATCCCAAAAAGCCGGAACCGCCGAAGAAAACGATTTTCATGCACATTTCCTTGTCTATTCCCCGTCCCAAAACCGAAAAGTTTAGGAGGGAAGGGGTGGGGTCTGGGGCGGGGAAGGGAAGCCCTTTTCAAAGGGTTCCCTTCCCCGCCCCAGTTTTTTACCGTTTCGGGCAGGCGCAGCCGTGGAGGAGGAACACCGCGTCGATGCCGTAGGCGATGAACCGGTAGCCGTCGGCGATGCACTTGGCGAGGCGTTCGGGCTCGGGCTGCACGACATGGTTGCCCATGGGCATGTTGTGGCGCTTGCAGGCTTCGTTGATGCGGTCCATCACGGCGACGAAATCGGGGTGATCGAACTGCCCGGTGAGGCCCATCGAGCCGGAGAGGTCGTATGGGCCGACCATGATGGCGTCGAGGCGGGGATGGGACAGGATGGCGTCGAGCTGTTCCACGGCGCGGATGTGTTCGATCTGCGCGACAAGGAGGATGTCCTTCGCCACGTCCACGCGATAGGGATCGAAATCCCTGCCGTACATGTTGGCGCGGGAATAGCCCACGCCCCGGCTGCCGCCCGCGTCGGGGTACAGCGAGAGACTGATGGCCCGGTCAAGCTGCTCGCGGGATTCGATCATGGGGAAGACGAGCCCCTGCGCGCCGGAGTCCAGCGCGTCCTTGATGGGCCGCAGTTCAGCCTGCGCGATGCGCGCGAAAGGCGTGGAGCCGCCCCGTTCGATGGCGCGGAACACGTCCGGCAGGATGGCCCGCGTGAACGCGCCGTGTTCCATGTCCACAGCCACCCAGTCGTAGCCGGATGCGCCCATCACTTCCGCAACGTCCGCCGAAGGGAACTGGAGCCACGTACCGATCGTGGCATTGCCCCCGCGCATCATAGCCCGTATTTCCTGTGCCGTTTTCATCAAATATCCCTCTATGTTTTGGGGCCGCTCGCCTCTCTGGGGAGATGCCCGACAGCCGGCCTTGCCGGTGGAATGCTTTACAACGTCCCGGCTCCGGCCCGCAGGCCGCCGCCAGCCTGCAACTATAAACCCGCCCGTTCCCGCACGCAAGCTCTGGAGGTGTGGGGGGAGGTGAAGATTGGGGAGGGGAAAGGGAAACTTTCTGAAGAAGGGGGGAGCACCCCCACGTTTCCCTTTCCCCTCCCCAAACCCCACCCCTTTTCCTTCAAAGATTTTCGTAAACGGGGCGGGCCGCGGTAGCGGCGGCTTGGCGGCCCGGGCCTTGTTGGAAGTTTCCCGGAGCCACCGTTCTCGGGGATGCCGTATTTTTTGCTGCAATGTGTCTGGATTCTTTTAGTTGTTGCGGAGGAATGCTGTCCCTACAAATCTTCGGCCTTCTCGGGTTCGGGATCGGTGCGGAAGAAGGGCATGACGGTCGTGAGGGAGGCGGGGGAGGCGAAGAGGAACACCGTATCGTCGCCGTGGAGAAAGGCATCCCCGCCGGGCGACGGGATGATCTGCCCGGCGTGGCGGATGCCGACGACGGTGACGCCGTATTTCTTGCGGAGCGAGGTATCCATCAGGCGTTTGCCGTCGAGGACGCAGCCGGGTTCGACCTTGCAGGCCACCACTTCAAGGCCGGTGAGGACCTCATCAGCGAGGGAGGGTAGATCCATGCCGGTCATGCGGAGCTGGCGGGCCATGTTGTAGTATTCGTGCCGGATGCTGTTCACGAACCGTTCGATGGTCTGGCGCGGGACGAGATAGTGCCCGAGCACGCGGGAGAAGATTTCGATGGATGTTTCGAAGTCCTCGGGGATGACGTCGTCGGCCCCAAGCCGCCGGAGGGCGTCCACTTCGCCGAGGAAGCGGGTACGGACCACGATGTGTACTTTGGGGTTGAGCTTGCGGGCCACGGCGGTAATGGCCCGGACGGCGGAGGGGTCGGAAATCACGACGGCGATGACGCGCGCGCTCTGGATGCCGAAGTGTTCCAGCACGAGGGGCTTGGAGGCGTCGCCGCCGTGGATGGGTTCCTTGCCGCCGTAGCGCGACACTGTATCGGGATTCATTTCAAGGATGACGTAGGGGATGCCCGCCTCGCGCGCCGTGCGGGCCAGATGCTTGCCGCCCACGCCGAAGCCTACGATGATCAAATGATCCTTGAGGGATTCGTCCTTCTGGGCGGCGGCTTCCTCATCGACGGGCATGTGCATGTGGCGGCTCACGAAGAAGGCGACCTTGGGCGCGATTTCCATGACCGTGGGGGTCAGCATCATGGTCACGATGCTCGCCGCGAGGAACATCTGGTAGCCGTCGTTGTCCATGAGGCCGCTGTTCACGGCGGAACGGGCCAGCACGAAGGAGAATTCCCCGATCTGCGCGAGGCTCATGGCGGCGAGGATGGAGACGCGCAGGGGTACCCCACCAGCAGCATGGGCGGCAGGGACAGGATGGATTTCAGGAAGATGAGCAGGGCCGCGAAGAGGAACACCTTGTCCAGATGGTGCACAAGGAAGCCCACGTCGAGCAGCATACCCACGGAGATGAAGAACAGGCTGGTGAAGACGTCCTTGAAGGGGAGGATGCCTTCGAGGACGTTGAGGCTGTATTCCGATCCGGAGAGCAGGAGCCCGGCGAGGAACGCGCCGAGGGCGAGGGAGAGGCCGAGCGAGGCCGTGCCGAGGGCGATGGCGAAGCACAGGCCGAGCACGGTCATGAGCATGAGTTCCTTGCTCCGGGTGCGGAGCACGAGCTGCATGATGCGGGGGACCACATGGCGGGCGAGGACCCATCCGCCTACGAGGATCACCAGCGTCCGTCCGGCGGATATGAGCATCCCCCCGAGGTCCGTGTCCCCCTGCCCGGCGAGGATCGGGATGGCGAGCATCATGGGGACGACGGCGATGTCCTGAAAGATGAGCACGGAAAAGTCGAGCCTGCCCTGCGGGGATTCGGACTGCGCCTTCTGCTGGAGGCGGCTGAGCACGATGGCGGTGGAGGACAGGGAGGCGAGGAAGCCGTACATCATGCTTTGCTGCCACGTCTGGCCCGTGAGCACGCCAAGGCACATGAACGCGCCGACGGTCAGCACCACCTGCGCCGTGCCGCCGACGAACACCGGGCGTTTCAGGCGCATGAGTTCTTCGCCGGACATTTCAAGGCCGATGGAGAACAGCAGCAGGACCACGCCGATCTCCGCCAGCAGTTCGACCGCGTGGGGGTTCTGGACGAGCCCCAGGGCCGTGGGGCCGCACAGGACGCCGGTCAGCAGGAACCCCACGATGGGCGGGATTTTGATCTGGTGGCAGACGAGCAGGACGCCGATGGAAAGGCAGAAAATGGCGACGATGTCCGGAAGAAGAGGGATGTCCATAGCAGTGGAGGCTCCATAAAAGCAGAAAGATGAATAGTACATTCTTTTAAAATGGCTGCGTTGAGAAGGCAAGCGTAAAGGTCGGGTTGGCGAGTGCTCATGCGGGTTGCGGGCGCTTTTTCTAGTTTTCCCCCGGGATGTTTTACGCTACACTGCGGCAGTCTGAATCCTTGCGATAAACTGTTGTTTCAGAGCAAAATCCAATCCTATAGGCGTTGTTGGAGGCTTTATGCTGTTTCGTCGTGCTCCCCAGAAGGTTGAAGAACTCAAGATCGTCATCGTGGGAGCGGGGGAAGTGGGATTCCACATTGCGCAACGCCTGTCCGAAGAGCAGAAGCAGGTTGTGGTTATTGACCAGAACCCGGACAAGCTCCGCAGGATAGAAGACAACATGGACGTGCAGACCGTGCTCGGGTCCGGCTCCATCCCATCGGTACTCAAGAATGCGGGGGCGGGCGACGCCGCTATTTTTCTGGCCGTGACCGACAGCGACGAAACCAACATCGTCGCCTGCCTGTTCGCCAATACCATCGCCCCGAAAGCCATGAAACTGGCACGCATACGCACGGAAGAGTACACCGCCTATCCCCAGCTGCTCGGCAGCGGGTCCTTGCAAATCAGTATGCTCATCAACCCGGAGCAGGAGATCGTCCGCTCCATCGAGCGCCTTCTCACGCTGCCCGGAGCCGTGGAGTACGGCCAGCTCGCCGACGGGTTCATCCGTATGGTCGGGATGCGCGTGGAGAGCGGCCCGCTTATTGAGCAGCCGCTGACCCGTTTCCGGGAGATCGTGCAGGACGACGGCATCATGGTCGGGGCCATCGCCCGTGGACAGAAGCTCATCGTCCCTTCCGGCTCCGACGTCATCAAGGCGGGGGACACCGTCTATTTCGCCTACAAGCCCACCAGCCAGCGGGCACTGCTGCGGGCGCTGCACAAGACGCGGGGCAGCCTCGGCACGGCCTGCATCGTGGGCGGCGGGAACATCGGCCTGCGTCTGGCGCGGCTCCTTGAGAACAAGGGCGTGGACACCAAGCTTATCGACATCAGCGAGGACCGCTGCGAACAGCTGGCGGACCAGCTGCAGGGTACGCTGGTCCTGCACGGCGACGGCACGGACAAGTCCCTCCTGCAGGAAGAGCATATTGATCAGATGGACGCCTTCATCGCGGTAACGGGCGACGAGGAATCGAACATCCTGTCCTGCCTGCTGGCGAAATCCCTCGGCGTGAAGGAAACCGTGGCCCGCGTGAACAAGGCCGCCTACCTCCCCCTCGTGGAAGCCATCGGCATCGCGCACAGCGTGAGCCCCCGCTTGTCCGCCGTGAACAGTATTTTGCAGTATATCCGGCAAGGCAAGGTGCTTTCCAGCGTCTCCGTGGGCGGCGACGCCGCTGAAATGCTTGAGGCTCTGGTGGATGAGGAATCCCTTGTCGCCGGGAAGCGTGTGTATGAGCTTGGCCTGCCCAAGGGGATACTTCTGCTCGGGGTCATCCGGGGCGGCGAGGCGTTCATCCCTTCCGGCCAGACCGTCATCCAGCCGCAGGATCGCATTGTTCTGCTCAGCCTCCGCGAGAAGATGAGCAAGCTTGAGGGCATCGTTTCGAAAAAGAAGGAATGACGCCTTGCCGGGTGAAGGGCACACCGCTCCTCGTCCCCCCCATGCCTGTTTTTTATCAGCGGTTGCAGTCCGTTTAAGGTAGCTTCGGGATGCGCTCTTGCGTCTGCCGTAAGGAACACGTATTGCGGGCAGGGTTTTTCAGCGCATCAGGGTCGGCAGTCTTCAGCCTATGCCCGTTTCATCCGGGCTCGTCACTGCGGCTCTACGGGTGTCCGCCGCATATCCTGAATGTTTTGAATCCATTTCAAAAAAAGCTTCCCCATTTCCGGCGAAGGCTGGAAACAGGGATTCGATAAGGTCAAAAGTCTTTGAAGGGGATAGGGAGGGGTTTGGGGAGGGGAAGGGGTGCCTTTCTCGAGAAAGGCACCCCTTCCCCTCCCCAATCTTTCCACCTCAAGAAGGTCAGCCATGCAAATACGTTCGGTTCTGTTTATCGTGGGAGTGCTGCTGGTGTGCGTGGGCGCGTCGCTGGTGCTGCCGCTCGGGGTATCGCTGTGGTATGGGGACGGGGCCTTCCTCGGCCTGCTCTCGTCGCTGGTGATCATGGTGGGCGGCGGGCTCGCGCTGGCGTATACCAACCGTTCGCAGACGCCCCTGAACCTGACCTTGCGCGATGGGTTCGCCGTGGTGGGCATCTGCTGGATCGTGGCGAGCTTCGCGGGCGGGCTGCCGTTCGTGCTGACGTCGACGGCCTCGGTGACGGATGCGGTTTTTGAGGCCGCGTCGGGCTTCACGACCACGGGCGCGACGATTTTTGCAGATATCGAGGGCCTGCCGCACGGCCTGCTCATGTGGCGCAGCCTGACCCACTGGATCGGCGGCCTCGGGATCATCCTGCTCTCGCTGATCGTGCTGCCGCTGCTCGGCGTCGGCGGGATGCAGCTGTACCGGGCGGAGGTGACGGGGCCGAGCCCCGACAAGCTCACGCCGAGGATGCAGGACACCGCCCTCACGCTTTGGCGGGTCTACTGCCTGATGACGATCGTGCTGACCGTGCTGCTGTACATCGCGGGCATGGATTGGTTCGACGCGCTCAACCACAGCTTTTCGACCGTGGCGACGGGCGGCTTCTCGACCAAGAACAACTCCATCGCGGCGTATCCGCAGGCGTCCATCCAGTGGATATTGATTTTTTTCATGTTCATCGCGGGCATCAATTTTTCCCTGCACGCGCAGGCGCTGAGGGGCGTGGTCAAGGTCTACCTGCGCGATCGGGAATGCCGTTTTTATACCGTGCTGCTCATCCTCGGCTCGGCGGTCATCGTGGCGGGGCTCGTGGAGCACGGCCTGTTTGGGATGCGTTCGTTCCCGGAATTCGAGGCGGTCACGCGGGCGGCGGTGTTCCAGCTTGTCTCCGTTTGTACGACCACGGGGTTTGTTTCGGAAAATTTCAACCTCTGGCCCTCCATTACCTTGGTCATCATTTTGATGTTCATGCTGATGGGCGGCTGCGCGGGGTCCACGGGCGGCGGCGTCAAGGTCATGCGCCTCGTGATGCTGTTCCGGCTGGCGTATCTGGAAATCTTCCGCCTGCTGCACCCCCATTCCGTGCGCCATCTCAAGATCGCCGGGAAGTCCGTGCCCGTTGAAGTCATCTCGGGGGTGGTTGGTTTTTTCCTGTTGTATCTTATTGTTACTACAGTGGGTACGATTGTCCTGACCGTGCAGGACATGGATCTGGTGAGCGCGTTCACGGCGACGCTGACCTGCATTTCCAACGTGGGGCCGGGGCTCGGCAGCGTGGGGCCGGTGGACAACTTCAGCCATGTCCCGACGCTGTCCAAATGGGTTCTGACATTGTGCATGTTGCTGGGCCGTTTGGAGATTTACGCCATCCTCGTGCTGTTCATCCCCGAGTTCTGGCGGGACTAGCCGGGCCGTATGCGGAACGGCGATGCAGGGTTGCATCCGTGGCCTTTTTCGGTCATGATCCGAAAATCACGTTTAACCTTGTTGGGCCGGGAAGGGCAGCCGTTCCCCGGCCATAAAGTGAAGGATGACAGATGCGAAAAGGCAATATCGGTGTGGCGCCGGAAGGGCTGCCGTTTCTCTTTCTGCTCGCGCTGACGGCGCTGGCGTTCGCGGCGTTGCGTTTTTGGCCGCTGGCGCTGGTTTTTCTTGTGCTCACCTGGTTTTCCGGGCATTTTTTCCGGGACCCCGAGCGTGTGGTGCCCTCGGAGGATGACATCGCCGTCAGCCCCGCCGACGGCCGGGTGATCCGCGTGGAGCCGAAAGCCGATCCCATCACGGGAGAGGTCCGGCCCTGCATCAGTATTTTCATGAATGTGTTCAATGTGCACGTCAACCGTTCGCCCGTCGCCGGACGGGTGGAGGCCATCCGCTATTTCCCCGGCAAGTTCTTCAACGCCGCGCTCGACAAGGCGTCCACGGACAACGAACGCTGCGCGTACCTTGTGCGCGACGACGGCGGGCGGTCATGGGTTATGGTGCAGGTGGCGGGGCTCATCGCCCGGCGGATCGTCTGCCGCGTGGAAGAGGGCGACACCCTCGCCCGCGGCGAACGCTACGGCATGATCCGTTTCGGCTCTCGGGTTGACCTCTATCTTCCTCCTGACTATAGTGCTGTCGTTGCCAACGGTGATGTGGTCGCGGCAGGAGAAAGCATCCTGGCCAGAAAATTTCAGGCCTAGCGCCTCTTCGACGCGGCCGGAATCTGCTCGCAGGATTCCCACAGGTACCTTATTATGCAAGAAGAAAAACCCGTTCGGCGGGGAGTGTATATCCTCCCGAACCTTTTTACCACTGCCAGCCTGTTTACGGGCTTTCTTGCCATGCTCCTCGCGGTGCAGGGCAATATCGAAGGCAGTGCCCTCGCTATCCTGTTCAGCGCCCTCATGGACGGACTGGACGGGAAAGTCGCCCGTTTGACCAACACGGCCAGCGAATTCGGCATCCAGTATGACTCGTTGGCCGACCTCGTCGCTTTCGGCGTCGCTCCCGCGTTCACCTCGTGGATGTGGGTGCTCGAAGGCTACGGCAAGCTCGGCATCGGCGTGGCCTTCCTCTATGTGGCCTGCACAGCCCTGCGTCTGGCGCGTTTCAACGTCTGCGTCACCACGGTGAGCAAGAAGTTCTTCGTCGGGCTCCCCTGTCCGGCAGCCGGGTGCGCCGTCGCCATGTTCATCCTCTTTTCCTCCTATCTCCCGTCATGGTTGGAAGCCCGCACGCCGTTCCTCGGGCTGGTCGTCACCTTTGTGATGGCCCTGCTCATGGTCAGCCGCGTGCGCTATTTCTCGTTCAAGGAATACGGCTTCTTGAAGACACATGCCTTCAGCTCCATGATCTCCGCTTTGCTTGTGTTCGTGCTCATCTTGTCTCAGCCCGTTGTCTTCGGGTTCCTGTTGGGCGCGATCTACCTTCTGTCCGGCCCCATCTACACCTACATCATTCTGCCCCGCCGCAACCGGCAGCTCCTAGGGAGCCTTACGCAGAATTAACGGTAGATGGCGCTTTGATCCAGGGGAGGGAAGGGAACCTGATTAGAGCGGTTCCCTGTCCCTCCCTTCTGTATATGAGATCTTTTCCACGGAAAACAGTAATAAAACCGTATAGTTAGAAGAAGTCGCATCGGGCGGCGTCGGGACTGAGACGGACTGTTTCCGGCTGAAAGACTCCAAGGAGAATCCCATGTCCAATCGCGTCATTATTTTCGACACGACGCTCCGCGATGGCGAGCAGTCCCCCGGCGCTACCATGAACCTCCAGGAAAAGCTCCGTATGGCGCGTCAGCTGGAAAGCCTTGGCGTGGACGTCATCGAAGCCGGTTTCCCGGCCTCCAGCGTGGGCGACTTTGAAGCCGTTCATGCCATCGCCAACGCCGTCACCGACGTGCAGGTCGCCGCGCTCGCCCGCTGCAACAAGAACGACATCGACCGCGCATGGCAGGCGCTGAACGGGGCGCGCAACCCGCGTATCCACGTCTTCCTCGCCACGTCGCCCATCCACATGGAGTACAAGCTCCGCAAGACCCCGGATCAGGTCGTGGAAATGGCTGTCGCCGCCGTGCGCCATGCCGCCAAGTATACCAACAACGTGGAATTTTCCGCCGAAGACGCCTCGCGCTCCAATCCTGATTTCCTCGTCCGCGTGTTCACCGAGGTCATCAACGCCGGGGCCACCACCATCAACGTCCCCGACACCGTCGGCTATGCCCAGCCCGACGAATACGGCAAGCTGATCAAATACGTCATCGAAAACACCCCGAATTCCCACAAGGCCGTGTTCAGCGTGCACTGTCACGACGACCTTGGGCTCGCCGTCGCCAACAGCCTGAGCGCCATCCAGAACGGTGCCCGTCAGGCCGAAGTGACCCTTTGCGGCATCGGCGAACGCGCGGGCAATGCCTCTCTGGAAGAAATCGTCATGGCGATGAAGGTCCGCCCCGACGTGTACGGCGTGGACTGCGGCATCCAGAACGAGCAACTCTATCCGGCCTGCCGCCTGCTGTCGCTCATCATCGGCCGCCCCATCGCCGCCAACAAGGCCATCGTGGGCAGCAACGCCTTTGCGCATGAGTCCGGCATCCATCAGGACGGCATGTTGAAGAACCGCGAAACCTACGAAATCATGACGCCCCAGTCCATCGGCCGCAAGTCCACGGACCTCGTCATCGGCAAGCATTCCGGTCGCAACGCCGTGCGCACTCGCCTTGAGGAACTGGGCTACCGTCTGGACGACGAACAGGTCAACGTGGTGTTCGCCGCCGTGAAGGACCTCGCGGACAAAAAGGCCAACGTGCATGACGAAGACCTCGAAGCGCTGGTCTTCTCCGAAGTCTACCGCCTGCCGGATCGCTACCGCTTGGGCAACGTGTCCGTGCAGACGACGATGGGTTCCTCCATGCCCGCCACCGCCGCCGTGGTCATCCAGGCCGGGGAAGAGGAAATGCGCCGCGCCGGGTTCGGCGCCGGTCCCATCGACGCGACCTTCAACGTCATTTCCCAGATTGTAAGCCGCGCCCCTGATCTGGAGCAGTTCAGCATCAACGCCATCACCGGCGGCACGGACGCGCAGGGCGAAGTGACCGTGCGCCTGCGCGAGGGTGAATACAGCGCCACGGGCCGCGGTTCCGACCCGGACATCATTGTCGCCAGCGCCAAGGCGTATATTGATGCCCTGAACCGTCTCGATCACAAGGAACGCGACGCCCTCCGCACGCAGGAAGCCACCGGCGAACCGGCCATCAATACGTGCAACTGAGGCGCGGAGCCGGGGGAAAGCCATAACGGGCCGTTCCTCCGGCTTCCACCCCTTAGCCGGGCTGATGGGCAGCGCCGCGCTTTCCCTGCGCAGCCCCGGTTTCCGGGGGAAAAGCGGTCTGCCGGGCGCTGGTCTTTCGGTCGAAAAAATGTTGTAACGATTCCGATTGATGAGGAAACGCGGAATGGCGTTTTCGCCCGTCGGTCGGGAAACCTTTTACCTTCTGGAGCCGTCCCATGCCTCATACTCTTGCCCAGAAAATCCTTCAGGCCCACACGGATGAAGAAGTCCGTGAAGCCGGGCAAATCGTCAACTGCCATCTTTCCGGCGTGCTCGCCAACGACATCACCGGACCGCTCGCCATCAAGTCCTTCCGGGCGATGGGCGCGGCCAAGGTGTTCGACAAGGATTGCGTCTTTCTGGTGATGGACCACTTCACCCCGCAGAAGGACATCGATTCCGCCAATCAGGTGATGGTGACCCGCAAGTTCGCGCAGGAAATGGGCGTTACCCATTATTATGAAGGCGGTGACTGCGGCGTCGAGCACGCCCTCCTGCCCGAACAGGGCCTTGTGAAGCCCGGCGATCTCGTGATCGGCGCGGACAGCCATACCTGCACCTACGGCGGCCTCGGCGCGTTTGCGACCGGCCTCGGCTCCACGGACGTCGCCGCCGGTATGGCGCTCGGCAGGCTGTGGTTCAAGGTGCCCCCGACCATCCGCGTGGAATTTGAAGGCAAGATGCCCAAATGGCTGCGCGGCAAGGACCTGATCCTGCGGCTCATCGGCGACATCGGCGTGGACGGCGCCCTGTACAAGGCGCTGGAATTCGGCGGCGAAACCCTCTCCGAACTCGACGTCGAAGCGCGCCTCTGCATCTCCAATATGGCGATTGAAGCGGGCGGCAAGTGCGGCCTGTTCCCGTCCGACGAGAAAACGCTCGCCTATTGCCGCGATCACAACAGCCCCGATGCGAAACTCATTGCAGCGGACGCCGGTGCGACGTATGAAAGGATCGTACGCATCGATGTGAGCAACATGGAGCCGCAGGTGTCCTGCCCGCACCTGCCCGAAAACACGAAGCCCGTTTCCGAAGTGAAGGACGTGACCGTCAATCAGGTGGTCATCGGCTCCTGCACCAACGGACGCATTTCCGACATGCGCGACGCCGCCGAAGTGCTCAAGGGCCGCAAGGTCGCCAAGGGTGTGCGCTGCATCGTCCTGCCCGCGACGCCCACCATCTGGCGTCAGGCCATGAAGGAAGGGCTTTTCGACATCTTTAGCGATGCCGGCTGCATCGTCGGCCCGCCCACCTGCGGCCCCTGCCTCGGCGGACACATGGGCATTCTTGGCGACGGCGAACGCTGCATCGCCACCACCAACCGCAACTTCCGCGGCCGCATGGGCAGCCTCGAAGCCGAAGTGTATCTTGCCAGCCCCTGTACGGCTGCGGCTTCCGCCGTCACCGGCGTGATCACCAGCCCCGAAAAGTTGTAATGCCGTCCGGTCGGGCTGCCTCTCAAGGTTGCCCGGAGTGCGAGGCGTACCGGAGCGGTTCCGCCCGGCCGCCTCGGTTCCGCCGCATCCCTTCGGAGCGTGCGGACCCCCGTGGATTTTTCTAGCGAGAGTACTACAGGAGAAACATATGCCTTTCACTGGTGTATCGCATAAAGTCGGCGAACATATCGATACCGACGCCATCATCCCGGCCCGTTTCCTTGTGACGACCGATCCCAAGAAGCTCGGCGAAAACTGCATGGAAGGCCTTGAGCACGGCTGGGTCAAGCGTGTGCAGGTGGGCGACATCCTCGTGGCCGAGCGCAACTTCGGTTGCGGTTCTTCCCGCGAGCACGCTCCCATCGCCATCCTCGGCGCGGGCATGAAGGCCGTCATCGCGCACAGCTTCGCCCGCATCTTCTACCGCAACGCCTTCAACATGGGGCTGTTGCTGCTGGAAATCGGCGACGACGTGAACAAGATCAAGGACGGCGACAAGCTCGAAGTCAGCCCCGAAGAGGGCGTGATCAAGAACCTGACTACCGGCGAGACCATCAAGGTGCCCGCGCTGTCCCCCGTCATGCAGAACCTCATCGACAAGGGCGGACTCGTGAACTACGTCCGCGAAGAGATCGAGGCTGAAGGGAAGTAGTGGGATTGTGAAAGATTGGGGAGGGGAAGGAGAACCTTTCTCCAGAAAGGTTCTCCTTCCCCTCCCCAACCCCCTCCCTTTCCTCTCCAAAGACTTTTACGTTTATTGAATCCCTGTTGCCGGTTTTCCCGGTAGAGGGAAGGAGACCCGCCTGAGCGATGTCCGTTCGGGCGGGTTTTTGTGTGGGGGTTGGCATGGGGAGCTGTGGAAAAGGGAGCACGCTGAGGCAAACCTCAGGTTCGGGGGGCGTCACTCCCAGAAGTCTTTCAGCATCCTGTAGAGCACATGGCGATGGAGCGGGTGATCCGGCGGCAGCGCGGGATGATCGAAATCCTCGGCGGGGTTGTGGAGCATCCCGAGCCGCCGCATGAGGCCCTGTGACGGCAGGTTGGTTTCCGTGGTGAAGGCGACGACTTCGGGAAGCTTCAGAACCTTGAAGGCGTAGCCCATCACGCTGCGGGCGGCTTCGAGGGCGTATCCCGTGCCCCAGTATTCGGGCAGGAACCGCCAGCCGATTTCCACGCAGGGCGTGAACGGCGCGTCAAAGGCCACCCGTGCAAGCCCGGTGAGTCCGGCGAGACTTCCGGTGGTTTTGTCCTCCACAGCCCAGAACGTAAAGCCGTGCTCCTCCTGATGTGCCTGAATTCGGGCCAGAAGTGCGTCGCTTTCGGCTTCGGAGAGTGTGGACGGGAAGAACTTCATGACGCGGGGATCGGCGTTCATACGGCGGAAATCGGCGCGATCCGCCTCTGTCCAGAGACGGACCCGCAGGCGCTCCGTGACGAGGGGCAAGGTCTGATGCGCTGGCGGAGGGTTCATGCTTTGAGCGCTTCCTCTTTGCCGGGGGCGTATTTCCCCATGAGCGAGTCGATGTCGATGCGGATGATGGCGACCCGGTTGATCATGGAATCGGGGGCGGGGCGCGGGCACAAGGATTTGTAGCGCACGGTGATGGCATCGAGCGCGGTGCGTTTTTCCTCCTTGTCCTCGACGATGGCCGCCGTCCCGGTCCCGCAAACGCTGCGGAACGTGGTTGTGGCCTTCTCGCGGATGATGCGGACATCCACATAGGCGGAGAACCCCACGCGCGGGTTCTTGCGGATCAAGTCCATTTTCTTTCCGGTGAACGCGGTATGGATGTACAGCGCGTCGCCCAGCAGGACAAAATTCACCGGAAAGGCATACGGGGCCCCGTCGCCGTCGTTCAGGGCAACCACCATGTCGTCGGCGTCGTTCAGCACGCCGTCAATGAAGTCCCGATCTGCGCGGAACCTGTCTTTCATTCCCATTGCTTCACTCCTTGTAAAGAAAACAGCGCCGGGAAAGGCGCTGCCTTGCCCTCACCCCCACTGGTGAAAGTCTTGGGAAGGGGTGGGGAGGGGTTTGGGGAGGGGCGGGGAAACCTTTCTCCAGAAAGGTTTCCCCGCCCCCCCCACACTACTATTTATTCT
>OGCM01002334.1_pt1 | contig 17910 bp, 19 predicted proteins | sample 1570151 | NCBI WGS metagenome assembly OGCM01 (sample SAMEA4370582, study PRJEB24528) | human gut metagenome
CTTCAACCGGATCACGTCCCTCGACGGATGCCGCATCCACAACATGAACGAGAACCTTGGTTCTCTCGATATGGCGCAGGAAATCATGTCCCAGACCTATTCCCTGGGAAGCACCCTCGATGAGCCCCGGAATATCTGCCATGACAAAGCCTTGTCCATCCTGCAGATCAACCACGCCAAGATGCGGGTTCAGCGTCGTGAAATGGTAATTGGCAATCTTCGGACGTGCATTGGAAACGCGTGAAAGCAAGGTCGATTTACCGACGTTCGGGAAACCAACCAGACCAACATCTGCGATTACCTTTAATTCCAGCTGTACCCAGAGTTCCTGTGCCGGCTGTCCCGGCTGTGCATACTTCGGAACCTGCATCGTCGAGGTCGCAAAGTGCATATTTCCAAGACCGCCCTTGCCACCTTTTAAAATCACTTCTCGGCGGTTCTCGCCGGACATATCCGCGATTACCTTACCGGATTCAAAATCCTTGATAACGGTTCCTTCTGGAACCTTGACAATCAGATCCTCGCCGTCTGCTCCGTGACAGCGGCGCTTTCCGCCCTGCTCTCCGTCGCCAGCCACATATTTGCGGACATGACGGAAATCGGTCAGGGTATTCAGTCCGTCGTCCACTTCAAAAATGACATCGCCGCCGCGACCGCCATCGCCGCCGTCCGGACCGCCAGCAGCTACGAAAAGTTCCCGGCGGAAGCTGACATGACCGTCACCGCCTTTTCCGGATCTGATATAAATTTTTGCACTGTCGGCAAACATAAATACCTCCTTCTGATCTGAAAAAAGCTCCATACAATCCGTATGGAGCTTCTTTATAATTATTCGTTAATTGTTCTCGGGTAAACAGAAACCTGCTTTTTGTCTCTGCCCTTTCTTTCAAACTTTACGACGCCGTCAACCATAGCGAATAATGTATCATCTCCACCGCGTCCTACGTTCACACCTGGATGAATCTTGGTTCCGCGCTGTCTGTAAAGAATGTTGCCAGCTAATACGAACTGTCCGTCTGCTCTCTTCGCACCAAGTCTCTTGGACTCAGAATCACGACCGTTCTTTGTGGAACCAACACCTTTTTTATGAGCGAATAACTGAAGGTTCATTTTAAACATGCGTTACACCTCCCTGAATCGAATTTTAATGTATTTATCTCCATAACTCTCCGCGATATCGGTAAGTCCAAGTATCAGCGAATCCATCAGGAGTTTTGATTCCGCACTTACAGTACCGGTAAAATGAAAAATAAACTGACCTGTCTTTTCATCCACACTGCCCTTAAAACCGTCATCGGTAAATTTCTCCACCGAATTAGCCATATTGACAGTCAGAACGGATACAGCCGCACAGACAATATCTTTGCCGTACTCATCATATCCAGCATGTCCCTTTACTTCCACTCCCGTGGTACATCCTTTGGAATCGGAGTATACGTCTACTTGAATCATTTCAATTAAGCGTTGATCTTTTCGATCTTGACTTCTGTAAAGAGCTGTCTGTGACCATTTTTCTTATGGTAGCCAGTTTTTCTCTTATACTTGTAAACGATAACTTTTTTGCCTTTGCCTTCTTTAACAACTGTTGCGGATACAGTAGCACCCTCTACAGTCGGGCATCCGATCTTCATCTCACCGTTGTTAACAGCCAGAACCTGATCGAAAGTAACAGCTTCACCTGCAGCAGCACCGAGTCTCTCAACTTTGATTACATCGCCCTCGGCAACCTTATACTGCTTACCACCTGTTGCAATAATCGCGTACATCTGATGGCACCTCCTATTATCATTACTCGCCAGCTATGGCGGCTTGCGCACTTTTAGCCTCGCTGTGCGGCACACTTAAGTATTCTAGCATCGGAATATGGATCTGTCAACGGTTTTTTCTTGAATTTGGGAGAAAATTTCAAACCAGTGTTACGGATAAAGCTGCTTTTTCCAAGTCCTCATAAGTACCACCAAATTGTTCAAGGGCTTGTTCCTTTGTTAGTATGCCTTTTTCAATCAGGTTTAAAAGTATTTTAGCCTCACCCTTTGCCTCACCAACCTTCTCCCCTTCTGCAAACTCCGCCTTCCGTATCAGCTCCGTTTCCCGTTTTTCATCATACTCAAAAATACACACCTCTATCGCCTCCGCTCGATTCTTCCTCAGAAACTCTGCCAATATATTTTCATCGATACATTCCGTCACAGCCTTTTCAGCTGCCTGATTGATATCTTTGTATTCAATCGCATACTGCCGTATTTTATGAACCAACAGCATATATTCTTTCAATAACCGGCAGGTTTCCAGGATCTCCAGATTTTTATCCAAATTGATATTTAAAACCTTCACAAGCAATTCCAGCTCAGGATGTTCTGTCTTCTGCATGAACGAATGTGACAATTTAAGCAGCCCCTCCGCCTCCCGCTCTTTTTCTCCATTGTAGAATACTACAAAATGCGGTGTCGGCAGTTCCACCAATGCCGATGCGTACAAGGTCTGGTTCCGGACCAGCATCTGGTACTCTTTTGCCACATAGAACAGAAAACGCAGTGGCATATTCGGATTCCATGTCGATTGATGTTCATATAAGTTTAACTGCATATCCAGCAAAAATGCCTGATCGTTTTTCATATTCATATATACAGCATTTTTCAGCGTCACAATCTCCAATTCTTTCGGATCTGTATAATGCGAATGATTCACTGCATTGTACAGACTCAGCAGATTCTCCCTTGTGCTGAACAGCATCCGGAACAGCGTGTCCTTGTGATTTCTCCGCACCCTCATTAAATTCCCCATAATTCTCCCCTTTCTGACAGGAGAATCTGGCTTTTCTGAGAATCTCCTGCCCTTTCGTATTGCCAAGTTGGATAAGCATAAGATTTCTCAGATTAATAATTAGAATATACGATTGCTTGAATTGCAGATAAAGAAATATATATGCTTGATGAGTTAAATGTAACATATCTAGTTCGGATATGCAAGTAAGAATTTTGCAACTATTTATTCTGTAAATACGCACAAACATATAACGGGTGTATTTCCTGTATGTGAAATGATACATACAATATGGCTAAAAGCGATTCTATATATTTGTGCAAAAATATAGAACCACATAGTACAAAAAGAGCAGAGGGATATATTTTTATATTTTACAACACATAAAACCATATCGCTCTGCCCTCATTATAAAAATTTATAACATGTTTGGATTCAATCTCTTTATATCCAACTACTTTCTCAACCCATACAAAATTTCTCCAATCACATTCTTATTCTGCTCATAGATCGCAGGAAGCTGACTCATTTCCAGAGGATTTGTACCTCTGCCTACTTCTATTGTCAGGCTGGGAATGTTTTTCTTCTGGATCGCCCAGTCTTTATATCCGGCGGGATCGAGTTTGGTGTAGTCGGCATCTAATGGATATCCTGTGACGGCGGATGCCGACTCTGCAAACGCCTTACTTTCGTTTAACAAATCGCCGGTCTGTGCGAAATACCAATAGATTACTTCGCCCTGTGTATGATAGCTTACCGTTCGTTTGAAAGGGTACTGCTCAGTCAGTTTTATCAGCGCCTTTGCTTCTTCCGTAGACGCTGGAGATGTCCCCTTATAGTGATCGGAGGAAAGATGTCCCAGATGATCGTTGTAAGAATCCCACATTGCATCAAAATTTCGATTTATTTCCAGTTATTTTATTTAATTTTACCATATACAGAAGGTTTCTTCAACAATTTTCAATGTTTAACAAAAAGATTACCAAATAATTTATTATTTCATGAAAATAAACTGGCAATTTTCACCAGTATCTCCGCCGTCTTCTGAAGCGAATCCACCGGAATAAATTCATATTTTCCATGATAGTTATATCCGCCGGTGCAGAGGTTCGGGCACGGGAGCCCCATGTAGGAGAGGCGGGCGCCGTCGGTGCCGCCGCGGATCGGAACGACCTCCGGCTCGATGCCGCAGGCTGTCATCGCCTCTTTGGCGGTATCGATCAAGTACATGCACGGCTCGATTTTTTCTTTCATGTTGTAGTAGCTGTCCGTTACTTCGGCGATCACGGTGCCCTTACCGTATTTGCGGTTCAGGAAATCGGCGGCTTCGGCGAAAAATTTCTTTTTCTGTTCAAATTTTTCATGGTCGTGATCGCGGATGATATAATTTAACTGCGCCTCTTCTACATTTCCGCTCATTTCATCCAGGTGATAGAATCCCTCGTAACCTTCTGTGTACATCGGATTTTCGAAGACCGGCAGCAGGCTCTGAAATTCCATGCCGATGAGAATGGCATTTTTCATCTTGAGCTTCGCATCACCCGGATGGATGCTGGCTCCCTGAATCCGGACTTTGCCGGAAGCGGCATTGAAATTTTCATATTCGATCTCGCCGATCGGACCGCCGTCTACCGTATAAGCAACCGCTGCACCGAAGTCTTTCACATCGAAGTGATCCGCGCCGCGTCCGATCTCCTCGTCCGGCGTAAATCCAATGCAGATCTCGCCGTGCGGGATCTCCGGGTGGCTCAGGAAATATTCTGCCATCGTCATGATCTCCGCCACGCCTGCCTTATCGTCGGCGCCCAGAAGCGTGGTTCCGTCGGTTACGATCAGATCCTGACCTTTTAAGTCGGCTAAAAACGGAAATTCTGAAACTTTCATGACAATTTGTTTTTCTGCATTTAATACGATATCTTTGCCGTCATATGCCTGAACGATGCGCGGCTTTACGTTTGTTCCGGTTAAGGACGGCGCGGTATCCATGTGGGAAATGAAGCCAAGTGCCGGGATGGTAGCTTTCTGTCCAATGCCGGATGCACCGTGAGCAGAGGTACTGCCTGTATTATCCGGAATGCGTGCAAACAAGTATCCGTACTCGCTCATCCGCACATCGGATGCACCCATTTCTTCCAGCTCGCGTTTCAGCTCATTGGCTAACAGAAGCTGTTTTTTTGTGCTCGGGCAGGTGTCATATGCCTCGTCTGACTGCGTATCATATGATACATATTTCAAAAAACGTTCTACGACTGTTGTCATGAAAAATCATCCTCTCTTTCTCCTAAATCCCGGCTCAGCGGTTCCAGATAATGGACTAATATATCCCGGTGGCTTTTGATGCGCCACGTTTTATCCATTTCCTCATATGTAAAACTCTTTCGTCCGCCCTGCTGCATCCGCTCCCAGTATGCGTCCAGGTGGAAAAATGGCAGGTAGTAAAGTTCATCCCTCTGTGAAAAATATATAATTAAGAAAGCAATCCCGCCCTGCTCTTCAAATTCCCGCATAAATGCGACCTGATGCGGATGGACGTTCTGCAGTGGAAATGTATCTGCCGCGCATTCTTTCGCATCAAAGCAGACCGGGACGCCCTGAATCGCGCCGATGTAATCGACGGTACTCTTCTGGTCGAAATACGCCAGCGTGATATGGCGGCTGGTTTTATCGATTGAGACGGGTGTGATCGGCGTCGGGATTTTCTGGATCAATGCCAGCTTTTTCTCACGGTAAAGATCGTTTGTGTGGTTTATCATATCCTCCAGGGTTGAACCACGAAGTCCCCGGCTGTTCCAAGTCCCCATGTTGTTGCTCCTCCACTTATTTTTTTGGTTTTTCGCACAATTTAAAATTTACAGGCGATGATTGGCTGGGCGTTTTGGAGCTGATTTCATCATCTCTTCCATCCGTTTCATCTCCGCCGGCATAGGCGCGGTAAATTCTTTGCCCGCCAGATATGAAAGCGGCCCGGAGATCGTTTCCGGCATTACCAGCCGCCACGCATGAAGCATCTGCGAACGGACACCGAAGCGTTTCTTCACTTCCTCATTGACCCGGGGATCACCGTACTTCGGATCCCCGGCGATCGGGTGTCCGATGGAAGCCAGGTGGGCGCGGATCTGGTGGGAGCGTCCGGTGATCAGATGAACCTCCAGAAGGGTATATCCATTTCCAGATACCAGCGGTCTGTATGCGGTCCGGATCGGCAGACTTCCAGGGGTCTCCTCTTTTCGGATCGACACCTGATTCGTCTTTTCATTTTTCGTCAGCCATCCCTCGATGCGGGCTTCGCCTTTTACGATTCCCCGCACGACGCAGACATAATATTTTCCCAGACTCCGATCCTTGATGACTTCGGACATGATCTGCAGTCCCGGCAGGGAACGTCCAGCTGCCACGATGCCGCTTGTGTTGCGGTCGAGGCGGTTGCAGACGGACGGACGGAAGCACGCCAGGTCCTCTTTCTTTAATTTGCCGGAATCCAGCAGATAGTCGATCAGGTATTCGACCAGCGATTCATCCGTCTCTTTCGCTTTCTGGGACAGCATTCCAGATGGCTTATTGATCAGTAAAATATGTTCGTCCTCGTAGACGATATCGAGCTTTTTCTTTTGAACCTTCTGAATCTTCACTTCCGAAAATTTCTCGATCGTCTCCTCTGCCAGAAACAGCTTTATCTCATCGCCCTCGGTCAGATGTTCGGAACCGTCGCATTTTTTTCCGTTCAGGGTAATATTTTTCTTCCGCATCATTTTATAAATGAAGCTTTTTCCCGCCAGATTCAGATATTTTGCCAGCAGCTTGTCCAGGCGCTGCCCCGCCTCATTTTTAGATACTGTCAGCATCCGCATGGCTGCCGCCTCCCTTTTTTACATCGATAATCCTTTTATTACGCGCACGCCGTACTCTACAGTTCCATCGTCCTCATACTCTGACGCCGGTTTCAGGCTGTGAATCCGCTTGTCAAAGGTGCTGCGTGAGGTCACGATTTTCAGGTTCGGATCCAGTTTGTTAGCCTTTAACAGTTCATTTAAACCTGCCTCCGCGCGCTTTACATTCAGCTTTGGATTGATGCAGTACACATAGATGCCGGTCGGGTGAACGACGGTCACATCGGACGGAATCACATCTTCCGGTGTCGTCAGAACCAGATCATAGAGAACTTCAAATTTTCCCTCATACGGCATATATGCCTCATGAAACGCCTGCTCCGGCGTATGGTATTTGAAAATGGCAATCAGCGGGGATGCGAGATTCGCTGCCGGAAGTACTGTGACGATCGCCATGACCGTCAGAATCTTTTTGACGGAATCATTGTCTGTAAAAGACCGCCCAACCAGCTGTGCGATGATAAATAACGCCAGAAGTGCGATGATAAAAAGCTGTTTCCGCTTGAAATGATTGCGGTAGCCATAATCGCCTTTTTTTATCTTTTTCACGGTGTAAAAATCCTTTCTATCATGTTTTTATTGAATGATACTAGCTTTTGTCTGATTTAATGGTTTAACGCCTGCATCGCGCGCAGAATCCATTCATGCGGAACTACCTTGCAGAGCACAAAAAATGCCTTCATCCATACGCCGTAAACCGACACGCTTTTTCCCGCCATACAGTCGCGAATGGCAAGTTTTACAACTTTGTGCGGATCTGCCATCACCAGACGCTTATAAAGAGGAATCTCTCCGGTTGTCTCGGCAATGTCGAAAAACTCGGTTTTGACCGGTCCGGGGCAGACCGCCGTCACGCCGATTCTGCGCGGGCGGAGTTCTTCCCGCAGGGCGCGGCTGTAGCTTAAGACAAATGCCTTGGTTGCCGCATAGATGGCAAATCCCGGCTGCGGCAGAAAGGAGGCTGCTGACGCGAACTGGAGAATCCGGCTGTTTTCGCTCATATAGGGAAGCACCATATGCGTGACCGCGCACAGCGCCTTGCAGTTAAGCTCTACCATTCCCGTTTCATCGTCAAGCGGCAGGTTCCCGACCGTTCCGATTTTACCAAAGCCGGAAGCATTTACCAAAAGTTTTACGTTGGGCTTGCGCGCCGCCAGCTCGTTTTCCAGCGTCTCCCGCTGGGATGTATCCGTCAGATCGATGGCGAAACACCGCGCCGGGATCGGCAACGTCCGTTCCAGCTCCTGCATCCGATCCATCCGGCGGGCAATCAGCCAGACTTCCTGAAGTCCCGAAAAGCGATCCGCCAGCTGTCTGGCTGCCTCGCGCCCCATGCCGGAAGAGGCACCTGTAATTATCGCAATTTTCATGAGAAATTCCTCCCGTCTCAAGTATGTACGCTCGGAGTCGTTCCTTCATTCCGAGCGTACATACGTTTTATTTCTTCTTGTGCACGTTCCGGATGGTTTTTTTCTTTCCGCTTCCGCTGCTCTTTCCACCTACAGCGCCGCCAAATCCCTCCGCATTTCGTCCATTTCCATTTACGCCGGTCTGTTTGTGCCCGGTCATACCGCCCACAGCCGGTCTTTTGGCGTCTTTTGCACGATTGGCAGCAGCCGGTTTTGCCGTCTGGCTGCCATGATGCGCCCCTTTATATCCGCCAGCCGCGAAATCGCGTCCTTTGATCTGCCGCGGACGGATCAGGCATTTCTTATCAAAACCGATCAGATCCGTTCTGCCTGCCAGACGGAGTGCTTCCAGCACCAGATCATAGTTTTTCGGATTGCGGTACTGGATCAGCGCACGCTGCATCGCTTTCTCATGCGGGTTGGTCGGCACGTACACTTTTTCCATCGTGCGCGGATCATATCCCGTGTAATACATACACGTAGACAGTGTGGATGGCGTTGGATAGAAATCCTGCACCTGCTCCGGCATGTAGCCGAGGTCGCGCAGATATTCTGCCAGTTCGATCGCCTCCTTGAGCGTGGAACCCGGATGGGAGGACATCAGGTACGGAACGAGGTACTGCTTCATTCCCAGCGAGTCATTCATCGCTGCATATTCCTTCATGAACTGGCGGTAAACCTTATTCTCCGGTTTTCCCATCCGTTTTAATACATTATCCGATATATGTTCCGGCGCTACCTTGAGCTGTCCGCTGACATGGTACTGACAAAGCTCCCGCAAGAATGCCCGGTTTTTCTCCGCCAGCAGATAATCGAAACGGATACCCGAACGGATGAAAACTTTTTTTACCTTCGGAATCGCCCGCAGCTTCTTTAACAGGGAAATATAGTCGCTGTGATCGGCATTCATGTTTTTGCACGGCTGCGGGAACAGGCACTGTTTGTGTGGACAGGCACCGTAGGTCATCTGTTTTTCGCATGCCGGGTGACGGAAGTTTGCGGTCGGACCGCCGACATCGTGGATGTACCCCTTGAAATCTGGTTCCTGGGTCAAAAGTTCTGCTTCCTGAATAATTGATTCATGGCTGCGGGTCTGCACGATGCGTCCCTGATGGAAGGTCAGCGCACAGAAGCTGCATCCGCCGAAGCATCCGCGGTTGCTGATCAGGCTGAATTTTACTTCCGTGATCGCTGGAATACCACCCGCTGCATCGTAACACGGATGCCAGGTTCTCATGTATGGAAGTGCGTAGACATCGTCCATCTCTTCCTGGGTCAGTGGTTTCGCCGCCGGATTCTGCACCACATAGAGGCGGTCGCTGTACGGCTCAACGAGGCGTTTCCCCGAAAATGGATCGGTGTTGCTGTACTGGGTGTAAAAGCTCTCCGCATACGTCTTTTTATCGGAGGAAACCTCGCGGTAAGACGGCAGACGGATTTCGTCGTAAACAGAATCCAGGTTTTCCGCCTTATAAACAGTTCCCTCGATGAAGGTGATATCCTTTGCCTCGATGCCGCTCGCCAGTGCATCTGCGATCTCCACGATCGAGCGCTCGCCCATTCCGTAGGAAATCAGATCTGCCTGGGAATCCAGCAGAATGGAGCGTTTCATTTTTCCGGACCAGTAATCATAATGTGCCAGACGCCGCAGGCTGGCTTCGATACCGCCGAGAATGATTGGCTTTTTCGACCAGGTGCGGATCAGGTTGGAATAGACGATCGTCGCATAATCCGGACGTTTTCCCATCTCGCCGCCCGGTGTGTAGGAATCCTTTGCGCGGCGCTTTTTCGAAACCGAATAATGGTTTACCATAGAGTCCATATTTCCGGCGCTCACAAGCCATCCGAGACGCGGTTCTCCCAGAATCTGAATGGATTCCGGATTCTTCCAGTCCGGCTGGGCGATGATGCCTACTTTATAGCCGTGCGCTTCGAGCATACGGCTGATGATCGCGTGGCCGAACGACGGATGATCGACATACGCATCCCCGCACACGTAGACAAAATCGCAGCTCTCCCAGCCGCGCTTGTCCATATCCGCCCTGCAGATCGGTAAAAAATCATGTATCATTTTATCTTGCCCCCTGTATCAGTTCCCGGTAGTCCCGGATATAAAAATCAGCTAATTCTTTCTTTTCTTCGATCATGGAAAGTGAAAATACGTCCTCGACCGCGCCGACGCGCATACCAGCCCGTTTTCCAGCCAGAATCCCCGCCGGGACATCCTCAAATACCAGACATTTTTCCGGCTGTACGCCCAGATCTGCCGCCACCTTCAGATAGATATCCGGCGCCGGTTTTCCTGCCGCCACCTCACAGGCAGTTGCCACCACACCGAAATAGGAACGGATATCCAGAGAATCCAGCACAGCTGCTACCATATCCTGTGCATTGCTCGTCGCAATTCCCATGCGGATTCCTTTTTTCCTTAAAAATGGAAGAAATTCCGCAACCCCCGGTTTCAGCGGCACCTCATTGCGGTATTTATCGATCGACATTTCAATCCAGATCGCCTTGATCTCATCCAGTGTCATCGGCAGCTGGAAACGCTCTTTAAAATAGATTGCTGTCTCAGAAAAACTCATGCCCTCAATCACCTTCTGGAGATCCTCCGGACAGTCATAGCCGTAACGCTTTAAAAATTCCACGTCGATCGCTTTCCACATCCACATGGAATCGACCAGGGTGCCATCGAGATCGAAGAGGACGGCGTCTACTGTGTTCCAGTTGATTTCAGGAGGTGTGTTATTTTGGGTGTCTGACAAATTTTCGTCATTCGATACACAATTTTGTGAGGTTAGCGTTCTTTCTTTTAACGCTCTAATTTCATCTTCCGTCAGCGCCCGGTACTCTCCCGTCGCCAGTGCCTCATCCAGGACAAGCGGTCCCATCGAAAGGCGTTTCAGGTAAATGACTTCGCCGCCCTCTGCCTCAAACATCCGCTTTACCTGATGAAATTTTCCTTCATGGATGGTCAGGCGCGCCTCGCAGAGGTCTTCTCCTGCGTCGTTCCATTTTTTCTCGATCACAAGCTCTGCCGGCCGTACCGGTGTGCCATCCTTCAGCGTCAGTCCTGCCTGAAAGCGCGCTTCGATTCCTTCTTTCAGTGTTCCCTTTACGCGTGCAAAATAGACCTTATCCACGTGTTTTTTCGGTGCCAGAAGCTCATGCGCCAGCGCACCGTCGTTCGTGATGAGAAGCAGTCCTTCCGTATCAATATCGAGGCGTCCGACCGGGAAGAGGTCTTTTCGCTTTGCTTCATCAATAAGGTCAATGACAGTCTGATAGCGCCCGTCTTCCGTTGCGGAAACGACGCCCTGTGGTTTATTTAACATATAATATTCCGTGTCTGCCCAGCCAACCGGCTGTCCATCCAGTGTAACCCGGGTTTCGTCCGGGAATATTTTCCGGTCAGACTCGCGGCAGACGGTTCCATCGACCAGAACCCGCCCTTTGCGGATCATCTCTTTTACCTGACTGCGCGTTCCCTGCTTCATCTCTGCCAGGAAGCGGTCTAAACGTATACTTTTACCTTGTCCCATCACTGCCACCTCCATCCGGGATTGTATTTATTTTTAAGCTGACCGCCCCGTTTTTGCGCCCAGCCAAGCGGAAATCCATCCACACAGATTAGTACAAGACCATCTGCTGCCTCTTCCTCTGCGGCTGTCAATGTCTCGCCTTTTAAATAGCGGATCGTGCGCTCATCCGAGGCATTAAAATTTAAGTGATTTACAAATTCCTGCATCCGCAGGTTCATCGCCAGCGCCTGGGATGGTTCAAACCGCCCTTTTTTCAGTTCTCCGAGCAGAAGTCCGGTACGCAGACAGCGGAGCGGCTTAAAATAGCGTGTATTGTCGCCTGCCAGCGCTGCCGGGAGGTAATAGATGCGCTCGCTGTCACGGTAGAATTGCTCAGGATTCCAGGTTCTTACCGGAAGCTGGCGCAGAAGCTCAAACAGGGGGGAAAAGTCCTCGGCGGTCTGGTTTTGCGCCACGTTTTTTCCCTTTCCAAACGTTTTCCCTTTCGCTTTTCCGGAAGCCATCTGTCTGGACTTACCGTCTTCCGCCACACGGCACAACCGCGCTTCTATTTCCTCTACCAAAAGTGGATCGCTCAATGCTTTCTCACCGGCATTTTCCAAATCCTTGATATTTGCGTCTGGTTTCTCCGTCCGCTTCTCCAACAGCGCAACAAAATGTCCTTCGCCCTCCAGACGGTGCGGAAACAATCTCAGACAGCCCTCAACGCCACGGCTTCCCTCAAAGCCATATTCCGGTTTCTGCGGCACGACCGCCATCTGCGGATATTTCTCTAGAATATACTCGATCGTTCCCTCGTCCTCGTCCCTGTCAAAGGTACAGGTCGAATAAACCAGTTTCCCGCCCGGCGCAAGCATCTGCACGGCACAGTCGAGAATCTGGCGCTGCAGCGGCGCATAATAATCGGGACCTTTTTCGTTCCAGCTCTTTACCATCGACGGATCGCGGCGGAACATACCTTCGCCGGAACACGGCGCATCGACCAGAATCTTATCAAAAAACTCCGGCAGGATGCCAGCCATTTTTTCCGGTGCCTCGCTCGTTACACAGATATTTCCCGCTCCGAATATTTCCAGATTTTTAAGAAGCGCTTTTGCGCGCGAATTGCTGATATCATTGGAAAACAGGACACCTGTACCGGCTAATTTCGCTGCCAGTTCCGTACTTTTACCGCCCGGTGCCGCGCACAAATCCAGAACCCGGTCGCCCGGCTTGATCGGCAGCCATGCCGCCGGTGACATCGCACTCGGTTCCTGCAAATAGTAGAGTCCCGCGTAGTACCACGGATGCCTGGATGGGCGTTCGCCCTGATAATAAAAACCGTTCTTCGTCCACGGCACTGGTTTCAAATTCCAGTCCGCCGTCTGTGCCATGTCTAAAAACTGTTCCGGTGTCAGCCTGCCCGTGTTGACGCGCAGCCCTGAACGCGGCTCTTCCTCATACGAAGCCAGATACTCAGGGTATTCCTCCCCCAGAAATTGTTTCATTTTTTCAAGAAATTCTTCCGGCAGTTCTCGGTAATCCAATCGTTTTCCTCCTGTTTTTGTCTATTGCTCTGTATATCCATTTATAATCGTGATTGTAAAGACTTTTTCTTCGCGCTCATTCGTTCTTTCTTTGTTCGGTATGCCGGTTTTCAGGCTTCCAAAAGGAATGAGCCATTTTCTGTCTACATATATATAATCTATCTTTATATTACTTTTTAATGATAGAAAGGCGCTCCCATGCCATATATAAAAAAAATAGTATCCACCCTGTTCCCAGCACTTATCCTGTCGCTTCTGCTCTCGCATCCGCGTCTCTCTGCGGATGGGGCACAAAAAGGACTTCTTTTATGGTTCAATACGGTTTTTCCGACGTTATTTCCCTTTATGCTCTTCTCAAAGCTTTTAGCTGAACACGGCGGCGTCCGGCTGCTTCTAGCGCCATTTCACCCGGTTTTGAAACATCTTGGGATGTCTGTCTACAGCGGCTATGCCCTGCTTGTCGGGCTGCTCTGCGGTTACCCGATGGGAATGAAAACTGCCGCTGATTTTAACCGGAAATCGTTGCTTTCGGCACATGAAAAACGGCTTCTGACCGCCATCAGCGCTTCGCCAAGCCCCATGTTTATCGCCGGATATGCTGCACCTAGGCTGAACCCGGCAGTTCCGTCAAACTATCTGGTTCTGGCACTATATACGCCGCTTTTATTGGTTGGAAGTCTCCTATGCATTTATAATAAAGTGACTTCTTTTAGCCTTCAAAACCGATTTTTTTCGAAAGAAACCGGCTCTGTCAAGCCCGCCCGCACAAAATCCACATCCGTCTCCGTTCCCGCTTCCTTCGACACCATCCTGATGGACTGCATCGAACTGCAGGTCCGCATCGGCGGTTTGATCATGCTGTATTCGATCCTCGCTGCCTTTGCCGACGCCTTCTGTTCCGGCCCGCTGCGTCTGTTTCTGATCGGAACGGCTGAAATGACAACCGGCATCGATGCGATCGCCCGTTCTGGTGCCATATTCAGTATCCCGGTTCAATCCGGCGCGATGGCGGCATGTGCTGCGTTCGGCGGGTTATCCGGGATCGCCCAGACAAATTCAGTCATACGGGACAGCCGAAAAGACAGAGAAAAAAATGCCGGACTTTCCATCCGGCATTATGTACTGTGGAAACTGGTTCACGCCAGTCTCTCGTTCGTTCTCTTTATTCTGCTGCTTCGCCGGATGCCGCCTGTGTAGCGGCCGCTGCTGCCTCGGCGCCTGTGTTCTCCTCCGGCTCGGTCACGACACTACCAGCCAGCTCATTGCGGTTGGAAGATACGACATCGTAGCTGGACTGCATCGAACTCATGTAAGACTCGAAACGGCTCTGCGCGCCCTCCATCGAATGCTTGATGATGGTCTGCAGGCTGCGGAGCATGTCGTCCGTGTACTGAACGGAACCCTGGCGGATATTGTTTGCCTCTGTGACAGCGTTGTCCACGATCTGCTGTGCCTGTGCATTTGCCTGCTCAATAATACTGTTCGCTTCTGCATATGCACGCTGCATGATCTCATGCTCATTAACCAGCTCATTGGTCTGGGCGGTCGCCTCGGCTACCATCGCGTCTGCCTGGGAACGTGCCTCCTGCAGAATCGCATCCTGGTTGCTGATGATCTTCTGATATTTCTTGATCTCCTCCGGAATGCGAAGACGCAGTTCCACGAGCAGTTCTTCAATCTCTTCTTTATTTACTAAAATCTTCGTGTTGGACAGCGGCTGAAACTTGCAGCTGTCGATATAATCTTCAATTTCTGTGATGATCTGTTCAATTCTGCTCATAGCTTTTCTCCTTACTTACATTCCCTGTCTTCCTGAAGCGCCTGGTATTTCTCCTGTACTTGTTTTGCAATGACTGGATCGAGAAATTCGGAAATGTCTCCGCCGTACATCGCAACCTCTTTTGCCATACTGGAACTTAAATACGCGTATTTAAGGTTCGTTGTCAGAAACAGGGTATCTATTTCGGGTGCAATCACCCGGTTCATCTGCGCGAGCTGCAGCTCATATTCGAAATCCGTGATCGCACGCAGACCACGCACGATGACCTTTGCGTGATTCTGGCGCATGAAATCGACCAGAAGTCCGTCAAACGACTGCACCTCCACGTTAGGAATGTCTTTTGTCACTTCCTCTAACATCTTAACACGTTCTTCGACAGAAAACAACGGAGATTTTGCGTTATTACACAAAACTCCCACGATGACCTGATCAAAAATTTCGGAGGATCGCTTTATAATATCAAAATGTCCGAGCGTCACCGGATCAAAGCTGCCCGGATAAATGGCTGTTTTCATCTTTTTTCTCCTTTGGTATTCAAGCTTTTCGGATAAACAGATGTTTATTCGTCTTATATATCTTCTCTTTTTCGAGATGGTATCCCAGTTCTGAAAGGTAGCTGCACCCGGTCTCTTTCGATGCCTCTGTGATGATCATCGTATGTTCATCTGCCAGGGACGAATGTGCCAGATAAGTAAGCACTTCTTTCTCCCAGAGATGGTTGTACGGAGGATCCATAAAAATGAAATCAAACGCACTCTTCCGGTTTTCTATCCGTTTCAATGCATCCGAAATATCACAGTTTAACAGCGTCGCCTTATCAGCTAGGCGGGCCGCTTTCAGATTGTCACGGATGCAGTCCGCCGCTTTCGGATTCTTCTCCACAAAAACAGCTTCTTTTGCCCCGCGGCTTAAAGCCTCGATCCCGATCGCCCCGCTTCCGCTGAATAAATCGAGAAATGTGCATCCATAGATGTCATTCTGAATCATATTAAAAAGAGTTTCTTTGATACGGTCCGTCGTCGGTCTCGTATCCATTCCCTCGATCGTCTTTAAAGTAAGCCTTCTGGCACTTCCTGCTATTACCCGCATGGATTTTTCTCCATCTTACTAGAAATATTAATGTATTTTGAACTGCAACCGTAAAATTCACCAAACAGTTTGCGTATTTTTTAACACTACATCTGTTCTATTATAGTATGAGTTTTACTGATATACAAGCATAAAATCGGATCAATACTAACTTTTTTCCCTACATTGTGGGAGTTTTGCCCCAAAATGTCAATTTGCACAAAACCTTCTAGTGTATTTCACTTTTAAGATCCGCATACTGAGAATGTAACAAAAAGAGACACCCGGACAAACGAAAGTTTGAAGGGGCACACGCAAAAAAGGAGGCGTCTGTTATGTCTAGTTCCAACAACACTAACAAAACCAATGTACCGGAAGCCAAGGAAGCGATGAACCGCTTTAAGATGGAGGTTGCCAATGAGATTGGCGTTCCGTTAAGCGAGGGCTATAATGGTAACCTGACCTCCGCACAGGCTGGTTCCGTCGGCGGCTATATGGTCAAAAAGATGATTGAGGAACAGGAAAAAAAGATGGCTGGTAAATAAGGCATCGTAGGGCTCTTCTGAATCTTCGCTGAAACGGCGAAAAAAACGGCAGCAGCATGATTGATAAAACCGGACTTGAACGACCGATTTTCAATCATGCTGCTGTTCTTTTCTGCAAAACATTCATTCACTTGTTTGACAGACAGATTGCATACTTACTTTAGCGATAAAAATGCCGCCAGATTCCCCCTCTTATCTCCCATCACGCGGTGTGAATATAAAAGATCCGGATTGCATTTCGTACATACATTCGTCACAGCCAGATGCTCCGGTAAAATTCCGACATCCAGGAGCACCAGGCGGTTCGCGCCCCAGAGGTCAAGCTGGTACTTGCCATTCCCCTTATTCATGAGAATCGATTTCCCATTCCAGGAATAACAGGATGTTGAATCATCCTGACTGATTTCTGCTCCAAATTCTTCTTTAAATGCGTCTGCCACATCCTCACTGACCTCATAACAGTCCCGGCAGATGCTCGGTCCGATGCAGACGCGCAGATCCTCCGGCTTCGTGCCGAACGCCTCTCCCATCGCCTCGATCGTTTTCTGTCCCATCCGGTGAACGGTTCCCTTCCAGCCGGAATGCGACAGTCCGATCGCACGATGCACCGGATCTACAAAATATAATGGTACACAGTCCGCAAAAAATGTAACCAGCGTCAGCCCCGGCTCGTTTGTGATAAGCCCGTCGATGTTTTCATAATCGCGTTCCCGCCAGATTCCTTTTCCAGCGTCCGCTTCCGTAACAAGACGGATATTCGTCGTGTGCGTCTGATGGCTGAGCACCATCTTTGACACATCCGTTCCCAGAATCCGCGCCATTTTCCGGTAATTTTCAAGCACATCGTCCCGGTTGTCGCCGCGCGTCAGCGAAAAGTTCATCGTACTGAAATATCCCTTGCTCGCTCCGCCAAGCCGGGTAGAAAATGCGTGGCGCACCATCCTGGTCTGCTCTAAGAGCGGAAAGGTAAAATAAGCCACTCCGTTTGACTCATGAAGGGTAATTGGTGCCGGATGAACTGTTTTTTGTATATAGGTAAGCGCCATGATTGTCACATCCTTTTTCTGTCTCTTGCTCAAATCTGATTGTGCAGTTTTTGAATTCTCTCATTTGTAATTATCCGCACCAGAACGCGTCCCGAATTAATCTCACGTTACTGCCAAGCACCGCCACCACATCAAACCGGCACGGCGTGTCCTCGGAAATATGATAACGCGTCATATAATACCGGGCGGTACGAAGAATCCGCGCCTGCTTGCGGGCATCCACTGCCTCCGCCGGATCGCCTTCGTGTTCATCGCGGCGGTATTTGACCTCGATAAAAACCAGGTAGTCTCTATCTCTTGCGATAATATCAATTTCACCCTGGCGACAGCGGAAATTCCGGCAG
>OGCM01002340.1_pt1 | contig 17864 bp, 10 predicted proteins | sample 1570151 | NCBI WGS metagenome assembly OGCM01 (sample SAMEA4370582, study PRJEB24528) | human gut metagenome
GCCAGCTCTATTTTTGTGTAGTTCAGACAACGTAGCTGTCCCGTCAGGTCCCCTGCCGGTGAAAGCGTAGCAAGGCAGTTAACGAAATCGTCATAGGCGGCCGGCAACTCACCTGCCGCAGGTCCGGCACCGTTTGTATAAGAGGCGAACAGATTAAAAAGAGAGGTTTCCACCAATGTCTTCATCGTATCATGTTTTTAGGTTCCACAATTCAACTCTCCACTCATCCTGCCGGAATAAAGACAAGTGCCATGCCTGAAACAGTACACAGATAAAACATTGGAAATAAACCATATAGAAAGCAGTAAAAATGATGTGTACATAAAAGCATTGTGGATTGGACATGATGTGTCCGAATTTCGGACATATTCTAATCCAGACGATACTTCCTCAGTTTCAGATAAAGCGTGCTCCGGCTGATGCCCAGCAGCCGTGCGGCAGCCTTCCTGTCATTGCCCGTTGCCTCCAATGCTTTCAGAATGGTTGCCCGTTCCATCCGCTCGTCATTAAGTGAATACTCTCCCGGTTGCCTGCCTTTATCGGGAATGTCTATCTCCCCGGTGGTTATCCAATCATCTTTCGCCAATAAGGTGGCCCGTCTGACAACCATCCTCAGTTCCCGTATGTTTCCCGGCCACGAATAAGATTTCAACCGTTTCTGTACTTCGCGGTCAAAGCCTTTCACTTTTCTTGAGAACTCTTGATTGGCGGCATCCAGCATGAATTCCGCCAACGGAATAATATCCTCAATGCACTCTGCCAGCAATGGTACATGCAACGGAAATTCATTCAGACGATGGAACAGGTCTTCCCGGAAACGTCCTTCGGCTATCGCCTTCTCCAGGTCCTCATTGGTAGCGGCTACCAGACGGATGTCCGTCTGAATCTCCTCTTTACCGCCTACGGGGCGGTAGCGTTTTTCCTGCAAGGCACGCAACAGTGCCCTTTGTACCTCGGCATTCAGATTGCCCACCTCGTCCAGAAACAGTGTCCCATGGTTGGCGGCGGCAAACATGCCCGTCTTGTTTTCCGTCGCTCCGGTAAAGGCACCCTTCACATGACCGAACAGTTCCGATGCCGCCAGTTCCTTCGGAAGCACCCCGCAATCCACTGCGATGAAAGATGCATCCGACCGACCGCTCAACACATGTATCTGCCGGGCCACATATTCCTTACCTGTCCCTGATGCGCCACGTATCAGTATGGACAAGCTGTCGGCAGGAGCCACCACACGCACAATGTTCTGAAGTTTCACTGCTAGAGGACTTTTACCAACGTAGAAAGCCCGTCCTGTAACTTTCTTTCTATTTCCACAGTCCAACAGTCCACGAATAATACCAAGTACCCTTTCCGTCTGAACAGGTTTTGGTAGATAGTCTGCGGCACCTTTTTTCATCGCTTCCACCGCACTGGGGATATCTCCATAGCCTGTCATGATGAGGAAAGGCATACGATAGCCCTGTGCCTTCATCCATTCTAACAGTTCCACACCGTTACTGTTATTCAGGCGTAAATCCGACAATACCAGATCTACCTCATAGCCTTCCAAAAAGCCCTTCGCCGAATCCACCGATAATACATAACGGGCATTGATACCGTTTTTCACCAGCCAGTTTGTGGTGATACGCGCATACGTGCGGTCATCTTCCACTACCAATACGGTTTCCATATATTTTTTCCTTTATTTTTTTACTTTCTCTACGGCCTGTTCCACGGCCTCAATCAGTTTTTCTATTCTTTCGTCCGATATCCCGCCCCATTTTTCAAGAGGCATGGCGATCGTTCCTTTCAGTTCACGTCGAGAAATGTTTATACGGATCATTTCCCAAAGCGGTGCGGTCTTATGTATGATACGTCCCAACTTCACATATTTTCTCATGGAAGAAGCATCCCGCATTTCAGAAAGTTCCTTCGTAGTGTCTTCTATAAAAATATCTAGCATTTCCTCAACATATTCCTCACCTTCCATGATAGCCGCAATATCTAGTCTGTCCATTTGTAAAACTACCACCAATAGTAAGACAAACAGGGCAAAGCCGGCTACCATATAGTAGGAATTGTTCCGTTCAAGGATAAAGGCCCGTTAATGTTCAGTAAAACGTTCGTTGCTCTCCCGTTCGAATTCGGGAACTATGCTCATTCTTTCGTTCAGTTCCACGCTGCCAGTGTATAGGTGTCCATCTATACCAGCAGCCGTTCCTGTCTTTCAGCCTGCCTCAAAATGCTCCTTCCATTTAAAGGAACGGAGCATACGTATTGTTGTCCCAGTTGAAGAGAAGGCGGACAAGGATTATCGTTTACATTTTTCTTTTGCTACACAGCTTGTTTCCGAGCTGTTGAGACAATGGACGGGATACTTTCCTGCACAATGTCACCTATACCCTGCAGTTCCTTGAAAGTATGCATCGCCTTGGAAAGAAGTAGTTCCTTATTCCAAAGAAGAAGACACAACGAGTCGATATGTTTTTTCTGTAACGGAGTATGGACATATTCTTTCAGAAATTGCAGATTGTCACAGACCCTATGGCATTTGCGGCTGTATTCTCTCAGGTCGTCATCATCCCATGTGACGGCAGTCTCCGCATGGGTGGAGAGGTCCAGTAGGCCGATGTAGCTATTTTCCGTCAGACTGTGTATCGCCACCAGCTCCTTTTCCTCCTTGCGCAACGTATGTCTTAACATCTGCTCCTGACGGAACTGATAGACAATGAAGGCCGACAGCAGGACCAAAATGGCATAACCCAGAAATATTTTTAACTTTAACCACATGATTATGAATCATCCGAACCTATAAATCAATTATTGGCCCGTGCCAATAATATACATATAAAAAATAATCCCTACCTAGGTTTTAGTGCAACTTATGTAAGGATTATTTGAAAAATATTTAATAGATTATTTCAAGTTCTTCAGGTCTCTCAGAACAGTTTTATCAGTTATTTCAATAATACTGATGGCGTAGCCACCACCTGCCACAGCTTTCATCTTTAAAGCCGATTTGGCAGTAACAATACCTTTACGAATGCCATAAGATTGCGGATTGTTCCGATAATGCGCATCTTTACCATCTTCATAAACAGTTGCAATGTATTTCTTGTCATTGTCAAGAAAATCAAGTTTCAGCGTGGATAAATGTCCTTCTTCACCACTGGTACAACCAATGAACCAATTATTTGAACCTTTTGCTTTACGTGCCGCTACAATATAGCGTCCTGGTTCGGCTTCCAGATATTTACTCTCATCCCAATCCACGGGCACATCCTTGATAAACTGGAAAGCATCCATGAACCGTTCGTAGTTTTCTGGTATATCGGCTGCCATTTGGAGTGGACTATACATGGTGACATAAAGCGCGAGTTGGCGGGCAAGTGTGGAGTTCACGTGTGATTTACTATTTGGATTGAGTTTACTCATATCCATTTCAAAGATTCCCGGAGTGTAATCCATAGGACCACCTTGCAGGCGGGTAAACGGTAAGACGGTAGTATGAAACGGCTTGTTTCCGCTGAATGCCTCATATTCCGTACCACGAGCAGATTCGTTGCCAATCAAGTTAGGATATGTACGGCACAACCCGGTAGGACGTACGGCCTCATGTGCGTTTACCATGATATGGTGTTTGGCAGCCTCGGTTACGGCATATAGATAGTGGTTATTCAACCATTGTCCATAATGATGTTCGCCACGCGGAATCATATTGCCCACATATCCACTCTTTACAGCATTATATCCATAATCGTTCATCAATTGATAAGCAGCTTCCATATGACGTTCATAGTTACGGATAGAAGCCGATGTTTCATGATGCATCATTAGTTTCACCCCTTTAGACTGGGCATACTCGTTCAGCATCTTGATATCAAAATCCGGGTAAGGAGTCACAAAGTCAAACACGTAATCTTTGGAATGGCCAAACCAGTCTTCCCACCCGATATTCCATCCTTCCACCAACACTTGGTCGAATCCATGCTTAGCAGCAAAGTCTATGTATTTTTTTACGTTCTCATTATTAGCCGGGTGTTGTCCGTTGGGCTTGACCTTGTTATAATCCGTTTCTCCTAATCTCACAGAAGGTACATCCCAGGTATATGCCCAAGGCTTTCCACCGGCAATCATTTCCCACCATACACCGATATATTTCACCGGTTTAATCCAGGAAGTATCTTTGTATTTGCAAGGTTCATTCAAATTCAAGATAAGGTTTGAAGCAAGAATATCGCGTGCATCATCACTCACCATGACAGTACGCCAAGGAGTACGGCAAGGAGTCTGCATATAAGCCATATTTCCTTGTGCATCAGGAGTAAGTTGCGAAGTAAATACAAAATTCTTGTCATCTAGGACTAAATGCATGCAAGAATAATCCACCAAAGCAGCCTCATGCAGGTTGATGTAAAGACCTTCGGCTGTCTTCATCTGCAAGGAAGTCTGTACGCCTGTGGATGAAAAAATTCTTTGCGACAGGTTCCCGTCAACAGCACCGCTCAGCAAACTACGAATTTCTGACAGTTTCGACTCGGTATAGTCATATTCTTGTGTATCATAATCCCCCGGAATCCACCAAGCTGTATGATCACCGGTCATAGCAAATTGAGTATGTTCTTTTTTTACAACGAAGTAGGGCAAATATTGTTGCGAAGGGAACTCATAGCGGAATCCCACGCCGTCATCATACACACGAAAACGGAGATTCATGAAGCGTCCGTTCGATGGTTTCTCCAATTCCACAAAAAGTTCATTATAGCGGTTACGGATATGACTGTTTTCTCCCCATACAGGTTCCCAAGTCTCATCAAAAGTCGATGTAGATGTATTATTTATCCGGAAAGAATCCATTAATGAATTTTCTTCGTTCAATTCAATCCCTAGTGTACTAGGCTTTATCACAGGAATGCCCTTATAAGTTACCTGATAAGTCGGGATTCCTCTCTCATTTATTGAAAACTCAAGTGTAATATTGCCCGACGGAGAAGAGATGCTTTCTGCTTTTGCCATAAAGCACGATAAAAGCAGAAAGGCTGCTATTATTATTTTCATAACTATCTTTCTTTTTATAAATTCATTTATTTGGAATAAACGACACGGACCTTTACTTCGGTTGTACAGTCAGTGCAAGGTATATCAATGTTCGTACATTTTCTTTTTACGTCATAAGAATAATTAGAAGTTTCCACTCCATTCACTTTTACCGCTACAGGTTGCGTCGTATTATAGATGCGAAAAGTATATGAACGAGCATTGACACCGTTCGTATAAATTCCCTGACGAGGAGTAATGACATATTCTCCTTTATTATTTTTGAATGATTGTCTTAAGATTGTTGTTGCAAAAACGGTACTATAATCATTATTATCACCATCATCTTCATACAATACCCCCTCACCCTTGCAACCTGACACGAAGTTTAAAATCAGATGTCCGGGACGTTCTGTCACATTCATTACAGTAGGAGGATTATAAGGAATAATTGCACCTTGTTTAAAAAAATACGGAATTTGCTCCTGCGTAAAACACATTGTTTTTCTGCACGGTCCTTCAATCAATTCATCTGTAGCCACACTCCACCATTTCCCCTCAGGAAACCAGATTTCTTTTGAACTGATACCATCTTCCAAAGCCGGTTCTGTTATCGGAGCTACTAAAATGTCGTTTCCAAAGAAATATTCACCTTCATATTTATATGCCTCTTCACTTTCAGGGTATTCATAGTAAAGTGGACGGCACATACCTATACCTGTATCAAATGTCTCACGAGCCATTGTATATATATAAGGGAAGAGTGCGTAACGAAGTTTTACGGCATCGCGTAACTTAGGAAAATTGGGAAATTTCCATATACGCCGTTCTATCCGGCTGTCATCAGTGGCATGACTGCGGAATATAGGGGTAAACACTCCAAACTGAATCCAGCGAAGCATTAGTTCCGGGTCATTTACAATTTTTTCATCGGTAAACGCATGGCCTCCAAGGTCATGTCCCCAGAAAGCGTATCCTACATTTGATGCGGTGGAAGTAAAGTACGGCTCAAATGCGAGAGTCGGGAAATTTATAAGGGCATCTCCCGAAAAACCAATTTGGTAACGATGGCTCCCTAATCCTCCCCAACGATGAAAGATTACAGGTCGGCGGTCAGGCCTGTTTTTAACCATATCATTGTAAAACACATGATTGCACCAGAATGTCTGTCCAAGACCGGGAGTATATGGACTCGTAAGATGTTGTTGCCAGTCGAGCCACCAGAAATCCACACCTTCAGATTCATGGTCACGGATTACGTTGTCAAAGAATGACTTTGTAAAATCCGGATAATCAAGATACCAGGCAATTTTGCCGTTACTACCATATTTACCGCCAAGTTCCCTACTCATTGCTTTGTAATAGGATGGAGATTCGATACTGTCAATGCCATCTGCCGGATGGAGATTTAAAGCGATTTTGTAACCGTTGTCATGGATTTCCTGAAGAAGTTTAGTCGGTTCAGGTATTAAGTTGGTATTCCAAGACCAGCCGGTCCAACCTCCGATATTCTCCGACTCACTTGATGTCTTGCCATTCCAATGCCAATCCATATCAAGAATCATTACGTCGGTAGGGATATCGTTCTTCTTAATTTCTCGCATAATCTCCCGATAGTCATCGGCTGAATATGAATAGTAACGGCTATACCAATAGCCGAAAACGTATGCCGGCGGTAAAGGAATTTTACCGGCTATTTTGGTAAAATCTCCGATAGCTTTCTTATATTCATTGCCATAGCCCATAAAATACAGGTCAATAGCCTGAGGGTCATTACGATATGCCCACCAGTCATATCCAACCTCCGGATTTGGCTCAAGTGCAAATGAGTGACTCCCGTCAGCACGTGTTGCTTCCCATGAATCATCTATTACAGCCCAACCGGATCGGGATATTAATCCGTTTTCCAATTCACTCCGTTTATTGTCTCCATTGCTACCGTCAAGAGTCCGACAAGTCCCTTTAAGGTTTAGCGGATCTTTTTTCCCTGGATACCAAAGTGTTTCACAGCCATGGTTTTCAATGGTAATAGTGAGGTTTTCCGGAGATGCCGGACTTGTTTTCGGATTGGTTCCTTTTCGGTATTTGAGTTTTACTTTATCAGTCTGGATATACAAGAATCGGTCATCTTCTTTTTTCTTGAAATCTACCAATTCAAGATTACGGTTGACAACTGTAAATGTAGGACGGTCTTCGAACATGCCTTTTTCACTATATTCTATACGAATCATTTCTGGAGTCAGTACTGTGAAGCGTGCATTGCCACATATAACCACTGCCTTGGAATTTGCTATCGGATTATTATTGTCAACTGTAGCTCGAACAAATGGTGCCATGCTTAGCATCACCGCCAATCCTATCCACTTCATTATTTTTTTTTTATTCATATAAATGTACTGTTATTAAATTATTTGGTCAGTTTCAAAACCTTGCAAGCCCGCGGCCCTAATTCAACACTCAATTTAGATGCTTTGCCTTCGTCTTTGTGTTTCCACAAGTCGCGTACGCTTACTTCTCCTTCTATACCAATCTCCGAAAGATGTAGTTCATATGTTTTCTGTTCATTGTCGCGGTTGAAAAGTCCTACTATATAATCACCGTTAGACATCTGTCCGTACCAAATCTGGTTCTTTTCAGTGTCGGTCACGTCACCCGAAAGAGGCTTTCCTACGAATCTGTCGGCATTTAGTGCCAACATTTCCTCATTCTGATAAAATTTCAGGTTATCTCCTACGGTATTATGTCGGTCAGCTACCGTTACCGGCCCTCCTGCTATCAACTGCAAAGAAATAACCGACTCTTTTTCCGCATCAGTATTAAAGGTATTAAGACGGATAAAATCGCCATCAGGAATTACTTGATTACGTCCTGTTACTTTCGACCAATATATAAATCCATCAAACATATTCATGCTGTTGGGCCAGCCTTCATACACTTTGCCTCGGTTATCGTCAGAAAAATGGTTCCATCCACCTTGACCTGTATCTGCTACAATACGCACCATATTACCATATTTCCTTTCCAACTCGGCATTATTTTTAAGATGTGGCATAACCAATGAAGTAAAAATACCATAGCGAGTGGCCGAAATACAGATATACTCCAATGCCTTTTCATAACATTCTCTTCCATAGCCTCTGCCCACAAGTCCATTTCCCCAACTGGCTTCCATGCCACGGTCAAATCCATCTTCATACCAACTGAGAAAATCCATACGAATATATTCTACTCCTAATTCCTTATAATGTTTGAAAAAGCCGTCAATATATTCTTTTGCTCCTTTATGGGTAGCAACCACATAAGTAAAGAACTTATCCGGCTCGTCCGGATGCGCTACAACATCACTCTCGGCATCATACTTCAATTGTCCCAATGTAATGTTATTGGTATTCTGAATGGGAGTTTCATCTTTTCCGTGTAACCACAACGGGTTATCATACACACCTAGTTTCAACCCTTTTGCCTTACATTTAGCTACAAGGTCTTTCAAATACATGCTACCATATTTGTCCATGTAGCCGTATTCGTTCTTTTCACAAAGCATAGGAATAAATCCATCCGTACAAAGCATATCATAACCATAAGGTTTCAGATTCTCGGCAACCCAGTCAATAGCTTTGTCCCACTCTTCTGCATTCATATCCATTTGATATTCAGGAATACCATTATCAGCCATCTCCATACAAAACTCATATACACTCCAATAGAGTGGGGCTTTGAATTTATGGATATTGCTAATATCCACCTCTTCGTCATAATCCGGCACTTCCACTTCATCATCGGGAATCATATCCGGAGTCCACCCTGTTCCTTCGTTCTTACAGCTTGTGGAAGTAAATATTCCTATCATCAACAAGCAAAACAATGTTATTTTCTTATATTCCATACTACTTTTTCATTTCTAAGCGAGTGCGGAATTAAATTGTCCGCACTCGTAGGATTACTAATTTTTCTTTTCAAATTTAATCTTATTAGTCAATACATTCAGTTCTACACGATACTGACCGGCTTCACTTTCTTCCACTTTCCACTGGTAGTCATTACCATTCGGTTGAACCAACTGCACATCAGTCATGTTAAGAGAAGCTTTTCCGTCTTCTCCCACCTGCTTGGGCATATAACAAGTGATCGCCCAACTTCCATCTACATTTATCGGACATTTAAAGCTACCAGCTTTTAATTCTCCTTCCCAATAGAATGTTCCTTTATCAACATTGAAATCATAAACGAAAGCTTCCTTCCCTTGCTCCCAACCGGCAGGAGTTGCATCACCTAACATCCATATCTCTTTGCAGGGCAGATCATCAGGAATGCTCTGTAACAGCTTGAAGTCAATAGTCATGGTGTACATGTTCAGTGTCACCCGGTAGTTGCCTTCTTTGGTAATGTTCCATTTGTAGTCATGTCCCTGTATACCGGCCTCGATGCGTTCCATACGATTATCTCCAAATTCATGCGTTCCGTTTTCTATTGGCATCAGCCATGCTACATTCCAGTCTTCTTTCAGTTCCAATGGAAATTTCATATCTCCGGTTTTCAGGAGACCTTCATAATAGAAAGCCACTTGGTTGACTGGATCTTTCGTCAGTTTTGTGGAACTCATGATGTTCCAACCTGCAGGGGTTGCTTCTCCTACCATCCAAACATCATTATAGTCGGTAGTCGGGTAATCTGCATTCAATGTTCCGGCTTCAATGTTCAATTTCAACACATAAAATCCTGCTTTATTAATGGTAAAGGGGGTTTCATTACCGGTTTCATGCTCATTAAAGACCACACTGCCGTCGGCACCCTGTGTATACGAAGGTGACTGTCCGGTGGTATTCAAAATAAACTTGTAGTCACCTTCTTTCATCACCCCGTACCAGGTATATACCTCTTCCGATATCTCTTCTGTCATTTTAAGCGCATTGGCCGGGTCAGTAGCTCCTTCAAGTGCTGTTCCCATGACATAGATGTTGTATGGCTGTATTTCATACCCCACTGCGTCAAAACGTACAGTTGATAGTTCCGGTTTCACATAGCAGTCGGTCTCTTCTATTTCTGCGATAATTTCAGCTTCCAATGTTACTCTTTCACCGGGTTCTATTTTCCATTTTGTCAATAATGCGTTCATTTTTTTATGGGTAAAGCTTACACTGTGCTCGCCGGCCGGAATTCTCATTTTGTCAATAGAAGTGCCGAAATCATTGTCAGCAATGTCCAACTTAAAATAGTAAGTCACTTTAGAGTCCAAAGGGGCATTGGTTACCTCATTCCATGAAAAAGTAACAGCCTCCTCCTTTCCAAATTTCTGATTCAATTCTACATATTCATTCGATACTTGCAAGTGCATGGTATCATCGGGACGCTCAATACTATAACGTATATCTTCATCCTTACAGCCTACTATCAAACAAGAAAGCATGGCAAGTAAAAAAAAGATTTTATTTTTCATTTTGCTTGATTTTATGGAAATTATCTCCAAAATGGAAGTTGTCGCAGATTCTCGTTTTTATCCATTTCACTTTGATGGATAGGGAACCAATAATAAGCAGGATTATACACACGTTTCTGATAAGGTGTACGTACATAAAAAGCCTCAGCGTCTTTTCCGCTATAATTCATTCCGTACATATCTCCATTCAGCTTTTTTTCAGCTTCTTTCCAACGGCGCAAATCGTCATAACGCACCCCTTCTCCACAAAGCTCGACACGGCGTTCGGCACGAATAATCTTACGCACAGTCTCTTGATTATCGTCCACATGGATATTCTGGGCATCACTATTACCAAACGTATAAGTACGAATACCAGCACGTGTACGAATTTTATTCACATAGTTCAAAGCTTCCTCGCGAACTGTACGTTCATCTTTATACTCATTCAATGCCTCGGCATAATTCAAAAATGCTTCTCCCAAGCGGTAAACAATACCGGGACGATACTGGTAATTGTTCTCTTTAACATTCGTCTTAGGAGACACCCGTTTACGGATAAGATAACCATTTTGAGGCGCATCGTGCGTATGCGGATTGTCTTTCTGCCCGTTAAAAAAATCAAATTTACGTTTCTCGGTAGGGAAATAAGAGTTATTAAAAGCTACGGATACATAGAAGCGAGGTTCACGATTACAATACATATTATATGTACCTGCATAAGTAACAGCTCCTCCATTTACTTCTTCGTCCCAGATTGTATTATCAAGTTTTACGTCCGATTCGGAAAATCCCTCTTCATTCGAACCGTCATAAGGAAGTCCGTCTTGCATAAAGAAAGCATCGACTAAAGATTGAGTTACCCCTAACCCGCCGCTACCGCCACTGGCAGCCGGTGTTGCATGTTTTTCGTATGAACCATAATCAGAGCTTGGACGCGCAAACAGAATTTCGGTGTTCCCTTCATCAAAACGCTTCAAAAACAAGTTCTGATAAGACATAAACGGATCAATCTCTCCATTTGCATTTTCTTCAACATAAAGCTTATATCCGGCTTTATCAGCCTCATCAATCAATAGTTTACACGCTTCTACTGCATTTTTCCAACGTGTCGGGTCATAAACGGTACTGAAAAGATTTTCACCCTTCTCATTTTTGAAATCCGCATAATCCGTATTCCCATTTACCAATGGACTGGCAGCAAAAAGTAACATACGTGCACGCACTGCCAAACACATAATACTGGTAACACGCCCATACTTTCGTGCTTCAGTATATTTAGGAGGTAGTATCATAGAAGCCTCAAGCATTTCCTTGTCAGCCCAATCTATCACAGTGTAATAAGGAGCCTGTCCTTTCATCAAGTCCGACAGTACAAAATCTGTTGGAGCAATATAATCAGGATCAAACGGAACAGCTCCATAAGTATTGGCAAGCAAGTAATAATAATAGGCTTTCATGAATTTGCACTCCGTTTTCATATACTCTACTTCTTTTGCACTTATACCCTGTGCTGGTAGTGGGTGTATGTTCTCAAGGAAAATATTAGCCTCCCGAATACATTGCGGAAGAAGCTTCCAGTAATTTCCTTCCCAATCACTGTTAGGTGTCCATTCACCCAATATATAAGGAATGACTTTCCAACCCCACTGCCGCCAACGTTCGGACGGAGTCAGATCGTCAGCTAGGACTTCCCAACCCAATGTGTTAGTATAACCCCAATAAGGATCGGGTATAGCCGAGTAGACATTGGCAAGCCAACCCTCAATACGGGTTTTGTCTTCAAAGACCAAAGGAAGAGTTAATTCTGTATCAGTTTCTTTGTCAAGATAGTCAACACAAGACATCAATGAAGCTGTGACTATAAATCCTATAAGAATATTTTTTATAAATTTCATTGTTCTTTTTCTTTAGTTCATTCTATATTAAAAATTTACTTCTACCCCCAACATCAAAGAACGCATGGACGGATATTTTAAACCATCAGAGGTGGCCAGTTCCGGATCCCATAATTTGAACTTGGAAATGTAGAACAAGTTATTCCCACTGGCAAAGAATCGGATACTCTTCGCGCTAATTTTATTAACGACATTCTTAGGTAGGCTGTAGCCTATTTCAAGTGTTTTCAAACGGAGGAAACTCATATTTTTCTTCCAGAAAGTCGAGGCACGGTTATTGTTCGTATTAGTACTCTGAGAAAGACGTGGCCAAAAAACGTCCTGAGAAGGATTTTCTTCAGTCCAGCAGTCTGTATAGTTGGTATAGACATTACCTAATACACCGGCTCCGCTACCGGGAATGAAATAATCCGACCCACCGATAATACGGTAAGTGTCACCACTTCCTTGGAAGAAGAAACTCATATCCCAATTACGGAAATTGATATTTCCGCCAAACCCATAAACGATTCTCGGGTCAGTAGTACCACCAATATAGCCTTCGTCAACACTAGTTATATAGCCATCGTTATTCATGTCACGATATTTGATATCGCCCGGACGCACTTCACCACCCAGTTGTGGAACAGGAATTCCTTCTTTCAGCTTTCCATCTACGAAATCATCATCGGTATAAAGTCCTAAGGCTTGCAGCCCCCACAGCGTATTGATTGAATGCCCGGTAATAGAACGATAAGTTCCTTTGACTGATTCTGGTTCGTCTCGTTCGATGATTGTATTCTTAGCATAAGTAAAAGTTCCTCTTACGCTGATATTACAATCCTTATTGATTCGCTTATTGTAATTCAGTGACAGATCGATACCTTTGTTGTCCACCTTGCCATAGTTGGCATATGGATTGTTGATAAACCCGGTTTGGGTAGGAATGGTGGCACGTTGCATGAAAATGCTGGTCCTGCGTTCTTTAAATAGATCAAGTTGAAAATCAAGTTCATTCCAAAGACCTATTTCTATACCTATATTCGTTTTAAGCGCTTTCTCCCAGGTCAGGTTTCCTACACCGACTTCTCCTTCCTGCACACCGTCACGATAAGTATCTCCTGTATATCCCCAATTGTAACCATTAGCTTTTGAATTGATGGTTGTGATATAGGCAAAACGGCGTCCACCGATATTGTCATTTCCTACCGTTCCCACAGAGGCACGGAGTTTCAGTTTACTTATCACATTGCGTATAGGTTCCATGAATTGCTCCTCACTAACGAGCCACCCCAAGGCGATGGAAGGGAAAAAACCAAAACGCTTGCCTTTCGCAAAGTTTTCCGAACCATTATATCCAAAGTTGAATTCAGAAATATAGCGGCGGTCAAATGTATATGAAAAACGTCCTGCAATACCTTGTGTCCGGTTCGGCTGTATATCGCCCCAATCATAGCTGCGTTGATTATACAAAAGAAGTGCATCTACCATGTGTCTGTTATTAAACGTCTGATTATAACTGAGTGCCGCTTCCAAATAAACGCTCTGGTTACCGTAATTTGCATTACTGGAATGGTCAAGAAACTCACTTCCGTATTTCAAGATGCTATGTACTAGTTCACCTTCATCATTGCGTGATTTTGCTACGCTATAATAGTCCGGCTCCTTACCACGTGTCACAAAGTTCTCATTATATGTATCAAATGCAAAAGTGAGCTTAGCTTTTAGTCCCGGAGTTATCATTTTAAGGTTCTGCTCAACAGCAAACAAAGATTCTAGTTTGCTCCGTCCGCTACGGTAGTAACCGTTCTGTGTACTGATAGCCCAAGGATTAGGACGGTTGCTACTGGCAATAGGAATAGTCCCATCTGAATAAATAGCGGGGTGTACAAAAGGAGGCGTTTCAAAAGCAGCACTGAAAACTTCATCCGTACCACTGCGACTTTTATGTAGATTCTGTAAGTAACCACCTACATTAAAACGAACTAGGGTAGTTTTTGTCAAGTCTAGATCTACATTTGCCCGTATGTTGTAACGGTTCAACTTGCTTTGGGTATCATAAGGCAAACTCTTATCGGAAGCCATAATTCCATTTTCATGATAAAGAGATGCTGTAAGAGAATAACGGAGTATTTCTGTTCCACCACTTACTGTAAGATTAGCACGAGTGGAAGTTGCATAATCTTTGGTAATGGCGTCTATCCAGTCTACATTCGGATATAAATCTTTGTCGTAGCCATAATAAGTTTTAAGTATCTGCTCCTTTGTAAACATACGTTTATTGGGATCACTTTCCAGAGAATTAAGTAAACTCATATATTCAGCAGCTCCAATAAACTCAGGAAGTTTGGTGGGAGCCTGAATGGACTGCTCTACACGTACATTAACAGAAGGAGCGGCTATCGTTCCGCGTTTTGTATTGATAATAATGACTCCATTCGCTCCACGTACGCCATACATAGCACTGGCTGAAGCATCTTTCAAAACAGAAAAAGATTCAATTTCAGCAGGATCAAGATCATTTAAGCTACGTTCTACACCATCTACCAATACTAATGGAGAAGTATTTCCACTGAAAGAAGCAATGCCTCGAATCCAGAAATTTGAGTTATCATATCCGGGTTCGCCAGATGGCTGTACTGCAATCACACCCGCTAACTGTCCGGCTAAATTGTTACTGAGTGAACGGGAGGACCCGACTTGCAACTTGGTAGGCTCTATAGTCTGTACCGAACCAATAACTGAAAGTTTCTTTTGATTACCATAACCTACTACCACAACCTCATCCAAAGCTTCTACATCTTCTTCTAGTATAATATTGAAGTTGATTTCATTTCCAACCACGATTTCTTTAGACTTGAAACCTATGTAAGTTATATTTAATACACTCTGTTTATTCGGTACCTCAATATAGAAGTGACCATCCACATCAGTTATAGCCCCTCCTGGCTCATTTTTGACTGTCACATTAACACCTGGAAGTGGAGATTTCTCTTTATCAAGTACGGTTCCACTAATTCGGATACCTTTTACTTGCTGTTGGACAATAATACTTTCTGCCATAGACTCGTCAGCATAAACTGGAAAGAATCCTATCCACAAAAATAGTGGCGCCAGAATAGTAGTTTTTACTTTCATAGTTTTTTAAATTAAAAGATTAACGTCATTGATTACAATATAACAGCCTATTAAGCAGAACGACATATCGCGGGTCTGGATACTTGTTGGCTATTCGAATTATTACCCTTTGTTTTCTAGTTAGATTGTTCTTTTGCATACATAATATAAGATTTTAAAGTTGATAAAAAAGTATAAATTACAAACTATCTCTTTCTTGGGAAAAGAGACAACGCAAAAATATCAGATAAGAAATACTAATTATGAATCAAAGAGTGAAAAAGTAGTGATTTATATCAATGGAAAATGTATAATCTACTGTATATTAGTAATATAAAAACGTGTAGTAAAACTAAAAAAGTAGTAAAAATATAAGTGTAAAATAAGAATATTCTGAATCGTAAACTTCTATTAGTCTTTTGACTTTCCAATTTTCATTACCTCTTGTTCTAGTAGGTTACGGTCACCAGCGGCCTTATTTCGAACTTTCGTGCGGTAATTATAAATGGTGGTTACAGAATAGCGTAGAAACTGAGCAATCTTCACGCTATCACTAATACCCAAGCGTATCAATGCAAAGATGCGTAACTCTGTATTCATCCGTTCACCGGTTTTCAAGGATATTTGCTCATCATTGGTAAGCAAGGCATTGAAATCCTCCACAAAAGTAGGGAACATTTGCAGGAAAGTATTGTCAAAATTCGCATAGAATTCCTTCAATTCCCCCTCTATAAATTTGGAAGACTTGATGTTCTTGTAGAGTTCTTCCACATTCCCAGTAGCAGCAATCTTACCTAATGACCGGCGGTAATTGTCCATCTTCTCCAAATATACCGAACACTGATCCATATATCGACCAATATACTCCTCTTTCAGATAAGAATTCTCTGCAATACTGTGGTTAGCCTCCTTAAGCTTGTGCATCGAAAGGTGAAGTTCTTCATTCAGTTCTTTTAACCGCTTGTTGGTGCCAATCACTTCTTTGCGAGCGACAGCCAACCTCTTCATCTGTTTATATACATAAAATATGGCAAGCAATAGAAAAAATGAAAGCATGCTGATAGATGCCAATGTCCATTTCATTTGTTCCTGCTGTTTCTCTGTCTTTTGTTGGTAAGCATCGTTAATGATGGGAAATATCTCCAAAATCTCCAATTTGCGCAACCGAGCATTACAAGCTGCGGCATCTTCCATACATATCTTTACATAAGAATAGGCACGCTCGATATCCCCCTCTTGATAAAGCAATATGGCTAGCTTACGCAAAGAAATGTATTCCCGGACAGCGGTTGTCATATCTGCTATGGCAGAAACAATCAGAAATTCTTTTTCTTTTTCTTTATCCCCTTTCAGACGATAGGACTCTGATAAAGTATAGGCACAAATTGCAACATCATGTTCATATTCCTTCTGCTGGGCTAAATAATCTGTCAGTAAGCAAATGGCTTTATCGTATTCATTGCGTACATTATACTGGTCGGACTGAATCAAGGTATGTATCAAAAGGTTATCCTTATTGACTAGTAGCAATGAATCACGATATTTGTCCGTAAGTTCCGTATAAAGTTTCCTTTCATACTTTGTAACTGCATAGTCAGCCATAAGTCCATAGATTGTGCGATAGATATGATAATAATAGGGACGGAGTTTTTTCGACAACCGTTCTGCATGAATATTTCGCATCAAATCCATTGCTTCCTTATACATGCCTGTCATTCCCAAGACATCAGCTTTATTCATACGGGCATTATCTATATATTCTCGGTTTCCAAGACGCATAGCTATCTGTTCCCTCTCCTCAGCCACATAAAATGCTGAATCCGTATTGAATGAACGATATTCATCCAATAATGCACCAAGAATGGCAAAATGCTCTTCCTCCGATATTAACTGTAACAACTGCCTTCTCAGTTTTGCCAGTCTCAACTCTTTTTGTTCCATATATATAGGACGTTTCTTTATCGACTGATCTAATTTCAGTAATAAAGAATCGACTCGGTTACTGTCTATAGCATAAACATAACATATGCCAACGATGCAAAAACACCAAAATACAACTATACTTTTCATAGCTTAACATATCAATCAAAAACTCCATATTTGAAAGTTTTTACGCAAAAGTAACTAAAATACAAAAGAATTTATCTCCTTTATATGAATTATTTTAATATTCATACAGTATATGTTCACACATTATTTAGTCTAAAAAATAATACTATAGCGTATTGCGATGGCTTTATTTAACAATTTATTACCAAAGCCATATCTGTTAAACTTATAACATAGAATTATTAATATGTTTTACTCTGACAATAAATGTATTTTCCAAAAATTATATTGAGCTGTGATAAATACGATAGTTATGCTTGTTTAAACAGACTACGAATCCTGCCGCATTTCAATTCTCTTTTTCCCATATAACGATTTTCCCATTTTTA
>OGCM01002352.1_pt1 | contig 17772 bp, 15 predicted proteins | sample 1570151 | NCBI WGS metagenome assembly OGCM01 (sample SAMEA4370582, study PRJEB24528) | human gut metagenome
CATCTGCCGCACCTCGCTCGCCGTATCGGCACTTAGAATTATGCGGTATTGCCTATAATAATGACTGAGCAATCCAACTGCTCATAGCATATCCTGAATGGCTCATCCCGTCAAGAAACATGGGGAGTCGTACACGAAAAAGTTACATCTTTTGAGCAGTTCAAATAAACAGGCATTTGTACTGCCGAACATCATCCGTACCGGCATACACCGGTGTGAAGGAACCGGAGTAAGAAATACGGAAATGGCTGCACAGTACAGAAAAGGATACGCCCCGGTTACGCTGGGTGTGGACAGGTTGCGGCTTATAATATAAAAGGAAAAGCCAGAACTGCAGGAAACAAGCAGTGCTGAAGATGGGCCAACCTCATCCAATCCAAATCCCCAATCCCACCTCCGTCCCACCGCCTATTCGGCCTTCAACCTCGACTATATCACATTTTGCAATATTTAGGCTACAAAATGTGAGGAAAAAATGAACGAACTTTGATATGATAGGGATGAAATAAAAGGCTGCTATGGATTATGGGTAAAGGAATGGCGGTTTCTGTTCAATATGCCCACTGACGAGCAGAAAGTGCGTGACCGTAATTTTTAAGCAGGCCAAAAAAACGGACAAATACATGAAACAGAAAAGGGAAGGAGCTTGTACATGAAAGTTTGCTACACGGCAGGCCAGGTCAAAAAGCTGGAGAACTGCTTCTCGGTTTCCACCAATGCGGTGGAGATCCGCATCTGGTTTTTGACGGACGATATTCTGCGTATCCGCGCCGGTTTTGATGGGGATTGGGACGAAGCGTCCTACAGTCTGACCATGACCGCCTGGGACTCCCGCACGGACGAGCTGATGAAGGACTGCCGCAAGCGCGTGCAGACCGCCGCTGCCGAACTGACCGATGGCGACAAGCAGGCCGTGATCCAGGGCAGCCGCCTGAAGGTGGTTGTGGAAAAGGCACCCTTCCGTATCATGGTATACGATAAAGATGGCAGCCTGCTGCATGCAGACATTCCCGACCTTGCTTATCGTGAGGATTCCAACCACCGCCGCATGCACGCTTCCCAGATCGAAGCCGACGACTGCTTCTATGGCTTTGGCGAAAAATCCGGCGAGATCAACAAGGCTGAAAAGTACATGAACATGGCCCCCGGCGATGCCATGGGCTACAATGCCAAGGAGACCGATTCCCTGTACAAACACATTCCGTTCTACATCAAGCTGAACCGCGGTACCAAACAGGCAGTTGGTTACTTCTACCACAACACCGCTGAATGTGATTTCAACATGGGCCGCGAAAAGCGTAACTACTGGCACCGTTACTCCACCTACCGCACCGATGCCGGGGATGTGGATCTCTTCCTGATCGCAGGCCCCTCCATCCGCGATATCATTGAGCGTTACACCGATCTGACCGGCAAGTCCGTCATGCTGCCCAAAGCAGCGCTGGGCTATCTGGGCAGCTCCATGTACTACCCCGAATTGCCGGAAAACAGCGATGACGCTGTGCTGGAATTCATTGATACCACCCATGAGGAGGACATCCCCGTGGACGGCTTCCAGCTTTCCTCCGGCTACTGCGCCGTGGAAACCGAGCAGGGCATCAAGCGCTGCACCTTCACCTGGAACAACAAGCGCTTTAAGGACCCCGCTGACTGGTTTGCCCAGATGGTCAAGCGCGGCATTCTTGTTTCGCCCAACATCAAACCCGGCATGCTGCTGGTTCACCCCCTGTTGGAAGAGATGAAGGCAAAGGATATGTTCCTGCCTGCATCCGATGACAACGCCGGTGTGGACGGCCTGGCGGTGGGCACCTGGTGGGGCGGCCCCGGCCTGTTTGTGGACTTTACCAAGCAGTCCACCCGCGAACACTGGAAACAGTACATCAAGGACGCCCTGCTGCGTTACGGCTGCCGCTCCCTGTGGAACGACAACTGCGAGTATGACAGCATGGTGGACAAGGACGCCAAGGTTTACTTTGAGGGCAAGGGCAGCACCATCGGCACCATGAAGCCGGTGATGAGCAACCTGATGTGCCAGCTTTCCAACGAAGCCATTGAAGAGTACGACCCCAACTGCCGTCCCTTCTCTGTCTGCCGTTCCGGCCATGCCGGCATCCAGCGTTACGCCCAGGTTTGGGCAGGCGATAACCTGACCCACTGGGATACCCTGAAATACAACATTGCCACCATCCTGGGCATGGCCCTGTGCGGTGTTTCCAACCACGGCTGCGATATCGGCGGCTTCTTTGGCCCCGCACCGGAGGCCGAGCTGTTCGTGCGCTGGGTGCAGAACGGCATCTTCCAGCCGCGCTTCTCCATCCATTCCACCAACACCGACAACACCGTGACCGAGCCCTGGATGTTCAGTGATAAAAAGCAGTACATCCGCGATGCCATCAACTTCCGCTATAAGCTCAGCCCGATGCTGTATTCCCTGATGGTGCGTGCCCACGAAAGCGGCCTGCCGATCTGGCAGCCCACCTTCGCCGTGTTCCAGAACGACCCCGCCACCTATGATGAGGGCGTTGACTTCATGTTTGGCGATTCTCTGCTGGTTGCCAACGTTGTGGAAAAGGGCCAGACCGTGCGCCCTGTCTACCTGCCCAAGACCGAGAACGAAAACGAGCGCTTCTACAACTTCTACACCCGCGAGGAGTACGCTCCCGGCCAGACGATCGAGGTGCCGGTCGATATTTCCAGCATCCCGCTGTTTGTGCGCAGCGGTGCTATCCTGCCCATGAGCGGCAACCGCCTGCACAACCTGATGACCGAAAAAACCACTGAGCTGGAGATCCTGATGGCACCGGATGTGGATTCCGAGTTCGTTCTGTACGAGGATGACGGCTGCACCAATGAATACCTGAAGGGCGCTTACCTCAAGACCCGCATTGCCGTGACCGCAGGCGTAAAGACTTACGTTCACTTTACCAACGAGGGCGATTACGATACCGCTGTGGAAAGCATGTATCTGGATATGATCCACCGCGAAAAATCCCCGTTCTATGTGCAGCTGGACGGCAAGGAGCTGCCGCACTTCCTGCACCGCCGCAAGTTTGAGGAGGCCGAGAGCGGCTGGTACTACAGCCAGCGCCTGAAGAGCGTGCAGGTCAAGTACCCCAACCCCAAAAAGGACCATGAGGTCATGGTCTCGTTTGAGCAGTTTGATCTGATTGGTATGTAACGCGCCGTAAAACGCGATACAAAATAGAAGGAGGAAACAAAATGTTCAAAAAGATTGCAGCGCTGGCAACGGCTGCTGTGCTGTGCGCCGGGCTGATGGCCGGCTGCGGCGCATCCAGCACCACGGCTGACACCAGCTACAGCGCAGAAAACCCACTGGTTCTGACGCTGGCCCACGGCCTGTCCGAGACCCACACCGTCCACATTGCCATGACCCAGTTTGCTGAGGAAGTGAACGAAAAGACCGATGGCCGCATCCAGGTCAAGATCTTCCCCAACGGCCAGCTCGGCAGCGAGAACGAGAACCTTGAGCAGCTGCAGGCCGGCGTTATCGCCATGACCAAGGTTTCTGCCCCCGGCCTGGCAACGTATAACGAAGCCTACAACGCATTCGGCCTGCCTTACATCTTTAATGATACCGAGGATTTCTACCATGTCATGGACTCCCAGCAGATGCAGGATTTCTTCCTCTCTACCGGCGATGACGGCTTTGTTACCCTGACCTATTACACCTCCGGCGCCCGCTCTTTCTACACCAAAGACAAAGCCATCCGCACCCCGGCTGACCTGAAGGGCCTGAAGATCCGCGTGCAGGACATGAAGTCCCAGACCGATATGATGAACTATCTGGGCGGCATTCCCGTTGCCATGTCTTACGGCGATGTGTATACCTCCCTGCAGACCGGCATCATTGACGGCACCGAAAACAACGAAACCGCACTGACCACCGGCAAGCACGGCGAAGTGTGCAAGGTCTACTCCGTTGACCAGCACGCCATGATCCCCGATGTTCTGATCATGAGCGAAAAGGTATGGAAGCAGATCTCCCCGGAAGATCAGAAGATCATTCTGGAAGCTGCCCACAACTCCACCGAAGCCCATAAGGTCATGTGGGATACGGCCATTGAAGAAGCTGTAAAAGAAGCACAGGAAACCATGGGCGTTGAGTTTGTTTACGATGTAGACAAGGAAGCTTTCCGCGAAGCAACCCAGCCCATGATCGAAGCATACGAAGAACAGTATCCCGGCGTTAAGACCCTGATGGATACGATTGAAGCTGCACGAGAGGGGGAATAAAACATGAAACAGTTTTTGGGTAAAGTAAAGTTCTGGATGGATAAGTTCCTCAGCATTGCCTGCGCCGTTCTGCTGTCTTTCATGACCATCCTGGTTCTCATCCAGGTGTTCTCCCGTTATGTCCTCAACAGCCCCGTTGCCTTTACGGAGGAACTGGTGCGCTACAGCCTGATCTGGACCGGCTTTATCGGTGCAGCTTACGCATTCTCCACCCGCGAGCATATGTCTCTGACGCTGGTGCGCGATAAATTCACCGGCAAAGCCCACACCGCTCTGCTGGTTGCCATCGACGGCCTGATCCTGCTGCTGGCGATCTTCGTCATCACCATCGGCGGCTTCAAGCTGGCTGTTTCTGCCAGCCGTGAATTCTCCGCTCTGCTGGGCATCCCCCGCAGTCTGGTGTACTCCATCGCTCCGATTTCCGGCATTTTCATCATCATCGCCCAGATCATCAACATTTATGAAGATATCACCGGCGAAAAAGTTGACTGCTAAGGAGGGCACAGAACAATGAGCATTACACTGACAACCGTTATCCTTTTTGCTGTGTTCGGCGTGCTGCTGTTTTTGGGCGTGCCCATCTCCATCAGCATCGTGGTTTCTTCCATTGTAACCGCCATGTCCACCCTGTCTTGGGACCAGATCACCTTTATCACCATGCAGAAGATGAACTCCGGCGTTGAGTCTTTCTCTCTGCTGGCTGTGCCCCTCTTCATCCTGGCTGGCAACATCATGAACAACGGCGGTATTGCCAAGCGCCTGGTTAACTTTGCCCAGCTGTTCGTTGGCAAGATCCCCGGCTCCATGGCACAGGCCAACATCCTGGGCAACATGCTGTTCGGCGCACTGTCCGGTTCCTCCGTTGCTGCTGCTTCCGCCATGGGCGGCTGCATCAGCCCCATTGAGGAAGAAAACGGCTATGACCCCGCTTACTCTGCAGCAGCCAACATTGCTTCCGCCCCCACCGGCCTGCTGATCCCGCCCACCTCCGCATTCATTGTTTACTCCACCGTTGCTGGCGGTGTTTCCATCTCCACCCTGTTCATGGCTGGTTACGTTCCCGGCATCCTGATGGGCCTGTGCTGCATGCTGGTTGCCTTTGTCGGCGCCAAAAAGGCAGGCATGAAAGCTACCGGTTATGATAAGAGCAAGAGCATCGGCAAGACCATTTGGGACGCTGTGCCCTCTCTGCTGCTCATCGTCATCGTTATCGGCGGTATCGTTTCCGGTATCTTCACCGCTACCGAGGGCGCTGGCATCGCAGTTCTGTACTGTCTGATCCTCTCCATCGTCTACAAGAGCATCACGTTCAAGAGCTTCTTGAAGATCCTGCTGGATTCCGCCAAAACTTCCGGTATCATCCTGTTCCTGATCTCCGCTTCCTCCGCCATGTCCTTTGTTATGGCTTACTCCGGCATCCCGGCAGCCATCTCCAACGGCCTGATGAGTCTGACCAGCAACAAGTACATCATCTTCCTGCTGATGAACATCATCCTGCTGGTGATCGGCATGTTCATGGACATCACCCCGGCCATCCTGATCTTTACCCCGATCTTCCTGCCCATCGCTACCAGCTTTGGTATGACCGAGATCCAGTTCGGCGTTATGCTCATCTTCAACATGTGCCTGGGCAACATCACCCCGCCGGTTGGCTCCGTTCTGTTTGTCGGCTGCGGCATTGGCCATGTTTCCATCGAGCAGGTCACTTCCAAGCTGATCCCGTACTTTGTCGCATTGGTGCTGGCCCTGCTGGCTGTTACCTATATCCCGGCACTGTCTCTGGGTCTGCCCGGCCTGATGGGCCTGATCTGATCGCAGGCTTTGCCCCGTAACTCAACAATAGCATAAACAAAAACGGCACCGCTGCCCAAAGGGAAAAAACCGGGCGGCGGTGCTGTTTTTGCTAAGGTTCCAGATACACTTTAGGGTGTTGAAGCGACCGGTTTCTGCACAATACCTAACAAATAATTCCATAGTTTTTGCTTCCTAATGATTGTCTTGATTTAGTAACTTCATGGAATAATCGTAAAAATCACTCAATTCCTTATATGTCTGTATCTTATTTTTGCGTTTTAGATAATCAGCATAAAAGGCAAAGAAGCAAGCAAGGGCAGCACCAATAATCATCAATCCGTATCCCCATAGGGTACTTCCACCATTTAGCGTAATGATAAGACCAGTTACCGCAATAAGCAGTCCTATAATCATAACCAGGCCGCTTTGGATCAGTTGTATTGCATCTTGGGGGGATTTATTTAGAGTTGTGTTGGCCACTTCTTTTTTCATCGTTTCTATATCTCCTTTCATAAGGTCATCCAAAGAAACGGAATAAATGTCGCAGAGCATAATTAGATTGTGAACATCAGGATAGCTCCTTTCATTTTCCCAACTTGAAATTGTTTGCCTTGAAACATCGAGGAGCTCCGCAAGTTTTTCTTGGCTAAAACCGCTTACGGTTCTCAGTTCTTTTAGTCGTTTACTTATGTACATCGCATTTGTTCCTTTCTTCTGTATATTCTTTATAACACATTTCCGCAAAAATACGATCAAGTTTACTTTCCAACCACTGTCAAAATCTCTTTACATAGGTGTTTGAAACGCAGAATAGGTAAAAAATTTTTGATTTCTATCCTGCTTGTGTTTGCGAAATATCCGTCATTTTCTTTGCTTTCAGATACACCTCAGGTGGAATAATCAACAATGTTTTTTATACCACCAGAGCGCCTATAACACCGTGGGAAAGCAGGCGGCAGCCTTTATTGCAGACTTTTTTGATAGCGCTTCCTGCTGAACATGCCGCCAAATTTTTTCAGCCTTTCTTCCTGCCGGGCCTTGCAGGCTCTCTTTTTTTGTGGTACCATGCCCTACAAAAGCAAAAATGGCCGCAAGCGGCAGGGGAGCCCCCCTGACCATGCAGCCAACAACAGGAAGGGCACATCATGAAATTTTTCAGTCTCGAAAATCCAATCTGGAAGTTTATCGGCAATTTGGCGGATTTTTTCCTTTTGTCCTGCCTGTGGTATCTCTGCTGCCTGCCGGTGGTAACGGCGGGTGCGGCCACAACGGCGCTGTATTACGTTACCTTAAAGATGGCCCGCGGGCAGGAAGGCCAGCTCATTCCCGCGTTTTTCCATTCTTTTAAGCAGAACCTCAAGCAGGCAACCGCGCTGTGGGTGGGGTACCTGGCGGTTGGCATCCTTCTGGTACTGGATCTGGTGATCTGCCTGCAGACCAGTTCGGTGTTTGCGGGGGCAATGTTTTTTACCAGCGTAGTGTTGCTGGCCTGTTGGGCGCTGTTTATCACCATGCTCTTCCCGCTGGTTGCCCGGTGCGATAACACCATCGGCGCACTGTTCAAGATGGGCATTGCCATGGCGCTGCGCAATGTAATGCCTGTTCTGGCCGCGCTGATGGTCACCGTAGCATTTTTTGCCGTGGGCGTTTTTGTATTCTGGCCGGTGCTGCTGGTGGCGCCGGGGCTGGCGAGCTACTGCAACGCCTTTTTGTTCAACCGCATTTTTGATAAATATGGCATGACGCTGGAATAACTGCACAATAAAATACGGTTTGGTTACGGCACTCCGTGCGTTACCCGTTATCCCGCAGGTGGGGGTGGATGGGCAGCCCGGAGTGCTTTCTGTATTCACGGGGGGAACGCCCGGTGCTGGCGCGGAACAGATCCTTGAAATAGTTGCTGCTGCCAAAGCCGCACAGCATGGCAATTTTGGTGATGGAGTTATCTGTCATCAACAGCATCTGGGTGGCCTGGCGCAGCCGGATGTAATTCACATGCTCTTTGAACGTCTGCCCGGTGATCAGCCTGAACTTGCGGGAAAAATAGGTGGGGCTCAGGTTGCAGTATCCGGCCACTTCCTCCAGCGTTAAGGGCTGCTGGTAATTCAGCGCAATGTATTTCAGCGCGCGCTCAATGTCGGCGCTGTAGCCCTCTTTGGGAGACATGGTTTCATGGCTGAAAATGCCATTCCGCAGCAAAAGCAGCACCAGATGCAGCGATTCCAGATCCAGCACCTGCTCCGAATATTTGCGCGGCAGGTCGTTTTCCAGCAGCATCTGGTCCAAAAGAGCTTCTACCATCGTGCGGGTCTCGGCGTTCAGGATCACCTTGCAGGAACGCTCCAGCGCCTGCTGTACTTCGGTCGGGTCGCTACGCATCATGCCGGCAAGTACATCTGATTTACAGAACACGATAATGCGCTCGCAGCTGGTTTTGCCCTCGTAGCGGGTGCTGTGGGGGTCGCCCGCAGCCACAATAAACAGGTCGCCCGCTTCCAGGTGCCACTGGCCCTGGTTGACGGTGTAGGTGCAGGTGCCGCTTTTCAGGTAAAAAATTTCGCAATAAGTGTGGGTGTGCTCGTAAGACATGCGGAACACCGGGCCGTGCAGAGCACGCTCTACATAAACATCAACAGTTTGCTGCTCCAATTCTTCCGCCGTGCGGGAGTTGGAGTCGTTCTCCATCGGTTCGCGTTCGGGACTCATTGGCAAAGACGTCCTTTCATAAAGTTGTAACTTTTAGCATTGTGCATAAATTGACGAAAATTGGTTTATGTATTATGGATATATATAATACACTGTTTTTGGGAAAAGTCAAGAAAACTGTGTTTTGTAGCAAAAACTGCATATTTTTTTAGTATTTTCGGTGCTTTCCAGCAGGTATAATGACAGTGTTGAAAGAAAGACGGGGTGCACACCGCCTGAATAAAAAATGTTAACGGCAAAGCTGGTTCATCGCTTGCCCAGCCGCCGTTCCACTGCTTGACATTAAGGAGAACACCATATGAAAAAGAAAATTATTGCAGCCACAATGGCCGCCGCTATGTGCGTAAGCCTGGCAGCCTGCGGCGGCAGCACCGCCTCTTCCTCCGCCGCTGAAAGCACCGCTTCCTCCACTGCCGAAAGCACTGCATCCTCTACTGCAGACGCTGCTTCCACCGGCGATGAAGAAGTTGACCTGCGCATGGCATGGTGGGGTTCTCAGGACCGCCATGACCGCACCATCAAGGCCATCGAGCTGTATGAATCCCTGCACCCGAACGTAAAGATCGAGTACGAGTATTACTCCTTTGATGACTATTTCACCAAGCTCAAGACCCTGGTTGCTTCTGACCAGGTGTGGGACATTTTCCAGCTGGGCGGCAACTTCCCCATGTACATGGACAAGATCTATCCGCTGGATGACTACATCGCTTCCGGTGTTGTGGATGTTTCCGGCATCGGTGATGCCAACCTGAAGACCACCCAGGATACTGAGGGCCATCAGCTGGGTATCTCCAACGGCCTGAACTCTTACGGCATTGCTTACGATCCCGACATGTTCGCTGAAGCCGGCGTTGCCGAGCCCACCGATACCTGGACCTGGGATGACTACGCAAACGCTGCCAACACCATCCATGAAAAGCTTGGTGTTTACGGCTGCTCCTCCATGCTGACCTCTGAATTCATCGCTGGCTGCTCCGTTTACGTTGCACAGTATGGCGATGTTGGCCAGTACAGCTTCTTTAACCTGGATCTGACCGGCATGGGCTTCGATGACCCCCAGATGCTGACCCCCTACATCCAGATGCGTGCTGACTCCATCAAGAACGAGGTTTACCCCGATGCCGGTGCTTCCGCTGAGATCACCAACATCGAAAACGACTTCCTGGTAACCGGCGAAGCTGCAATGGCTTGGGTTGCTGCCGACCATGTACAACGTCTGCCAGGATCAGGGCCGCACCCTCAAGCTGGCAACTCTGCCCCGCATCACCAGCGATGGCCCTTCCGGCGCTGTCATCCAGTCCTCTCAGATGCTCTGTGTCTCTCAGGACAGCCAGCAGAAAGAAGAAGCTGCTAAGTTCATCAGCTGGTTCGAAAATGACCCCGACTGCAACAACATCCTGCAGGGCGAGCGCGGCATTCCTGTAAACGCTACCGTTCGTGAGACCCTGTCTGCCAACGCTACCGAAGGCCAGCAGATCATGTACGACTTCATGGACAAGGTTTCTAAGTTCAAGATGCCGGACAAGGTCAACGTGCTGAGCCCCGACGGCCAGGACGAGGTTGTTGATAACTACCGCAACTACATCCAGCAGGTTGTTGACGGCCAGATCACCGCAGAAGAAGCTGCCCAGAAGACCTATGACGATGCAGCTGCACTGTTCACTAAGTAAGTTTTAACACAAATTCATAATGCTCCGGGCGGGCACGGTCAGGAAGAAAGGGCTGTGCCCGCCCTTTTTTGAAAGGGAGGTATTCTTTCGTGAAAGGTCAAACTTCCACCTCGGCACTGAAAAGGTTCATGAACAAAGATAATACCGTTGGCCATGTGTTTGCGTTCCCGTTTATCTTTGGTTTTGTCTGCTTTTCCCTGATTCCGGTGTGCATTTCCTTTTATTATGCATTCACCAACTACTCGCTCGGCTCCAAAACCGCAGCATTTATCGGGTTCAAGAACTTCCTGCGCCTGTTCCAGGACGAGGTTTTCCTGAAATCTCTGGCCATCACCTTAAAATACGTTTTGATCTCTGTGCCGCTCAAGCTGACTTTCGCTTTGCTGGTGGCGTACCTGCTCACCCGGCCCAGCCGCATGGTTACGTTCTACCGTTCACTGTACTACCTGCCATCCCTGGTTGGCGGCAGTGTGGCCGTTGCCCTGGTGTGGAAACAGCTGTTTGCCCGCAAAGGTCTGTTCAACAGCGTGCTGGCCAACATGGACATGAGCACCATCAACTGGTTCGGCAACCAGAAACTGGCGCTTTACCCACTGATTTTGATGTCCGTCTGGCAGTTTGGCTCTTCGATGATTATTTTTGCCGCTGGCTTAAAAGAAATCCCTGTCAGCTATTATGAAGCTGCCAGGATCGACGGCGCACGTGGATACCAGAGCTTCTTCCGCATCACGCTGCCCTGCCTGTCTCCCATCATTCTGTATAACCTGATTATGCAGACCATCTCTGCTTTCATGGCATTCACCCAGGCTATGATCATCACCAACGGCGGCCCCAACAACAGCACCATGCTGTACGCCCTGTACGTTTACAACCAGGCCTTCAAGTACAATGATATGGGTTACGCCTGCGCCATGTCCTGGTTTATGCTGGTGGTTATGGGCCTTATCACGTTCATCATCTTCAAAACATCCAAGTTCTGGGTGTTCAGCGAAGCAAACTAAGCAGGGAAGGAGAGTACGGTTATGCATAACAGAAAAGCAGTCACCAAAGTACTGTATCACGTTTTTGTCATCCTGTTCGGCTTTATGATGGTCTACCCTGTGTTGTGGATGATCAGCGGCTCGTTCAAGGGCAACGCCGAGATCCTGCGCGGCACCCTGTCCCTGATCCCGAAAGAGCTAAAGCTGACAAACTATGCCACCGGCTGGAAAGGCTTTGGCGGCACCACCTTTGCAACCTTCTTTACAAACTCCATCTTCATTACGGTCATTGCAACCTTCGGCACCGTCATCAGTTCCTCTCTGGTGGCCTATGCTTTGTCCCGTGTGCGGTTCCGCGGCCGCAAGTTCTGGTTCACCTGCATGCTGGTCACCATGATGCTGCCCACCCAGGTCATCATGATTCCCCAGTACCTGATTTACTACCGCCTGGGTCTGGTTCCCGGCTATGTGCCCCTGATTCTGCCTTATTTCTGCGGCCAGGCGTTCTTTATCTACCAGATGATGCAGTTTATGCAGGGCATCCCCAAGGATCTGGACGAAGCCGCTACCATTGACGGCTGCAGCAAATACCAGATTTACAGCCGCATCATCCTGCCGCTGATGAAACCCTCCATCGTAACCACTGTTATCATTCAGTTCTACTGGAAGTGGGACGACTACATGGGCCCCCTGCTTTACTTGAGCCGCCCGCAGTCCTATACGGTATCTATCGCCATCAAACTGTTTGCCGACTCTGCTTCCACCACGGACTACGGCGCAATGTTTGCTATGTCCACCCTTTCGCTGATCCCCGTGTTCCTGATCTTCCTGTTCTTCAACCGCTATCTGGTTCAGGGCATTGGCACCAGCGGCCTGAAAGGCTGATGTTTGTATGAAAACCATCCAGAACCCCATCCTGCGCGGCTTTTGCCCGGACCCCTGCATGATCCGCACCGGGGACGATTATTACATTGCCACATCCACCTTTGAATGGTGGCCCTGTGTCAACCTGTACCATTCCAAAGACCTGGCCCACTGGGAGCAGCTGCCAAGCCCGCTGCGCGAACCCGGCCAGATGGACCTGCGGGGGGACCCCAACTCCGGCGGTATCTGGGCCCCGGACCTGAGCTGGGATGGGCAGTATTACTACCTGCTTGTCACCAACGTGACCACCAAAAAGGGCCGTTGGTACAACACCCATAACTATATGAGCCGTGCCGCTTCCATCACAGGGCCGTGGAGCCAGCCGGTGTACTTGAACAGCATCGGATTCGACCCTTCGCTGCTGCATGATACCGACGGTAAGTGCTACCTGGTCAATATGGTCAACGGCTTCAAAGGCGTGCTGGTGCAGCAGATGAACCCCGAAACCGGCGCCCTGCTGGGCGAACGCCGCAAGGTATACAGCGGCTCCGGCATCGGCTGCACCGAAGGTCCCCGCATCTATCACATTGGCAGCTGGTACTATCTGGTTGTGGCCGAAGGTGGTACTGGGTACTCCCATTGTGTCACGATTGCGCGGTCGGACAACGTGTTCGGCCCCTATGAGACAATGCCGGACAACCCGCTGCTGACTTCGGATCAGAACGATCTGACCGCCATCCAGAAATGCGGCCACGGTTCCTTTGTGGAAACGCAGAACGGTGAATGGTACATGGCACACCTGTGCTCCCGCCCGAACTCTGCCCGCGGCAGCCTGCTGGGGCGCGAAACAGCGCTGCAAAAAATTACCTGGCAGGATGGCTGGCCGCGGCTGGCCTGCGGCGGAAAAATTGCCCAAAACGCCGTGCCCGCCCCAAAAGATTTGCCAGAAGTGGAGCTGCCCGCAATGGCGGAACAGGATGACTTTGACGTTCCGGCCCTTGCCCCCGGCTATGCCACGCCGCGCACCCCGCTGGGCGATTGTGTGAACCTGACCGTCCGCCCCGGCTGGCTGCGGCTGACCGGGCAGGAATCCATGAACTCGCTGCACCATGTCACCCTGGTGGCCCGCCGCCAGCAGGAGCACGAAATGCAGGCCGAGACCCGCATGGACTTTGCCCCCGTCTGCCCGGAGCAGATGGCCGGTTTTACCTACTGTTATGACAGCATGAACTTCTACCTGCTGGGCAAGACCTGCGCCGAGGATGGTACCCCGGTGCTGGAACTGTTAAAAAGCGATACTGGTGTGGTGGAAGATGTGTGCGACCCTGTTCCCGTGCCGGATGGCACGCTGGACTTTAAGCTGACCACCACCCCGGACGGCGGCATGGCGCAGTTCTATTACCGCCAGCCGCAGGGGGAGTGGCAGTCCATCGGCCCGGCCTGCCCCACCGATATTTTGACGGACGAGCACTGCCGCGGTTTTACCGGGGCGCATGTGGGTGTGTATGCCCACGATATGGCAGGGCTGCATAACCATGCCGATTTTGATTATCTGAACGTACATTTTGAGAGGTGAGCTCCCATGATGCAGGCAAACACCGGCGTCCGGTTTGAAACCAAAGACCCGCTGCTTTCCCAACTGGTCAAACAGGCGGAAGAAAAGTGCCGCCTGAACATTAAAAACTTTGGCGGCGACCCCGTTCTGGTTGAGGGCGGCGGCTATGAAAAAATCTGGCTGGAAACCCAGCCCATGGGCGGCGCAATGTATGCCAGCCGTGATTTTGCCACCGGCCTGAACAACAGCCTGATGTTTATGCGCCACCAGCGTGCGGACGGGCGGATTCCCGGCAGCATTGCGGTGATTGATGGCAAAGTGGTGCCGCAGTTCAACAAGTTCCAGGGCTTCTGCTTCCCGGAACCGGCGCTGGATCTTTACTATCTGGGCGGCAAGGATGCCGAATACCTGGCCCAGCTGGCCAAAACGCTGGAAGTGTTTGACGCCTACCTGTGGCGTGTACGCGATTCCGATGGGGACGGCTGCCTGGAGACTTGGTGCAAGTACGATACCGGCGAAGACCACGCCATGCGTTACGCCGATGCCCCCGACCCGTGGGAGGAGGAAACCCCGCCCCAAGGCTGCACGGCGGTGCCCATTGCCTCGATGGATGTGATGAGCTACTCATATGCCTGCCGCGAAACATTGGCGGAAATTGCACGAATCAGCGGCGATGCCGAGGCACAGGCCCAGTGGGCCGCCAAGGCCAAAGCCGTGCAGGACAAGATGGTGAGCTACCTGTGGGACGATGCCCGCGGCGCGATGTTTGACCGCGACAAAAACCACAACCAGATGCCCACCCTGATCCACAACACGCTGCGCTGCATGTATTGGCACAGCCTGCCGGATGCTTTGGCGGAGCGCTTTGTCAAGGAGCACCTGCTGAACCCGCAGGAGTTCTGGACCAAAATGCCGCTGCCCAGCGTGGCCGCCAACGACCCGCTGTTCCGCAACGTGACCACCAACAACTGGAGCGGCCAGGCTGAAGCGCTGACCTATCAGCGTGCCATCCGTGCGCTGGAAAATTACGGCATGTATGAGCTGATTCCCCAACTGGGGCAAAAGCTGATGCAGGCCATTGGCCCCCAGTGCCGCTTTGTGCAGCAGTATGACCCCTTTACCGGCGAACCTTCGGTCATCTGTGAACCTGGCCAGCCCCCGCAGGATGCTTACGGCCCGGCTATGCTCTCGGTGCTGGAATACACCGCCCGCATGTACGGCGTAAGCCTGGTGCGGGATACCGTGGTGTGGGGCACCTGCCCGCTGGAATGCCGCTATACCCAAGCCCTGAACGGCCGCAGCTGGGAGATCGTGAACAGTGGTCACGAGGCGGAAGCCTTTGTGGATGGCCGCAAGGTGTTCACCGCTGGCCCCGGCCTGCGCATTACCACCGACCTGGATGGCAATATTCTGGGCACGGCCCGCTACCTGCCGGATGCAGACCCCGCCCAGATGACGCCGCAATAAACATTATATAATAAGGAAGCGAACACGATGGAATACCTGTATCCCGGTGGGCTGGCCAAAGCCATTACGTTCAGTTATGATGACGGCCAGGTATATGACCGCCGCCTGATCGAAATTTTTAACCAGGCGGGCTTCAAGGGAACCTTCCACCTGAACTCCGGCAACCTGGATAAGGACGGCTATGTGCAAAAGGCCGAGCTGCCTACCCTGTACGCCGAGCACGAAATTGCCTGCCATGGCGTGACCCACCGCCACCCGCGCCAGATGAACCAGACTGAATGGCTACGGGAAGTGTGGCAGGACCGCCTGACGCTGGAAGAACTGACCGGCGGTATTGTGCAGGGCATGAGCTATGCCTTTGGCGAATACTACCCCGAACAGGTGGAAGCGCTGTGCGCCATGGGCATCCAGTACAGCCGCACGGTGGAAAGCACCGGAAGTTTTGCCCTGCCGCAGGAGCTGCTGCGCTGGAAACCCACCTGCCACCACAATGATAAACTGCTGGAACGCGCAGAAAAGTTTTTGCATGTTCCGGGATATGAAAAAATGCCGCTGTTTTATATCTGGGGCCACAGCTTTGAATTTGAGCGCGAAAACACCTGGCCCCTGATGGAGCAGCTGGCAGAAAAGCTGCACGGCGCACAGGATATCTGGTATGCCACCAATGGCCAGATTGCAGATTACCTGACCGCGCTGCGCAGCACGCGCGAAAGTGCAGACGGCAAGCGGCTGTATAACCCGTCGGCACAGCCCATCTGGTTTGTGGCCGATGGCAAGGTGCGCGTTGCAGAGCCGGGTAAGCTCTGCGAAATTTAAGGCAACACCGCACAATTCCCGCCTGACGGCTTAAGCACCGCTCCGGCGGCTGCGGCACGGCATCTGCGTTGCCAAAATGCTCGATAATGTCGGGTTGCGGTACCCGCATCGTGCTTCGGTTCGCTGTTTCCGCCACTGGCGGCGCTCACCTTTGCAGCATCCAGTATTATCTGCGCTTTCGGCCCAGCTGATACACCCTGAATACTCCCCAAGGAGGCCAATCATGATTTATGATATTTTGCAATATGGTGCCGTGGGTGATGGCACCACAAACGATGGCCCTGCCATCCAGAAAGCCATTGATGCCTGCGCGGCAGCCGGCGGCGGCCGAGTGCTGGTGCCGGGCGGCCATATTTACAAATGCGGTTCCATTTTGCTGCACAGCCATGTGGAGCTGCACCTGGAGCATGGCTCCCGCCTGAAAGCCAGCGAAAACAAAGAGGACTTCTTGGAAGTGGAAGCTGCCTACCGCGACCATTACCGCGATACATCGCTCAAAGTGCCCTCTTACGAAAACTGCGAATATGACGGTGAGCCGAAGAATTATTTCATTATGGCTAAGGATGCCGAGGATGTCTGCATCAGCGGCAGCGGCGTAATCGATGGCTCCGAAGAAAACTTTTACGGCGAGATCGATCATAACTTTATTGAGGGAACCTATTACCCGCGCATTCCCATGCTGCTGATGAAAGGTGTGCAGCACCTGACCATCCGTGAAGTCACCCTGACCCGCAGCGCGTTCTGGACCGTGCATATGGTGGGCTGCCAGGATGTGCTGATCGATGGCATCCGCATTTTGAATAACCTGAAAATGGTCAACTGCGACGGCATTGATCCCGACCACTGCCGCAATGTGCGCATCAACAATTGCCATATTGAATCCGCCGATGACTGCATCGTGTTCAAGACCACTGAGAAAAATGCATATCTTGGCCCGTGTGAGAACATTGTGGTTTCCAACTGTACGCTGACCTCCACCAGTGCCGCTATCAAGTTTGGCACCGAGAGCGTTTCGGACTTCCGCAATATTACCGTCACCAACTGCGTTATCTCCCGCACCAACCGCGGCATCTCTCTGATGCTGCGTGATGGCGGCAACATTGAAAACGTGACCTTTGCCAACCTGCACATCAACACCCGCATGTTCTCTGACCAGTGGTGGGGCGAAGCCGAAGCCATCTGTGTGACGGCGGTGGACCGCAAACAGGGCAACAGGGCGGGGCATATCCGCAATGTACATTTTGAAAACATTAACTGCAGCGGCGAAAACGGCATTTTCCTGCACGGAAGCGAGGGCAACAGCCTGGAAGATATCTCGTTCCGCCACATCCGGGTGGACATCCGCAAGCAGACCGCATGGCCCATTGATCATTGGGATCTGCGCCCCAGCGAGGTGCCCGGCATGATTCCCGGAAAAGTGAATGGCTTTACCTGCGTACATGGCAAAAGCATCCGCTGCGAGGACGTCGTTATCCGCAAAGACAGCTCTATGGACCCGTGGTTCGATCAGGATTTCTGTTGGCAGGACACCGAGAATGTGACTGTGGTAAAGTGATGATATACAGCGGCAAAATGCCTGTTTGGCGGCCGTAAGCCGCTGTTAATATTCAAAAGGCAACACCGCACAATTCCCGCCTAGCGGCTTAAGCACCGCTCCGGCAGCTGC
>OGCM01002358.1_pt1 | contig 17725 bp, 14 predicted proteins | sample 1570151 | NCBI WGS metagenome assembly OGCM01 (sample SAMEA4370582, study PRJEB24528) | human gut metagenome
CGGGGGAGGTCCCCCCTGCGGGCCTCTCCGCGTCTTGCAGGGGTCGCGGCTTCGCGTCCGGGCCGATCGGCGTTGCGTCGCATACGGCCCCCGCCCGGCATCGTGGGGCGGGCAGGTACCGCAGGGGGATCGTCCCTTGCGGGCCTCTCCGCGTCTTGGGGCATTGTCCGGCGGGGCGGTTTGATCGGCGTCGCGCGCTGGGCCGGCGCTTTTTTATCTTTATGAGGCCCCGGCGCGGTTCGCGGGCCCGGGCCGAGTGCCCGCAGGGGGATCGCCCCCTGCGGGTCTTTCTGTATTCCGAGGCCGTTCGCTGCCGGAGGGTCTGCGCGAGGGCTTCTTGCTGGACCGGTCCTGTGCACGGCATGTGCCGGAGGAATTGCGTGGGCTCCCTGCGGGCCTTCTAGCATTAACTTGGACTAGCAATTTGACGGCGGTGGATCGGTTCGCGCTTTCTCGGCACTCTGCGGTATCGAAAAGATTTTGTCCTGGGCGTCCACCGTTATGGTGCCGGCGTTATGTGCCGCGTGTTTCTGAGGTGCGTGGGGGTATATGCTCCTTTGATCTTATTATGTCTATGCTGCTATTGGCTTGTGTGGTCGGTTCTGCGATTGTCGCTTTCGGTGCTACACTTTTTGGCGAACATTTTCGATAGATGATTTTGGGCGATGTTCTTTGATCGGGGGTTTGCATGACTGTGGTGCCGGACACCTTGGAGGATGCTGCTGTGGCCTTGGGAGACGGTCGACCTTGCATATTCCCGACCGATACAGTTTATGGTGTGGGTGTTGCTGTTCACGCAGCTTCTGGGCCGGATGTTCTCTTTGCTATTAAGCAAAGAGACGCTGGAAAGCCTATCGCTTGGCTTGTTGGGTCGATTGACGATCTGCAGCGGTATGGTAAGAATCTTCCCTCTGCTGTTTGTCAGCTTGTTCAGCGGTTTTGGCCGGGTGCCCTTACCGTTATCGTTGAAGCCTCGGATTCAGTGCCGGTATCTTATCGATCGGAGTCGGGCACCATTGGGCTGCGTATGCCTGCCAACGAAACAACGCTTGCTCTGATTCGCCGTGTTGGAAGCCCGCTTGCCACGACGTCTGCTAACATCAGCGGTAGAGCCGCGGTGTCTCGATTTGAGTCGCTTGATGCGGAATTGCTCGCAAGGGTGGGGTGCGCTTTGCGAGATCCAATTGAATCGTTGCACAGCGGCGTGGCGTCTACGGTTGTCGACTGCACTGGCGGAGGCTTGAGGGTCGTTCGCGAAGGCGGAATCTCCTTTGACGACATCGCGGTTCAATCATAAGGATTGCGTGGGTAATGTATTTGAGCAGGTGCGACAACATATGCGGGTGTACCATCAGCTATGCAGGCATCTATCAGTGGAAGGCGTAGATACATGAATATCAGCATTGCAAGCGACCATGCAGGTTTTGATCAGAAGCAGTTGCTGGCTGCGTACTTGAAGGAACTTGGTCATAACGTTATCGATCGCGGGCCGGATTGCGATGATCGTGTCGACTACCCGGATTTCGCCAAGGTCGTTGCCAATGATGTTGTCAACGGTGACGCTGAACGCGGGGTGTTGGTGTGCGGCACTGGCATCGGCATGGCTATCGCCGCAAATAAGGTTGATGGGATTCGTGCTGCAAATATCGTGTCTCCCGCTTTCGCTGCGCTGTGCCGTGAGCATAACGATGCAAACGTCATCACGCTTTCCGGTCGCTTCGTCGATCTGTCGGCCAACAAGGAGATCTTGAAGGCGTTCCTTTCCACCGAGTTCGGCGGAGGACGTCATGCAGGTCGTGTTGAGAAGATCATGGCGCTCGAGGGAAAATAGCGGCAATCAATGACTTCACTCACTGAAAACGGTCGACGTTTCGTCGGCCGTTTTTCCGTTTAGGGTCGTATCGTTACCGGATGATTGCGAGGATGTGCATACCCTGTGGGGCTGCGCGGTATGTGCTAGAGTACAGTTTGCAACGATTAATCAATTGGAAGGGTGTCCTCATGGCTATCGATCATGTGAAGCAAACCGATCCGGAAGTGGCAAGCGCGCTTGGGCAAGAGCTGTCTCGTCAGCGTTCGTCCGTCGAGTTGATCGCATCCGAGAACTTCACGTCTCAAGCCGTGATGGAGGCCATGGGCAGCGTTCTTACGAACAAGTACGCCGAAGGCTTGCCGGGAAAGCGTTATTACGGCGGTTGCGAGAAGGTCGATATCGTCGAGAACCTTGCACGCGAACGCGCTTGCAAGCTGTACGGTGCAAAGTTTGCGAACGTCCAGCCGCACTCCGGTGCAAATGCCAACCTCGCCGCATATTTCGCCACGGTGAAGCCGGGTGATACGGTTATGGGCATGAGCCTGGATAACGGCGGCCACCTGACCCATGGCAGCCCGGCGAACTTCTCCGGCAAGCTGTACAACGTCGTTTCTTATGGCGTTGATCTCGAAACCGAGACCATCGATTACGACGAGATGGAGAAGCTGGCGAAAGAGCATCAGCCTAAGCTTATCGTCGGCGGCGCCTCTGCCTATCCGCGCATCATCGACTTCGAGCGTATGGCGCAGATCGCGCATGAAGTCGGCGCATACCTTATGATCGACATGGCCCATATCGCCGGCCTGGTTGCCACGGGCGCGCATCCTTCCCCGGTTCCTTATGCGGACATCGTCACGTCCACCAGCCATAAGACCCTTCGTGGTCCGCGCGGCGGCTTCATACTCACGAACGATGAGGACCTGTTCAAGAAGATCAATTCTGCCGTGTTCCCGGGTAGCCAGGGCGGCCCGCTCATGCATGTTATCGCTGGCAAGGCCGTTGCCTTCGGCGAGGCCCTGCAGCCGGCTTTCAAGGAATACATCAACCATGTGGTGGAGAACGCCGCTGCAATGGGTCAGGGCATGACCGATGGCGGCCTGCGTTTGGTGTCGGGCGGAACGGACAACCATCTGTGTCTGGTCGACTTGACTCCCGCCGATGTCACCGGCAAGGATGCCGAGAAGCTCTTGGAAAGCGTCGGCCTGACGGTGAACAAGAACACCATCCCCAACGAGCAGCGCAGCCCGTTCGTTGCCAGCGGTATCCGTGTGGGCAGCGCCGCCGCCACCAGCCGTGGGTTTACCAAAGAGGATTTCTACGAGGTGGGCCAGTGCATCGCTGCAACCGTGTTCAACGCCGCAGATGAGGCGAAGCTGGCAGACGTCAAGGCGAAGATCGATGCCATGCTGGAGAAGCATCCGCTGTATCCTGGCTTGGAGTATTAACAGTAAACAAAAGGTATAAGCCAACGGCCGGGCAAGGAGTCCTTGCTCGGCCGTTGGTGCATGGAAGGGGAGGGGCCGATGCCCGGGAGCACTGATCGCCGTCCAAGCTGGGACGAGTATTTCATGACGCTTGCCAACGAGGTCGCTACGCGCACCACGTGCCTTCGCCGCGCCGTGGGCGCGATCATCGTCAAAGATCGCAGGATCCTTGCCACAGGTTACAACGGCGTTCCCACGGGGCTGGCTCACTGTGCGGAAACGGGCTGCTTGCGTCAGCAGCTGGGGGTGCCAAGCGGCCAGCGTCACGAGATTTGCCGGGGATTGCATGCGGAGCAGAATGCGATCATCCAGGCTGCACGTTATGGTATCAATATCACGGGCGCCTCGATTTACATTACCACCCAGCCATGCGTGGTGTGCGCGAAGATGCTCATCAACGCCGATATCGAGGAAATCATCTATTCGAACCCCTATCCAGATGAATTGGCGATGTCCATGCTTCGCGAAGCGGGCATCAAGCTGCGTGTATACGATGACTCTATGCAAAATAATGCAAATGCATAAAAACTGAACACTATCGCGGTTTTGTTAATAAGAGAAAAAGTAGAACTGGGTAAATAGCTTGCAAAATCGAATAAAATCACGCCGTTTGCCAACGTTTTGTGGCGATTGCGGAGTTTAGAGGGGGCCTGAGTGGTTCTACGTTATCATTAGCTCTGGTTTTTTATGCGGGAATCTTGATTAACGAAAGGTTTGGGTGAAACGCAGGTAATGGTTGCTGCCATCCTTATCGGTGCCATAACCGGTTTTATCGGCTTTCTGCCGTTGTTCGCGGCTCTGCGTTTGGCTCGGAAGCATCCTTCGGTATCGGTCGCCAATGCGGCGCTTTACGGCCTGGGGGGCACGTTCGTGTCTCTTGTGGTCGTTGCGGTCGCGTTGATCGTATGTGCGCTCGTCGCGCATCCGTCGGTGTTTCCCTTCGGCATGGCCGAAATCGTTTCGCTTATCGTTTGTACCGCAGTGTACGTGTGGCGTAAAAACGTGGCACGGTAATTGTCGGATTCGTTTATTGGAAAGGCTGGGATGATCTGAGATGGGCGAGGCGCTCAACAAGTTCGTCGAAGAGGCACGGCACCTCTCCGAAACTTTCGATTCCCACACCGTATTCTCTATCGGCGGTTGGGACATCAGCCAGTACACGCTGTACATGTTCTTCATTTTGGCGTTGGTGCTGATGGTTGTTCTGGTCGGAGGCCGCAAGCTTCAGCTGGTCCCGAAGAACAAGTTCCTGAACACCGTCGAGTATGGCTACGACTTCGTGAACACGAGCATCGGCCAGGACGTTATCGGTGAGGGTTTCAAGAAGCACATCCCGTTTTTGTGCACGCTGTTCTTCTTCATCCTCATCGCTAACGTCGTGGGTCTGATCCCGGGTGCGAAGGCCACCACGGGCACCATCTCCATCACGTGGGCGCTCGCTGCCATCTCGTTCGTGTACTTCAACTTCTACGGCCTGAAGACGCTGGGCGTGTTCGGCTACATCAAGAGCCTCGTGCCCTCCGGTGTTCCCGGCCCCATGGTCCCGATCATCTGGTTCCTGGAGTTCTTCTCCATGGTCATCCGCGTGTTGACGCTGGCCGTTCGTCTTTACGGCAACATGCTGGCAGGCCATATGGTCCTGGCCGTGTTCTCTTTGGCAACCACCGTGTTCCTGCAGCAGGCTGTTTTCAGCATGGACTTCGTTACCGCGCTGCCTGCTGTCGCATGGTTCGTTTTGCTGGTCCTCATGTATGCCATGGAGTGCCTGGTGGCGTTCCTTCAGGCATACGTATTCACCATCCTGTCCGCTTCCTACATCGGCATGGCGGTTCATCCCCACTGATGCGCGGACCGGCGGCGCAAGCCGCCACCTGTTCTGTTTGGCACCACAGCTGACATAAATAGATCAGCTTGGGCATATTGGCATGAGCGCGGAGAAGGCTCCGGGTTCAACGAAGGAGGTAATTATGGAAATCACGCTCGCTGCGCTGAAGGTCGTCGGCTATGGCCTCGCCGCCATCGGCCCCGGCATCGGCATCGGCGTTGCAACGTACGGCCTGTGCGTGTCCGCTGCACGCCAGCCTGAGATGAAGGGCACCCTGATGGGCTACTTCTTCATCGGCGCTGCTATGTCCGAGGCTCTGGCACTGCTGGGCCTGGTCCTCTTCTTCATTGGCTAACAGGTTTTCGACTCAAGCAAGACCTATAAGCTAAGGAAAGGAGGCAAGCGAGTTGAACGTTAAGAACAAAGTGCTCCGTGGTTGCGGCAGCGCAGCCGTCGCATTCGGCGCGGCAAGCGCTATGCTTCCTGCTCAGGCATTTGCCGATGAAGGCAGCGGCGTTGCGGCTATCCTGCCGCAGATGGATGAGTTCATCCCCATGCTCGTTGCGTTCATCATCTTGTGGATCATCCTGGCGAAATTCGGTTGGCCGCTGTTCGAGGGCATGCTTGTCAAGCGCGAGACCACCATCAAGGACGCTCTCGAGCAGTCCGAGAACGCTCGCGTTGAAAGCGAGCGCGTGCTCGCCGAGTACAAGCGCCAGCTGGAGGAAACCAAGGCGCAGTCCGCGCAGATCATCGCCGACGCCAAGAAGACGGGCGAGGCTGTCAAGGCCGACATCACCGCCAAGGCCCAGGCTGAGGCTGCCGGTATGATCGAGAAGGCCCATGCTGCCATCGAGGCTGACAAGAAGGCCGCTATCGCCGAGCTCCAGGGTTCGGTGGCCGACCTGTCCGTCGCCGTGGCTTCCCGTCTGATCGGCGAGGATCTCAACGATGACGAGCACCGCAAGATCATCGAGCGCTACGTGAACGAGGCGGGCAGTTTCAATGCCAACTAACCGCCATGTTCAAAAGGAAAAGGTTGCAACCTATGCATCCGTTCTGCTAGATGCCGCTTTAGCGGCTGGCGGCCAGGATGCGGTGCTGGAGGTTCGCGACCAAGCCGAGCGCATTATCCGCATTATGCGTTCGAACATGGATCTCTCTAGCTCTTTGCAAGACAGCTCTTATACGCCCGAGCAGAGGAACAGCCTTGCGCGCAACGTGTTCGCGCAGGCACATCCGGTCCTTATCGATGTCTTGGCCGTCATGGCCGAGCGCGGGGACTTCGCGTTGCTCTCGCGCGTATGGGAGAGCTACGGAGAGCAGGTCGAACGCAAGCTGAACGTCACCGTGGTCGACGTAACCACCGTCGTGCCGCTCGACGATCACCTGCGCGAGGTTATTACGAAGAAAGCCGAAGCCGACTTGGGCACCAAAGTCGTATTGCGTGAAAGCATCGACAAGTCCCTGATCGGCGGCATTTTGATGAGCGCCAACGGCAAGCGAATCGACGCCAGCATGACGTCGCAGCTTGAGGCAGCTCGCAACGTGCTGAAACATTCCACAGATGGAGGTGAATGCTAGTGACTGAAATCACCGCACAGTCTATTGACGCGGCGCTGCGCAAGCAGCTCGATGCGCTGAACACCAGTGTGGAATCCCGCGAGACGGGTTCTGTTATCCAGGTGGGCGACGGTATCGCTCGCGTTGATGGCCTGAAAAATGCGATGGCAGGCGAACTTTTGGAGTTCACCAGCTCTACCGGCCAGGTTGTCTACGGTATGGCACAGAACCTCGAAGAGGATGAAGTGGGCGCCGTTTTGCTGGGCGATGTCGCAGCAATCAAGGAAAACGACGCGGTCAAGACCACCGGTCGTCTGGTTGAGGTTCCGTCCGGCAAGGCCCTGCTCGGCCGTGTCGTGAACCCGCTGGGCATGCCGCTTGACGGCAAGGGCGAGATCAAGGCCGAGGGCACCCGCCCGGTCGAGTTCAAGGCTCCGGGCGTTATCCACCGTAAGCCCGTTCACGAGCCGATGCAGACCGGTATCTTGGCCGTCGACTCTATGATCCCGATCGGCCGTGGTCAGCGCGAGCTGATCATCGGCGACCGTCAGACCGGCAAGACCGCCATCGCCGTCGATGCCATTCTGAACCAGAAGGGCAAGGACATGGTCTGCATCTACGTCGCCGTGGGCCAGAAGGCCTCCACGGTGGCCAACGTGCAGGAGACCCTGGAGAAGCATGGCGCGATGGACTACACCATCATCGTCAACGCTTCCGCTTCCGATTCCGCTCCGCTGCAGTACATCGCCCCGATGGCCGGTGCTGCAATGGGCGAGTACTTCGTCTACAATGGCGAGGACGGCAAGCCCGCCGGTCCGGAGAACCCGGGTCGTCACGTGCTCATCGTCTACGATGACCTGACCAAACAGGCCGTGGCATATCGTCAGATGTCTCTGACCCTGCGTCGCCCGCCGGGACGCGAGGCTTACCCGGGCGACATCTTCTACCTGCATTCGCGCCTGCTGGAGCGTGCTGTGAAGATGAACGAGCAGAACGGTCTCGGCTCCATGACGGCACTGCCGATCATCGAGACCCAGGACGGCGACGTCTCCGCCTACATCCCGACGAACGTCATTTCCATTACCGACGGTCAGATCTACCTGCAGACCGACCTGTTCTTCCAGGGTCAGCGCCCTGCAGTCGACGTGGGCATCTCCGTGTCCCGAGTCGGCGGCTCCGCGCAGATCAAGCAGATGAAGCAGGTTGCCGGTACGCTGAAGCTCGACCTAGCCGCGTTCCGCGAGCTGAAGGCCTTCACCCAGTTCGGTTCCGACCTGGACAAGGCCACGCAAGATCAGCTGACCCGCGGCGCTGCCATGACCGAGCTGCTGAAGCAGAACCGCTTCTGCATGATGGACGTCTACGACCAGGCCGTTGCCATCTACGCTGGCGGCAAGGGCTACCTGGACGACGTTCCGACCGAGGACATCGTGCGCTTCCGCACCGAGCTGCTGGAGTTCCTGCATGCTTCCAAGCCGGAGGTGTTCGACGAGCTGGCCAAGGCCGGTAAGTGGACTGGTGACGTCGAGAACCTGACCAACGCTGCGATCGAGGCTTTCAAGCTTCAGTTCGCTCCCACGGCGTAAGGTAGGTAGAGATGCCCAACCTTCACGACATTGAAAGGCGTATCGGCTCCGTCTCTTCGACGAAGCAGATCACGCGTACCATGGAAATGGTTGCTGCTGCGAAGATCCGCCTTGCCGGTGAACGCGTGGCGGCGGCTACGCCGTACGCCGAGTCCATGGTCGAAATGTTGGCCAACGTTGCCAAGCGTGTAGGTGGCTCCGAGAATGCGCTGTTGCGCAAGCATGACGAGGTCAAGAACGTGCTGATCGTCGTCGTCGTGTCGGACCGCGGTCTGGCCGGCGGCTTCAACAGCAACGTGCTGCGCCAAGTCGATCATTTGATGAAGAGCAAGCAGGCGGCCGGCGCTGAGGTCAGCGTCGTTGCCTGCGGCAAGAAGGCCATCGGCTATTACACGTATCGCCGTGTCGAGCCGGTCCTTGCCTTCGCTGGCCAGTCCGCCGACCCTACGGTCGAGGAAGCGGACGAGATCGCCGCGTATGCGGTGGATGCTTACGCCAACGGATCGATCGACGAGGTCATCGTGGTGTACAACCACGCTAAGAATTCGGCAGAGCAGCAGCTTCGCGAGGAGTTGCTGCTCCCCGTCGACACGTCGGCCTTCGAAGCCGCTAAGGCTGAGACCGCTGACGAGTCCGCGGGCGAGAAGCTTGAGGGCGATGTGATCTTCGAGCCGAGCCCTGAAGCTGTTCTTGACCAGCTGCTGCCGGCGTATGTTCGCACTACGCTGTATCATGCGCTGATCGACTCGGCAGCTGCTGAGCAGGGCGCACGCCGCAACGCCATGATGTCGGCAACGGACAATGCCACCGAGATGGTTAACACGTTGACCAGATTGTATAACCGCGTACGCCAGGGCGCTATCACGACCGAGATTTCGGAAATCGTCGGTGGCGCTGCTGCTTTGGAGGATTAAATGGCTGAACATTTGTTTACTAAGGAGGAGGTCGAGGCCAGCAAAGGCGCCACGGGTCGCATCGTGCGTATCGTCGGTCCTGTTGTTGACGTTGAGTTCCCCCCTGATCAGCTGCCAGCGATTTACAACGCGCTGACGGTTGACGCTAAGACCGAGGCGGGCGACCTGCACGTCGTCCTCGAGGTCGAAACCCACCTGCCGGGCAACATCGTCCGTTCCGTCGCCATGAGCTCGACCGACGGTCTGATCCGTGGCCTGGACGTCCTGGACACGGGCCATCCCATCATGATGCCCGTCGGTCAGGAGACCCTGGGCCGCATTTGGAACGTCATGGGCGAGCCCGTTGACGAGAAGCCCATGCCCGAAGTCACCGGCTACATGCCCATCCATCGTCCTGCTCCCGAGTATGACGAGCTGGTCACGAAGACCGAGATCTTCGAGACGGTCATCAAGGCCATCGACCTGATCGAGCCCTACGTCAAGGGCGGCAAGACCGGCCTCTTCGGCGGCGCTGGCGTCGGCAAGACCGTTATCATCCAGGAGCTCATCAACAACCTGGCTCAGGAGCACGGCGGCACTTCCGTGTTCACCGGCGTTGGCGAGCGTACCCGTGAGGGTACCGACCTGTACCTGGAGATGAGCGATTCTGGCGTTATCAACAAGACCTGCTTGGTCTACGGCCAGATGAACGAGCCTCCGGGAGCCCGTCTGCGCGTCGGCCTGGCTGGTCTGACCGAGGCCGAGTACTTCCGTGATCAGGGCCAGGACGTTCTGCTGTTCGTGGACAACATCTTCCGCTTCACGCAGGCCGGTTCCGAGGTGTCCGCACTGCTCGGCCGTATGCCGTCCGCCGTTGGTTACCAGCCCACGCTGGCTACCGAGATGGGCGACCTGCAGGAGCGCATCACGTCCACGTCCACGGGTTCCATCACGTCCGTGCAGGCAGTTTACGTGCCCGCTGACGACTTGACCGACCCCGCTCCGGCCACGACGTTTACGCACCTGGATGCGAAGACGGTTCTGTCCCGTTCCATCGCCGAGCTGGGCATCTACCCGGCCGTCGACCCGCTGGAGTCCACCTCCCGCGCTCTGGATCCCGCAATCGTGGGCGAGGAGCACTACCGTGTGGCCACCGGCATCCAGGAGCTGCTGCAGAACTACAAGGACCTGCAGGACATCATCGCCATCCTTGGTATGGACGAGCTGTCCGAGGAGCAGAAGCTCACGGTTTCCCGTGCGCGTAAGGCTCAGCAGTTCTTCGGCCAGTGCTTCCACGTGGCAACGCAGTTCACCGGCTTGCCCGGCAAGTACGTCAAGATGGAGGACACCGTCCGTTCCTTCGCCGCCATCCTCGACGGCGAGTGCGACGAGATCCCCGAGCAGTGCTTCCGCCTGAAGGGCGGCATCGACGACGTCTACGCTGCTTACGAGGAAATGAAGAAGGAAGAAGCGTAGTATGGCTAGCTTCAAGTGCGACATCGTCACGCCTGCCGAGAAGCTTGCAGCTTGCGAGGTTGAAATGGTCGTCGTCCCGGGCGTCGAGGGCGAGATGGGCTTTCTGGCCGGTCACGCTCCGCTGGTGTCCGTGCTGGCTGATGGCGAGATCCGCCTGACGCCTGCAGAGGGCGGCCCCGTGCAGCGCTACGAAGTCAAGGGCGGCTACGTGCAGGTTACCGACGACAAGGTGATCATCCTTGCCGATAGTGCAACGCCTGTTGCTGCATAGCCTGGGTGTTGGCTTGAGCATCTGAACCCGCGGCCGCTGGTGCGACTGCTGGCAACGCGACGGTCGTAACCATCGGCTGTTCACTTGAAACGGCTCCCGCCGAAAGGCGGGGGCCGTTTTGCATATGGCCGTATGAAACCCCGCGCGAAATCCATCGTTTGTTCGAACACACGTGCGCTAAAGGCTGCTATCATGAGGAACCGGAAAACCCTGCTTCTGTCAATCGGCGCCCAGCCTGACCGAAGCGCAGCACATCACTTGCGAGAAGATTCGAGGCGCATCCATGGCGTTCGTTCATTTGCACAACCATACCGAATACTCGTTGCTTGACGGCCTCACCCATATCAAGGATATGGTACGCCGCGCGGCCGAGCTCGACATGCCTGCTGTCGCCATTAGCGATCATGGCGTTATGTCGGGCGTCCCCGAGCTGTGCGATGCTTGTGCCGCCGTTGAGAAGGAAACCGGCAAGAAGGTCAAGCCGATTTACGGCTGCGAAGTGTATTTCACCACCGACGAGGAGCTTCGCAAGGATGTGAAGCCCAAGCTTTACCACTTGCTGCTGCTCGCCAAAACCAACGAAGGCTATCACAACCTGTTGAACCTGGTCAGCGAATCTCATGTTGATAACTTCTACTACAAGCCGCGTACCACATTCAGCATGTTGCAGAAGTATGGCAAGGGCATTATCGGCTCGTCTGCGTGTATCGCGGGCATCATTCCGAAACTGCTGGATAACCGTCAGTTCGATGAGGCGGTGAAGTGGGCAAACAAGTTCGCGAGCTGCTTCGAGCCGGGCGATTTCTATATCGAGCTGCAAAACCAGGGCATCCGCACCGACGGTGGGCTTACGCAAACCGAGCTGAATCACCAGCTTACCGAGGTTGCTCACCGTGCGGGCCTGAAGACCATCGCAACGAACGACTTCCACTACCTGCTGCAGGAAGACGCGAAGGCGCAGGATATCATGCTGTGCATCGGCACGGGCTCCGCCGTTAACGATACGAATCGCATGAAGTTCGAGAACGACCAGTTCTATATGAAAACCGAAGAGGAGATGCGCGAGGCGCTTCGCGATTTCCCCGAGGCATGCGATACCACGGTGGAGGTTGCCGAGAAGTGCAACGTCATCCTTGAGCGCGATTCCATTCTGCCGAAGTTCCCGCTTCCCGAGGGCGAGACGGACGAGAGCTGGTTCCGCCATCAGGTGCTCGAAGGCATGAAGAAGCGCTACGGCGATCCCATTCCCAAAGAGCCGCTCGATCGTGCCGAATATGAGATGAGCGTCATCATCCAGCAGGGCTTCCCTGCGTACTTCCTGATTGTGCAGGAATACTTGGACTGGGCGCGAAGCCAGGGCATCGGTGTTGGACCAGGCCGTGGTTCTGCTGCCGGTTCGATCGTTGCATATGCCATGGGCATCACCGACTTGGAGCCGCTTTCCAACGGCTTGCTATTCGAGCGATTCCTTTCCCCGGAACGCGTTGAGATGCCCGATATCGACTGCGACTTCGAGGATGAACGTCGTCAAGAGGTCATCGAGCACATTCGCGAGGTGTACGGCGCCGATCACGTTACGGGCGTTATCACGTTCGGCAAGCTGCAGGCGAAAAACGCCGTGCGCGACGCGGCGCGCGTGCTCGACTATCCCTACAGCGTAGGCGACAAGATCTGCAAGATGATCGGCGACGAGCTGGGTATCACTATCCAGAAGGCGCTGGACACGAACCCCGATCTGAAGAAGGCCTACGACACCGAAGAGGATGTCAAGGCGGTCGTAGACGCGGCGCAGTCCATCGAGGGCCACGTGCGCGGCGAGGGCGTGCATGCGTGCGCAACCATCATCTGCCGAGACCCTATGGCCGATCACGTGCCGGTCAAGCGTGATACCAAGGGTGGCGGCATCATCACGCAATATGACGGCCATTACACGCCGGACCTGGGCCTGCTGAAGATGGACTTCCTTGGCTTGCGCACGTTGGGCGTGCTTTCGCGCGCGTGTCGCAACGTGGAGATGACCACGGGTCGCAAGATTATCCCCGAGGAGATTCCCACTGACGATGAGGCGGCGTTCGCCCTCATGCGTTCGGGCAATATGGACGGCTTGTTCCAGGTTGAGGGCGGCTTGTACGTCAGCCTGTTCGCACGTCTGCCACCGAAGAGGTTCAGCGACATCGTCGCTTCTATCGCTTTGAATCGTCCGGGCCCGTTGGAGTCCGGCATGGTCGACGACTATGTCAAGGTTGCAAGCGGCAAGACTCCTGTGCATTACTATGATGAACGCCTGCGCCCGGTGCTTGAGGAAACCTACGGCACCATGGTGTACCAAGAGCAGATCATGCAAGTGTCCATGGTCATGAGCGGCTTTTCCGCCGGCAAGGCAGACAAGCTGCGCAAGGCAATGGGCAAGAAGAAGCTCGACATCATGCGCATGCTGCAGGAGGACTGGAACAACGGCGCGGTCGAGAACGGGTACTCGCTTGAGATCGCAAAGAAGATCTGGGACGACGCGGAGAAGTTCGCAAAGTACGCGTTCAATAAGTCGCATTCGGCTGCGTACTCGATCCTGGTTATGCGCACTGCTTACCTGAAGGCGCATTACCCGAACGAGTATATGGCTGCAGTGCTGTCCAGTTACATGGGCAACACCGACCGCTTGATCCGCTATATCTCTAGCTGCAACCACAACGGCACGCCCGTGCTGCCGCCGGATATCAATTCGTCGAACGCCGAGTTTACGCCGGTTGAGAACGGCATCCGCTTCGGCCTGGTCGGTGTGCGCGGCGTTGGTCGCAACGTGGCGGACGAGATCATCGAGGAGCGCGAGAAGAACGGCCCGTTCACCAGCTTGCACGACTTCGTAAACCGCGTCGATGCGAGGTGCTACAACCGAAAGACGCTCGAAGCCCTCATCAAGGGTGGTGCGTTCGATTCTACGGGGTACACTCGCAAGCAGCTCATGTACTTCATCGAGGAGACGCCGCTTCTGGAAGGCGCTGCGAAGCGCCAGAAGGACCGCGATCGCGGCCAGGTGAGCATGTTCGATCTGTTCGCGGACGATGCGGATTCGGGTTTCCAGGAAGATGTGCCCGCTCCTGACGGAGTGGAGTGGCCAAAGCGCCAGTTGCTGACGTACGAGAAGGAGATCATGAAGATCTACGTCTCGGACCATCCGCTCACGCCGTACGAGAACTACATCTCGCGCATCACGAAGTGGCAGTTGGGTGATTTGGCCGAGCGCACGAAGGAGATCAAGTCCGCGGTGTTCGTGGGCATGGTGTCCAATGTTGTGACGAAGCTGACGAAGCGCGGCACGAAGATGGCCACGTTCGATCTGGAGGATACCACGGGCCACGTGGAGTGCATCTGTTTCAAGTACGAGGAGAACGCCGAGGCCATCCAAGAGGATGCCATCGTCAAGATCAAGGGCAAGTTCGAGCATTCCGATCGCGGTAACCAGATCATGGTGTTCGAGACGGAAACGCTTGAGCTGAGTGAAGAGGACGCGAAGCCTCGTCAGCTGCGCCTGAGCGTGCCGATGTCGGACTTCGACCAATCGAAGTCCATGCGCTTGAGCCGTATCTTGAAATCGTATCCGGGACGCGATGGCGTGGTGCTGTTCGTGAGGCAAAACGATGGGCATAAGTTCCGGGCGGAGCTTCCGGTCACGGTGGATGCGGAAAGCCCCATCATGCGCAGCGAGTTGACGGATCTGTTCGGCTATAACGTGCTGACTGCGTAGCGGGCATGCCGCTTGGTATTGGATATCCCATGGGACCCGGATGTGAATCCGGGTCCCGTTTCTTTTGCCGGGCGTTGTCGCGTATCATGGACCGTATGGATGAAACGATTGAGCATATCGAGAAAACGTTGCAAGCGGAAGCTGCGCCGACGCAAACCGAGGGCGCAACGGCGTATGCCGATGCCGCACGGGCGAGCGACGCTGTGGGCTTCGAACGTGAGGATGCTGAGCGCACCTTGTCGCTGACGGTGTCCTACAATGGCGGCCCGTTTTGCGGCTTTGCCCGTCAACCTGGCAAGCTTACCGTGCAGGGAGAGCTTGAGCAGGCGCTGTCCCTGGTGATGCGCAGGCCGGTGGAAGTGGTGTGCTCTGGTCGCACGGATGCGGGAGTACATGCGCTTGGCCAGGTGATCAGCTTCAACGTTTCCGCCAAGGAGCTTGAAAGCCGTAGCCTGTACAGCCTACGTCGAAGTCTGAACGCGTTGACGCATGAGGACATCACGGTGCGCAAGGTCGAGGAGCGTGATCCGGGCTTCAGCGCGCGGTTCGACGCGCAATGGCGCGAATACCACTACCATATCTGCCTGGATGACACGCCGCCGCTGTTCATGCGCGATTTCAGCTGGTTCGTGCATGCCGACCTGGATATACCGGCGATGCAGCAAGCTGCGCGCTACCTGGAAGGCGAACACGACTTCAAAAGCTTCTGCATGGCGGCCAGTGCCGTGGGCAAGCCCACGTGTCGCAACGTGCATGAGATCTCGCTTTCGCGCGAGATCATCATGGGCGAGGAGGTGCTGACCATCAAGGTGGTGGGTAATGCGTTCCTGCATTCCATGGTGCGCACCATCGTGGGCACGCTGGTCATGGTGGGCCGCGGCCTGCGCAAGCCCGAATGGGTACGCGAGGTGCTTGAAGCTCGCGACCGAACCGCGGCGGGGGAGAATGCTCCAGCCGCCGGCCTGGTGTTTTGGAAGGTGCAGTACTGATGGCGGGCAAGCAGGAAGCCAAGCGCTCCGGGAGCAAGGCGGAAAGAAAACGCCATCTTGCGAAGTTCACCCATCTATACGAAAGCCGGGATAAGCGCTTGTGCGTGTTCGAGGATGAGCACGGTCATCTGACGAGCGTTCGTGCTTCGCGCTTGGCGTGACGGACGGCTCTTCGAGTGTCGGCCGTCGTTCGCATAGCAATCCGAAGGCCTTGCCTATCAACTAAGAAGCCCCTTGCAACCTGGTTGCAAGGGGCTTCGGCGTTACTGTGATGCGTCGACTAGCGGGCCTTCGGCTTTTCCGGCACCGTTTTGTCCACGAAGTAGATCTTGTACCACATAAGGAACATGTAGACGATCCAGATCTTTCGGCTGCGGTCGGCGCCGGCCTTGTGCTCGTCAAGCAGTCGCACTAGCTCATCGGTGTTGAAGAACTCGCGCGCGATATCGCCGGTGAACCATTCCTTCACCTGGTTGTAGTAGCGGTCCTGGCGCAGCCAGTTCACCACGGGGACGGGGAAGCCGAGCTTCTCCTTCTGCGCCCAGTCCTTCGGGATGGCGCGCTCGGACGCCTCGCGCAGCGTGAGCTTGGTTTGCGTTTCGTTGGCCTTGAGCGGGGTGGGGATGGTTGCCGACACATCGAAGACGCGGCGGTCCAAGAACGGCACGCGGGACTCCAGCGAATGGGCCATGGACATCTTGTCCGTTTTCAACAGGATGTCGCCGACCAGCCAGAAGTACAGGTCGACATACTGCATGCGCGTGGTCTCGTCCAGGTCCTTGACCTCGGCGTATACCGGCGCGGTGAGCTGCTGGGGGGTGGGGGCGTTGCAGCCGCCGCGCAGCAGCTGGGCGCGCTCTTCCACGGTGAAGGCAACGCCATTGGCGTTGGTGTAGTACCAATCTTCGGGCGTTTCGCTGGCGCGCTCAAGGTAGTTCGCGCCGCGGATGCCCAGCTTGCGCATGACGCTGGATGCGCCGCGCAGCAGGCCCTTCGGGGCCCAGGACAGCTTAGCGTTGGAGAACGGCGTTTGGTAGATGCGGTAGCCGCCGAAGAACTCGTCGGCGCCTTCGCCGGAAAGCACCGCCTTGATCTGCGTTGCGGCGATCTGGTCCACGAAGTACAGCGCCACAGCCGAAGGGTCAGCCGAAGGCTCGTCCATGTGCCATTGCACGCGGGGCAGGCTTTCCCAGTACTCGTCCTCGCCGATGTACTTGTTGGTGTTGGCGATGTGCAGCTCGTCGGCAAGCTCGTGGGCCCACGAGATTTCGTCGCGCATCATGCCGCCGGCGCCTTCGGCGTTGTTGGCGGCGGCGTTCTTATAGCAATCAAAGCCCACGGTGAACGTTTTGATGTCGGGGTTTTCCTTGGCCAGGCACGCGGCCATGTAGCTGGAGTCGATGCCCGAGGACAGGAAGCTGCCGACCTCGACATCGGCCACGTTGTGGTAGCGGACGCTGTCGCGCACGGCTTCGTCGATGGCCTCGACGGTATCTTGACGGCTGCGCTGCGCATCGAAGTTGTACTCGGGGCGCCAGTAGCGGCGCATCTCGACGGCGCCGTCGGCGCGCACGGTCATGCAGTGCGCGGGAGCCAGCTTGAAGATGCCCTTGAAGAACGTCTCGGGAAGGGCGCTGAACTGGAAGCACAGGTACTGCTCGAGTGCCTCATGGTTGAGCTCGCGCGTGTAGTCCGGATGCTCGAGGATGCACTTGATCTCGGAAGCGAAGATGAAGCGGCCGTTTTGCTGCGTGTAGTAGAACGGCTTGATGCCGAAGAAATCGCGGGCGCAGAACAGCTCGCGCGAATCGCGGTCCCAGATGGCGAACGCGAACATGCCGCGCAGGCGGTCGAGCACGCCTTCGCCCCATGCCAGATAGCCCGTGAGCAGGACTTCGGTGTCGGAGTTGGTTTGGAACTGCCAGCCCTGCGTCTCGAGCTCGGCGCGCAGATCGCGGTAGTTGTAGATCTCGCCGTTGAACACGATGGCGTAGTCGCCCTTCGCGGCGGCCGCCTCAGGGCTCGCGCAGGGCACGCCGTCGGGCATGAGCGCGGGGGAGGTGACGGCGGAGGCATGATCGCC
>OGCM01002372.1_pt1 | contig 17613 bp, 7 predicted proteins | sample 1570151 | NCBI WGS metagenome assembly OGCM01 (sample SAMEA4370582, study PRJEB24528) | human gut metagenome
ACACAAGCAGGATTTAAGGCAAAGAGCCGCAGGAATCCTTTGTGGATTCCAAGGCGCTTTAACGCAAAATCCCGCTGTGTTTGTAGAAATAGACTAAATTTTCGACTTTTCAGATACACCTTAGTCCTATCTGAAACGTCAAAAAGCTCGTCTGTTTCAGTAAACGCAGCCGGATTTTGTGCTTGCGAAAGATCCGCTATTTTCGCTGCTCTCAGATGCACCTCAGGAGCTGGCGCAAATAGAAATCGGCAAGGGGGAACCGGGAATCAGGGACAGGGCAGGGGGGACAAAAAAGCGAATGGCATATCTGCAGCAAACCCGCACCCCATTGTAAAGGGAGAACGGCGTCCCGTTGGCGGGCGTGCAATCCACCAAACCCGCACCCGCCGCCGCAAACACCACAAGCCGTTTGCAGGGGCGCGGTGTACCCATCGCGCCGCAAAAAACGGGAACCGTGCGCCGCAAACCTGCCATCCCTCCCACAAGGCGCCCACCCAGCCGCCAGGCCCCGCTACAAACAGGCGCATGCGAAACAAATAATTGCGCAAAAACAGGGAAATGTAGCAAAAAAGGCGAATTTTGCTGCAAAGTTGCGCTCTGTGTGCGCAGAGGATCATAAACGCGCGGTTAAAGTATATAAAAGTGACCGCTGCCAAAAAGAAAATCAGGAATAAATTATACAAAGGCTTTGAATACATTGTATAATTGGAGGAAAACGCAATCAGTAAAAGTGCTGAAAAACAGGAATTTACGTGGATTGTATTGCCTTTCTGGTATAAAGGTGCTATACTTTAACACTGAAAAGTAAATGCGCAATGAGAAGATTCGATGCGTAATTTTTTTGAAAACAACATGGCAACGGTTGCGCAAGTAAAAGAAGCTGACTTCTTTTATTGTTCCACAGGGATCCCCTGTGGAACAATGTGCTTTCATTAAACCAGCGCGAAAGGCGAGTGAGCAGATTGAATAGAACAGGAAAAAACACAACAGGTTGGGCGCGCCGGCTGACAGCGCTGCTTGTCACCGCTTGCCTGGTTATGGCAATGGCCCTGCCTGTATACGCCGAGGTGGATCTTCTGCCCGACGCACCTGACGAAGTAGAGCTGCTGGAGGATGAGCAGGGAACGGCCTCCGGGGAGGATACCGTTCCGCCGGAGCAGAACGCCGCCACCCCGGTGCCGGATGCCGTCACCCCGGAACCGGAACAAAGCGCCGAGCCGGAGCAGCCCGCCCCGACCGAAACGCCGGAGCCCACGGCAGAACCCACCCCGACCCCGGAACCGGCAGCCACCGCAACGGCCACCCCTGTGCCGACCGTGACCCCCACCGCCACCCCGGAACCGACCGAACAACCGCAGAAGATGTACGCCGCAAGAAGCGTGGATAACGTGCAGGCAGTTAGTGAGACGGGAGTGCCGGATACTTACACGCTCTATTTTGCAGTGCCTCGTAAGTGGAGTGGTTTTACAAGCGTTAAAATTTTTGCAGTAGATACAAACAACGATAAAGAGCCGCCGTATACGCTTGATATGCAGGAAGCTGACATAACGAAGGACGGAAGAAAAATTTATTCTGCGGACCTGAATAAGAAAAAACACTATCGATGGGGAGGATTGAATGGACTAGAATTTCACGGATATAAAGGGGATACGCTTGAAGATAGTGTGGTAATTGCTGATGTAAATACACGTACGTGGTGGAAGACGTTCGATCCAACTCGTGACGATTATATCGGCGGCAACTACTATGATCCTGAAGCAGAGGGCGAGAAGTGGTCTACCTATACGGTTACGGTTCGCCATGATGATTTCGCTGGCAAAGAGATGGTCTTTGAAAATAAAACCAGTGATGAAACACTAACGAACGTCCAAGCCTGGTTTTATGAACCGAATGATAAAGGAGAGCTTATCCAGGTCGGTAAACCAATAGCCTCAAATAGTGCTGGGGCGGATTCTGGTATTGCTCCTAATTCCACAGCAACCTTTACCATTCCTAACGAGCTTTGCTCTTATGTTAAGTTTACATGGGGTGAGGACAATCCCCAACAATCCAGCAAATACTATAACTTCTATGGTGAAGATGTTAGTGGTGATGATAAAAAATCCTTTACATACAACAGTGATACAAGGAACTGCTTTATCTATACTGGCGTAGACAACGAAAGATGGGGTATAGAAAACTCTGTCCTTATCTATTACGATGCTACTTTCTCAAAGCTGCCAACAACAGGTAAAGATGATACTGGCGGCGACTATTCAATCCCCAAAGACAAGCAAAGTACGGTTTACTACCGCTTAAAAGGAGAAAATGGCAACGAAAGCATAAACGGCACAATGAGCCGGATTGGGAGCACAGATTACTATGCAGCAGATGTGCCGGAGGGCTATACCCAAATTGTATTCTCTTCGTATCCGTTGAGTAACGATGATAACCTTGCAGGCCGCGGCGACAGTACAGGTTGGGAAACCATCCCTGATTATAAGGATAAGGAACCGTGCTTCTATGCGGACACGAATGACGATGCAGTATATGGCAAGGGCCAACGTGGCAATGGCCAACGCGGCGGCTACTGGGCTCCAAAAGATACCCCGCGTGATGCCGAAACGTGGAAAAATCCTGACACTAAAGTAGTAGATATTAAACCCGCTGAATTTACGGAAAAACCAGACACAAAATATGTTACCAGTACGCTGTATGACTATTATACAGATTACGAACTGAACGGCAAGAACCGTGATAATTACAAAGATAATGATAATAAAGCTAGTCACCGCAACTGGGTAACCTTCCGTGAATTTGATCAGGCGCTGAGCGATTACTACAGCAACAGTGGTACTACTGTTCCTTATCCTATGTACACAGGCCAGTTCCAGCCTGATGCAGTGGGTGCGGACGGCAAAGAATGGGGAATTCGCTTTAGTGAGATTGCCGATACGCTGAATTTGTACGGCTATAAGAAAGATAAAAACCTGTTTATGGCCGTCAACAACTCGACAAGCGATAGAAACGGCAAGGGTTTAGGGCAAAATCAAGAAAAGCTGTACGACGAAACCTTCCAAGGCTTGGCTGGCCCTGAATTAAAAAACGGCGAGCCTATAATGAACGGCACCAATCTTGCTATGCCGTTCTTCAACGAAGAATTCCTGCAAGGAGAAAACTCCAAAAAGGCAAAACTTGGCAATGTCTACAAAGAGGTTTCTTTCCCCTTTACACAAGATGAAGTCTTTAAAGAATCGGACGCTCCCGATGCCAACGAAAAAGGCGTCAAGTACTGGTACTTCGATAGTGACAAAACGACACTGTATCTGAAAAACGATCCAGATAATGGGGGTTACTTCCTACAGAAGCAAAATGCACTGGAATCCAAGTCCAAAAACCTGAAGTCTGATTCTACGCCTGTAGAGGTAAAAAACGAGAAAGGAGAGACGGTTAAAAACGAGAAAGGAGAGCCGGTTTATACCTACGGCTTCTTCCCCTTCAACAGCGGGGCGAGTGAAAAACAGGCTTCTACTTATAACTATGGCTTTGGTGCTAAGCTGCAATTCCAGTTTACCCTGACAAGCGATGGTACAGTAAAAGATGATAATAACAACAACATCCCCATCAAGTTCTTCTTCTCCGGCGATGATGACGTCTGGGTCTACATTGACGGTAAGCTTGCACTGGATGTTGGCGGTGACCACGGTAAAGCTTCTGGCCTGCTGGAGTTTGGCGCGGACACCAACGGAAACAACTACACCTCGTATGTCAGCGACATCAAGGCAAGCAACAACACGGTTTATGATTCTGGCGCAGAAAAAACCGTAACGTATCTGGGTAACAAAATCACCTTTAAGTACAAGAGCAAGCAAACAACAACGTTGAAGCCCGGCACCCACACCCTTACCATGTACTACATGGAACGCGGTATGTGGGAGTCCAACATGGCGGTGGCGTTCAACTTCCCGGATAATAACGAGCTGCAGGTTCAAAAAGAGGTCAAGCTGGACAACGTTAATCCGGCCTTCCAAAACTGCTTTAAAAACCAGAAAATCTTCAACTTCACCATCCAGAACCAGGCAACCCATTATGGAAAAACAGATGCCGCTGAGCCGGATACAGGCGGTGTTCAGTCCGAAGTGGTGGATTTGACTGCGAATGGTGGTAACACGTTTGAACCCGCAACCAAACAAACCGAATCAAACAAAGGCGACTACATTTTCGAGTTGGCTACAAACCCCCATCCAGATCCCGGGCAAGATACCAAAAAGGTCCTTCACTGGTACGCACGCTATATGGATACGGAACCCGTCAGTAATGCGCGTAAGCAACGTTATGGCATCCTGACGCTGGGAAAACCCATCAATATCAAAGACATGCGCTTCCTTACGTTCCAGGTTTACGTTTCCCAAAAAGATGGTAGTGACCTTTCCCTCAACAACCTGTATCTGGAACTGCTGGATGATCAGAACCCCGCCGTCCAAAAAGGCAGCCTTGGCACAACAGGCATTAACGGCGCAACGTATGGCTCGGTCGAAGTGACGACAGACCAATGGGTCACCGTAAAGCTGGACCTGCACAAGATGAAAGCGCAGGACGGTTTTAACGGCAAGGTCAAAACCATCCGCGTGGGCGATAACTATAACCGTAACATCTACTTCAGGAACTTTACCTTCATTCCCAAAGTGGTGCCAAGTAAGATGACCGGCTTTACAACCGATCAGGAGAAAATCCCGGATTACGGCTCCGCCACAAGCGGTCAGTTGAAAAACGCCATAAACGCACAGTACACCTCCACCGAGGACACAGACACCCAGTTGGTGGACGAGGGCGGACGCTTTGTTCTGGAAGATGGAGAAATCGTTACCTTCAGCGACCAGTTCCGCCGCGGCAGCTACATTTCGCTCAAAGAGGAACTGAACCAAAGCCTGTACGACACCACATGGACGGTGTACGAGAACGGGCTGAAGGTTACTTCGATGAGCGGAGGTGACAGCGTAAGTCTTCCTAGTACAATACCTTCGTTAATCGAGCAGAAGGGAAGAGGCCCCGATGATGGCCGAACGGAAAAGATTACGGATGATGAAAAAACGGGTAATAACTATACCGGAACCAAACCCGACAACCCCAACAACCCCAACACCATCGTCTTCCGCTCCTATAAGAACCCGGACGAAACAAACTCCACGCTGACAAAGCTAAAGGTAAAATACGTCAACACCGTCAGAACCGGCGGGCTGACAATCCAAAAGAAGGCCGCAGAGGGCGAAACCTTGACCGGAACCTACACCTTCAAAGTTACCTTTAATGATGTTGGCGGTGAGGGTCTGGAAGAAAAGCCCATCGAAAGAACCGTTACGATTAAGGGCGAAAGCACCGGAACCATCACCGGCATCCCCGTTGGTACCCGCTATATCATCGAGGAAGTCGGAAGCAACGATGGTGCCAAACTGCAAAGCGTAACCGTTCCGGATAGTTGCAAATCCGCCCATGTGATCAAAAACAACACCATGGTGGAAGGCGTGATTGAGAAGAGCAAAGATCCGAACAATCCGGAACTTACCGCAATCTTTACCAACACCCAGCGCACACTGATCAACATTGAGTTCGATAAGCTCTGGAAAGATGCAAATGGTAAGGACCTTACTACAGAGAACCGGCCGGGTACAATCTACATCCAGCTCCAGCGCCGTCTGGCAACCAGCCAAAACGATGCAGACTGGAAACCGGTAAACTACCCGAGAGCAGACAGCCCAAACTATGTTACCATTAACCGCGGTACTTACGGCTGGCTGTATACCTTTAGCGGTTTGGATCAGTACCAAATCAATACGGATAAAAGCCAGACCGATTATGTGTACCGCATTGTGGAAGGTACGGTGGAGAATGACCAATTTAAACAGGTAGCACCAGGCGAAACTATTACGATTAAGGGCAATACGTATGCTGTAACGGCTGAAGCCACAGCAAACAGCGAAACGGACAGCGAAACCGGCGCAACTACAACGCCAGCCACAGTAACCCCCGATGGAACCATCACCGGCGGCAGCGGCAAGATTGTGCTGACCAACACGCTGCAGAACCCGAAGTTTGCACTGGATATCATCAAGAAGGACGCGGAAAAAGACAAAAATGGCGAAGATGTGCCCTTGAGTGATGTTGAGTTCAAGCTGGAAAAGCTGGTCGAAACAACAACCGGAGGAGAACCGCAGGTAGAGACTACCTATAAATTCGATGACGCAAACACAGGTTCCATTACCGCCACAACGAAGGGCGACGGCAAAATCACCAATGTGTTCACAAATCTGGAACCCGGTACATACCGCCTGACGGAAACCAAGGCACATCCGGGGTACAACCTGTTGGCACAGCCAATTGTGATCAAATTTACCCAAGACGGCAAGTGTTATATTGATGAGCAGCTAATTGAGGGCGAAGACAAGTTTACGCAGTCCGGCAACACCTACACCATGACCCTTACCGTTCTGAACCGTAAAACGCCTGAGCTGCCCCACACGGGTGCAGACGCGCCAAGCCTGTGGCTGCTGATCGGCATGCCGCTGGCGGTGGCAGGGCTGTTGATATTCACATTCCGCTACAACAGGAAAGGGGGCCGGCGACATTAACCATCCCCCGGAAACCCAGCAACCCCCAGGGTACAGCCCGCCAGTGCGCACCCGTTTACGGCAGGCGCAGCCTTAAGCCAAGTGGGCAAGCGGCCCAGTTTTTCCTCCTTTTTTCTTCACGGCACAGTGCGGGCGGCGCGGCAGCGTTTCCCCGCTGCAGCGCCCCGCACTGCACGCCGTGCTGATGCAGAACCCTTAAGCCGGGCGGCCCTGCCGCCCATCCGATGATGATTTTTTTAAGAGAAGAGGTACTGAAATGAAAAAAGTAAAACGTTTTCTCACAGGCCTGTTGAGCGCCGCTCTGGCCCTCAGCCTGTGTGCTATGCCAGCAATGGCAACAAGTTATGCAGACACCCCCACAATCAATCCAGACCGATATGGCAGCCTGACAATCTATAAGTATGAAGGCAATGAGGCAAAGGAAGATAATTTGCTGGATGGTGTTACCTTTACTGCATATCAGGTTGCTGATATTGTGCAGTCTACCGATACAACAACAGGCACCACGGATGTGAAAATGCAGCCTGTTGAGGCGTTGACGAAAATTGATCCCGATATTAAAATTACGAGCGAAACAAAGTATACCGACATCAAAGACACTGTAGATGCAGCACTTGCAGCTGGTACACTTACTGCATTTGGTACGGCCACGACTGGTGATAATGGTACCACGGGTCAGGCTGTGTTCAGCGAGATGCCAGTTGGCGTATACCTGATCGTTGAAACCGATGCACCTTCCCAGATCGTAAACAAAACGGCAAACTTCCTGGTTTCCATTCCTATGGCCAAGGAGGATGGAACTGGTTGGAACTATTATGTTAAGGTATACCCCAAAAACGCGGCGGTTTACGGCGGTATCAGCCTGATAAAGTATGGTAGAAATTATAAGGCTGATGGAACAATAGCTAGCGAGGAACCACTTTCGGGTGCAAAGTTCTTTCTTCAGCGCAGAGATGGAGATAATTGGGTACCAGTTACTGCCCCTACGGTATCGGACGGCAACGGAACCGTAGATGGAAATGGCCTGCTGACGACTAACGCCGATGGTATGATCAACATTACGGACCTTGCACCGGGTACCTATCGCTTTATCGAGTACAGCGCACCCCAAGGTTATATTATGGATGGCCAGGCGGCATATGAGTTTACCATCATTGATGATAAGAACGTTACCATTGATGAGGCCTATAAGGATGAAAAGCTTCCGAATACCATCAAAGTTGTCAACGAAAAGCCGAATATCGAAAAGCAGGTAAAAACCGGTGTAGACACTGAAAATAAAGATGTTTACGGCAAGGCAACGGATGCTTCTGTTGGTGATGTTGTAACGTGGAAAGTTACCGCTGCAGTTCCCAGCAATGTTAATAAGCTTGCAAAGTATATCCTGACGGATAATATGTCCAAGGCACTTACTTGGGAAAGCGTAGAAAAAGCAAACCTGACGATTGAAACCAACCCGCATGTTGACCTTGTAGAGAATACTGACTATACACTGACCGTTCCCGCAAAAGGCGCCGAGGGCGGCACATGGACAATCGAATTTACCACCGCAGGCAAAGATAAACTGGCAGCAAGTAAAGTCACCTCTATCTCCGTTACTTTCAATACCAAACTGAATGAGAATGCAAAGGTAAATAAAGAAGGCAACCTGAATGATGCAGGCCTGACTTATTCCAACGGCTTTAAGTCTAATGATGAAGAATATCCCAAACAGCCGGACCCCAAAGATGAAGTAATCAAAAACGAGGCAAGCGTTTACACCTTCGGGATGAATATTGAAAAGGTCGATGGCAAGGATAGCAGAGGCAAACTGCAAGGCGCAGAATTTGACCTGTACCTTTACAATGGAAGCGAAACAAATCCGACGGAAGCTGAGCTTAAGTATAACGGAGTAAAGGTTGGGCATTATACGACCGATGTAAACGGCGAGATCAATGTAACCGGCTTGAAAAATGGCACTTACTATCTGGTCGAAACCAAGGCACCCACTTATAATGTAGTAGAAAACGGCGAAACCAAAACGTATAGCTATAACTTGCTGAAAGAACCCGTCAAGGTTGTTGTGAATGTTCAGTATGAAGTGGACACGAAGACCACCATCAAGACGGACGCAAATGGCAATGTGACCACTAATGAGATAGTAAGCACAAAATATCTTGGCGGCGAGAACGACAGCGGTAATTATAAGGTTATCATCAAAAACAACAAGGGCTTCAATCTGCCCACCACCGGTGGTTTCGGCACCCTGCTGTTCAGCGGCATTGGCGTGCTGCTGAGCCTGAAAAAGAAGAACCGCACCTGATTCACCTGCCGCAAGGCAAAACAATGTTACAATTCACCAATAGGGTATAGAGGGATAATCCATCATACACAGGGGGAGGGCCGGATTTGGCCCTCCCCCTATGGTGGGTTATTGGGGAATAAATTTTTTTGGGTGTACATGGCCGTTGTTCGGCTGATTTTTAGGCCCTGCGTGGGGAACCACCCCATGGGCGTCAGGTTTGCGGCGAGGAACCACCCCACGGCCGTTAGGTTTGTGGCGAGGAACCACCCCTCAGTCTGCGTTGCAGACAGCTCCCCTCAAAGGGGAGCCACCGCAAACATAAGGTAAAATATTGGCTCCCCTAGAGGGGAGCTCCGGCGAAAGCCGGTGAGGGGTGGTTCCCCGTGCAGAGCCTGAAAATAAATAGAGCAAGGCCCGTCAACGGGCCGATGGCGAGCATCGGCCCCTACAAATGATTTGCAATGTTTGCGGCGCGGGGTGGATGGGCGGCAATTATTAGGCCCGTCAAACGGGGCGTCGGGGACGCCGCCCCCTACATGCAGGGCGAGGTTTATTACAATTTTGTGGTGTGCAACGCCGTAAGGCCCTACAGATTATTTTATTGTTATTCACTACCCTAAAAACCACCCCCAACCCAATATCTCCTGAGCGGCGCAATGCGCCGCGGTCCACCACAATGATTCATTATTCATTATTCTTTATTCTTTTGCCTACTTCCAATTCCTAATTTCTAATTTCTAATTGCATCAGCTCCCAACTTCAACCCTCTCACGGAAAGGTTCGCGGTGACGCTATGGATACCACAACAAAACTAAAAGTCGGCTTTGCGGCCTTGATGATCCTGTCCGGCATTGGGGTGGCATCGTACCCGGTTATCAGCAACGCGGTGGCGCAGCGCCACGCCAGCGAAGCGATCCAAAATTACGATGATACCGTAAAAAGCATGGATACCGAAAAACTGGACGCCGCCAAGGAGGCCGCCCGCCGCTATAACCAGCAGCTGGACAGCGCCGTGGAGCGCGATGCCGCAGGCGAAGCGGAGGATACCGGCACCAGCTATGTGGACCTTGTGGATGTGGGCGAAAGCCTGGGGTATATCACCATCCCGAAAATTGACGTCAACCTGCCTATTTACGAAGGCACCAGCGATGATGTGCTGCAAAGGGGCGTTGGCCATCTGGAAGGCTCCAGCTACCCCCTTGGCGGCGAAAGCACCCACAGCGTGCTGACCGGCCACCGCGGCCTGCCCGAAGCCGTGCTGTTCACCGACCTGGACAAGCTGGAAGAGGGCGACTGTTTCTACCTGCATATTCTGGATGAAACGCTGGCGTACCAGGTGGATCAAATCAAAGTGGTGGAACCGGAGCACACCGAGGATCTGGACATCACCGCGGGGCAGGATTACTGCACCCTTGTTACCTGCACGCCGTATGCCATCAACACCCACCGTATGCTTGTGCGCGGCACCCGCATCCCTTATAATGGAGAGGAAGAAGCCAACACCCCGCAGGCCGTGCAGTATCAGGCGCTGCGCACCGGAACGGTGGTCAAGCGCGTGGTGGATGCCTGGCCGTGGATTGCGGTAACGGGCAGCATTGTGATCGGCGGCGAAGCGCTGCTGCTGCTTTTGCTGCTGCACCGCTGCAAAAAGCGCGAGGAGGATGACTAAATGGGACGGCTGATTGCTAAAATTCTGGCCTGGCTGGCCATTTTGCTGGGGCTGGCGCTGTTGATACAGCCCACCGCCGCCCAGTGGTGGACCAGCACCCGCAACGCCAAAACCGCTGCGCAGTTTGCGGCCCGCGCCGAAGCCCAGCCCACCGCCCCCGCGGCGGAGGAAACCACAGCCGAACCCCCGGAGCCGGAACGCGCCTACCCTGAACTGTACGCCGCGATGCAGGACTATAACGCGGAAATTTACGCCGGGGGCCAAAGCGGCCTGACCGACCCGTTCGCCTACGAGGAAGCCCCGCTGGACCTTGCTGCCTATGGCTATGACGATGATGTGCTGGCTGTGCTGTGGATCCCGCGCCTGAACCTGGAGCTGCCCGTTTACCTGGGCGCCAGCCGCGAAAACCTGGCCAAAGGCGCGGCGCTGCTGGGCCAGACCTCGATGCCGCTGGGCGGCGAAAACACCAACACCGTGATCGCCGCCCACCGCGGCTATTATGGCGCGGAAATGCTGCGCAACGTGCAGCAGATCCAGGTGGGGGACAAGATCCAGCTGACCACCCCGTGGGAAACGCTGATTTACCGCGTGAGCGAGCTGAAAATTATTGACCCCAGCGATATCAACGCCGTGCTGATCCAGCCGGGGCGGGACCTGCTGACCCTTTCCACCTGCCACCCCTACACCCGCAACAGCCAGCGCTACCTGGTAATTGCGGAGCACGACACCGCCGCTGCGGACACCACCAAAGAGGAGGATTTGCAGGAAAGCGCCGCTACCTGGGACGAAACGCCGCGCCAGGTGACCGTGGAGGATGCCGGCGGCAGCTCCATTGCCGAAGTGGCCCCCCAGGCCCTGACCCCATTGCCGGGGGAGGGCAGCGCGGAATCCGAGGGGAGCGCGATCTCCAATACCATGATCTGGCTGGAAAACAACGCCCTTTGGGCCGGGTTCGTCTTTATTGCCGCCTGTGTCGGCGTGCTGGCGATCTGGCAAAAACACCGGGAGGAATGACCATGCAATACAACCAAAAGGCCGTTGACGTAGCGGCGGAAGTTTCCAAAGCCGTGTTTGGCAAGCCGCAGACCATCCGCACCATCTGGATGGCCATGCTGGCGGGCGGCCATGTGCTGATTGAGGATATTCCCGGCGTGGGCAAAACCACGCTGGCGCTGGCCTTTGCCCGCGCGCTGGACCTGAAAGAAAGCCGCGTGCAGTTTACGCCGGATGTTCTGCCGTCCGATTTGGTGGGATTTTCCGTTTACCAGAAAGAGACCGGCAAGTTTGTGTACCACGCCGGTGCAGTGATGTGCAACCTGTTTTTGGGCGATGAGATCAACCGTACCTCCTCCCGCACGCAGTCGGCTTTGTTGGAAGTGATGGAAGAAGGCACGGTGACGGTGGACGGCGTCACCCGCCCGGTGCCCGCACCCTTTACCGTAATTGCAACCCAGAACCCCATCGGCGCCGCTGGCACGCAGATGCTGCCGCAGTCTCAGCTGGACCGTTTCATGGTCTGCGCCGTAATGGGCTACCCCGATGAGGAAGCGGAGCTGGCAATTTTGGCCGGGCAGAGCAAAGGCCGCCTGCTGGACCGTGTGCGCCCCGTTGCTGGTCAGGCGGATCTGCTTGCCATGCAGCAGGAGGTCAGCACGGTATTTGTGCATGAGCTGATGTACCGCTACATTGTGGCGCTGGCCCAGGCCAGCCGCAAGGACCCGCGCCTGGCCGTGGGGTTAAGCCCCCGTGCCACCCTGGCGCTGACCAGCATGACGCGCGCGGCGGCGTACCTGGCGGGGCGGGATTTTGTTGCCCCGCAGGATGTGACCGCCGTGTTTGATGCGGTTGCCCGCCACCGCCTGGTGCTGAACGACCAGGCCCGCGCAGGCGGCGAAACGGTGGACAGCGTAATGCAGGACCTGCTGCGTACCGTGCCGCGTCCCCGCCCCGAAAAGGCTGACCGCCATGGCAGGTAAGCTGGGCCGGGCGCTGGTGCTTTTGGTGCTGCTGGCCGCGGCGCTCATCACCCAGGCACCGCTGGCGGTGTTCCTGTTAGCGTTTGCGCTGGTGCTTCTGGTGCTGCTGCGGCTGGATGCCGCCTATCTGCGCAGGCAGGTAACGGCAGAGCTGCTGGTGCCGGACAAACCCGTGATACAGGGCGAAGATTTTACCCTGACGGTTCGGCTGCGCAACCGCAGCCGGTTGCCCATCCCTGCGCTTGTGGTGCTGCTGAACGCCGCCGATGAATGGGGCGGGGGGCAGATCACCCTGCGCTGCGCCGCCATGCTGGGCGGCAAGGAGAGCGCCGAACAGCGCATTACCTTAAACGCAGGCAAAAGTGGCGTGTGGAGCATTGCGGTGCGGGGCATCACCCTGCGGGATCACCTGGGGGTGTTCACCGCGGCATGCCCGGCTGCCGTGCAAAGCCAGAGCATCTGTGTGCTGCCCGCTGCCGCGGCTGGCAAAGCCAAAGCGGAAACCGCCCCCGATGAGGACGGCGACGAAGCCGACACCCGCGCCGCCCTGGGCGGCAGCTATGAGCTGCGGGAGTACCGGGACGGGGATACCCTCAAGCAGGTACACTGGAAGCTGAGCGCCAAGCTGGACCGCCTGATGGTGCGCGAACCGCTGACCGCCCTGCGCGCTGCCCTGACCCCCGGTGGGGACCTGGACGGAGCGGAGGAATGGGGGGATTTTCCCCAACAGGCGGCGAAGCACCGCAAAAACCCGCCCAAGCGCAAAAAAGAACGTACTGCCCTGAGCCGGCGCGGCGCTGCCGACCCCGGCAGTGGGCTGAAGTTTGTGGACCGTGTGCTGGTGAGCACCCAGCGCCCCGCAGCGCACCCCGCGTTGTGGCTGGCGGCAGATGCCGCGCTGCTGCTGGCGCTCACCTTTGGTTTGCTGCTGGTGCTTTCCACCGGGTTCGGCATTGCGGTGCCGTTGTGGGTGTGGCCCGCGGCAGCCGCTTTCTGCGCCGGGTGGGCGCTGTTCCTGCGTGCGCCGCAAGCCCTGCGCCGCTGGGGGCTGCTGGCGGGGGTGATTGTGTATCTTGTGGTGTTGTTCATCTGCCAGCGGAACTTTTTGGCCGGTGCGCAGCAGTGCGCCGGGAACATTGCCCAAAGTCTGAACGCCCGCCTTGGCAGCGCGCTGCCGGTGGCCCAGGGCGGCAGTGCGGCGCAGCTGGGGCTGTTTTTGCTGCTGGCCGCCCTGCCCGTTACTGGGGCGCTGGCCGCTGCGGCCCTGCGCCGTGCGGATGCCCTGCTGCTGGATCTAATGCTGCTGCCCGTTGTTGTGCTGCTGGCGCTGGCCGGGGCCGCGCCGGCTGTGCCCGCCTGCCTGCTGCTGTTGGCCGGTTGGATGGGGGCGTGGGCGGCTTCCTGCTCGGTGCAGCGGCGGGCCCTGTGGGGCAGGCGCGATACCGAAAACTACCGCCAGAACCTTTGCCGCCATTATAACATCCAAAAGTCTGCCGCGCTGGCGGCGGGCGGGCTTTGCCTTGCGCTGGCGCTGCCCTGTTGGTGGCTGCTGCGCCCGGCGCTGGGGGTTCCCCTTGGCTGGCTGCAGCCCGCGGCCCAGCGGGTGGAATCCGCCGCGCTGAGCACCGCCATTACCTGGCTGCCGCGGGTCAGCGGCGGCAGGCTGAACATTCAGGTAGAAGCCGCCGCCGGTGGTGTGGCGGATGGCGCCTTGAACCAGGGCGGGGGGATCCAGGTCAGCGGAGTGACGGATCTGGCCCTGACCGCCAGCGACAAACCCGAAGAAACCGTATACCTGCGGGGATTTATCGGCGGCAGTTATGACGGCACCACCTGGCAGGCCCCTGATGCCGATGCCTTTGACAGCGCCGCTATGAACTGGAAAACCGAGGATAATGCCCGGCTGACCATTGCAAGCCTGCCGTTTTTGCGCACCGCCTATGACGGCACCGCCCAGCCCCATACGCTGACGGTGGAGCGCATCCACGCCGATACCCAGTACACCTATGCACCGTACAACGCCTACTGGGGCGATTATTACACCATCCAGGGCGATGGCGCCGCCGCGGGCCAGACCGCGCAGGACGATGTGTTCCTGTATTACCCGCGGGATACCGCCCAAACCCAGCTGGAAGCCCGCGCCGATGCCGACCCCAGCGTGCTGGACCGGATGGAAGCATCCTATGCCGCTTACGCCGCCAGCCGCTACACCGCCGTGCCGGACGGCTATGACGAGCTGCAAACCCTGTGCGATGAAGCCAAAAAGGACCAGAAGCTGACCGAAGCTGCGGACATTGGCGATTACATCCGCGCCTACCTAAACACCAACTACCAGTATAACGCCAGCGCTCCCCAGCCGCCGGAGGGGGCCGACCCCATCCGTTACTTTTTAACGGAATCCAAACAGGGGTACAGTGTGCAGTTTGCTTCGGCGGCGGTGGTTATGTTCCGCATGTTCGGGCTGCCTGCGCGCTATGTGGTGGGCTATGCCGCGCCGCAAAGCCTGTTTACCCAACAGGAGGACGGCAGCTGGCACGCCATTTTGCAGGACGATAACGCCCACGCCTGGGCGGAGGTGTACATTTCCGGCCAGGGCTGGACCCCCATGGAGATGACCCCCGGCGTGCTGGTCAGTGCCCAACAGGCCGACCTGCGCACCGACCCGCTGCCCGAAACTCAAGATCAAGACACTGCCCCCGCAGCAGGGGAGAGCAGCGCAAACGAACCCGCAGCCACCATCGTGCCCCGCAGCAGGCTGGTTTTAGCGGCGTTGCTGGGGGGTTGCCTGTTGGCTGCTGCGGTGCTGCTGGTGCTGGCCCGCCGCCATGCCATGGGGTATGGCCGGGGCAGCTGCAACGCGCGGGTGCTGGCCGTGTTTGGCAGCATCTACCGCCTTTTGGTGCGTCGCGGCCTGCCGCCGGATACACCATCCGATGCGCCGGAGTTTGCCGCATTTTTGCAAAGTTGTGTCCCCGCCCTTGAACCCCAGGATGCCGAAGCTCTGCTGGCATTGGCCCAAGCCGCCCAATTTGGCGCAGGTACGATGACTGAGCAGGATACGGACAAAATGAGAAAACTTTACCAGATTATAAAACACACTGGAAAACGGAAACAGAGCCAGAAATCGGTTGAAAAACAGAGCCAGGAATGATATAATGACCCCATACTGGGGTAGCGTGTTCTTTGCTTTCTTTGCACAGGGGGCTACCATGATCCAGGGAAATGTGGTATAATATGTTAAGCCCATTGACCAAGTAGGGAATGGCCGGGGTGGGGGACTGGTTTCTGGAACAGTACCCTGGGAACTGCCCGTGGGGCGGAAAACCGGCAAGGACAGAAAGAAGATCTTATAGAAGCAAACGTTAACAGGAGTAAACCCATGCCGCGCCGTAAACAGACAGAAGGAGAAAAAAAAATTGACATCAGCCAGATGGCTGAAGACCTTGGCGTGTCCAAGACCACGGTATCCCGTGCCCTTTCGGGCAATGGCCGTGTCAGCGAAGCGACCCGCGCCCGCGTGGTCCAGTACGCCAAAGAGAAAAACTATGTGCCCAATATGCTGGCACGCGGGTTGGTAACCCAGCAGTCTTATAATATCTCACTGGTGTTCTCGCGCCAGTTCGGCAACCTTGCCGCACCATTTTTGCGCAAAACCGTCAGCGCCGTGTACGATATTGCCACCCGCAATGATTATGATGTGCTGATGACGATGGTGGGTGAGCAGGAAACAAGCCCGATGCAGCGTCTACTGGTCAACCGCAAGATTGATGGCGTGATTCTGGCCCGCACGCTGGAGCGTGATCCGCTGATCCCCATGCTGCAAAAAAGCGGCATCCCCTTTGTTGCCATTGGCCGCCCGGCTGACCAGGATGTCATCTCGGTGGACCATGATCAGGTGGGCGGCTGCCGCGAGCTGGTCAGCCTGCTGCTGATGAAGGGCCTGCACCGCATTGCTTTGCTGGGCGGATCCATGCTGTACACCGTCAACCAGTCCCGCCTGGAAGGCTATAAGCAGGCGCATGACCGCGCCTGCTGCAAGATTGATGAGAGCCTGCTGTTTTTGGAGCTGGAAAGCGACGATCTACGCACCAGCGCTGTGGAGCTCGCGGTACAGCGTGGGGCGGACTGCATCCTGTGCATGGATGACCAGGTTGCCCAGCTGGCTTTGAACACCCTGAGACAGCTGAACCTGCGCGTGCCGCAGGATATCCGTCTTGCCTCCCTGTATGACGACGAAGCGCTGCAGGGGTGTACGCCACAGATCACGGCGGTCTCTTTTGATGCCGAACAGCTGGGCCGCCGTACCGCACAGCAGCTGCTTTCCCTCATCCGCCATCAGCCGGTGGAAACCCGCACCCTGCTGGGGTACCAGGTGGGGTTGCGTTTATCGACCCAGACCTGAGAGAAAAGTAGATAATTATAAATCAACTGCCCGTACACGGTATGATAAGCCGTTGTGCGGGCAGTTTTTTCGATAAGGAATTTTGAAAAAATATAGCGGCCACATAGTATCCCAGCGCCGCAGCGTCAAGCACAACAGGGCAGGGACACAGAAAAACAGGAGGCAACAAGTATGAAGTGCATGGATAAACATGAATTTGAGCAGCAGAATGTTTTTGGAACCGGTGCCGCAAACACCGCTTATGCCAAGTTTTTCATTGGCCAGTCGTTCCTGAACCCGCTGACCGACCCTAAAACCGGCCTGTTTTTGGCCAACGTTACCTTTGAGCCCGGCTGCCGCAACAACTGGCATATCCACCACGCGGCCAAGGGCGGCGGCCAGCTGCTGGTTTGTACCGCAGGCGAAGGCTGGTACCAGGAAGAGGGCAAACCTGCCGTCAGCCTGACCCCCGGTACCGTGATCACCATCCCGGCCAACGTCAAGCACTGGCACGGTGCCAAGGCCGACAGCTGGTTCAGCCACATTGCTGTGGAAGTTCCCGGCGAAGATTGCAGCAACGAATGGTGCGAGCCCGTTACCGACGAAGAGTACGCCAAACTGAACGGATGAGCAGCCGCTAATAAAGGCAACACCGCACAATTCCCGCCTTGCGGCTTAAGCACCGCTCCGGCGGCTGC
>OGCM01002378.1_pt1 | contig 17588 bp, 15 predicted proteins | sample 1570151 | NCBI WGS metagenome assembly OGCM01 (sample SAMEA4370582, study PRJEB24528) | human gut metagenome
CGCGGTGATCGTGCCACTCCACCAGCTCCGCAATGCGCGCCCGGCTCTCACCGTCAAAGCGCAGGCGACTCATCGCCCCCTCCGCAATGCGGCGGGATACCACGCCATGTCCCATGAAATGTCCGATTCCTTTTTCGTCCAGCGCAAAACATTCCGGCTTTCCCATATCGTGAAACAGAACCGTCCACCGCAGCAGCGGTGTCGGTGGTAGCAGTGCTGCCATCGGTGTTGGTGGTGCTTGCAGCCGTGGAGCTGCCGGAGCCGCCGCAGGCAGCCAGAGACAGCACCATGCCGGTAGCCAGCACGAGGGATGTGAGCTTTTTCATGTTTCGTAACCTCCATTACGTTTTTTCCTGCTCCCCGGAAGGCCCTGGGAAAACAGGCGTTTTCTTTCATCCGGCACCGGAGTCGGCGTCGGTTTTAAGACAGTGGAAAAACGGGACGCAGAGCACTAACGCGAAAACGTTAGCCCTTAACGCCACCCAGCATCATGCCCTGCACGAAATACTTCTGGATGAAGGGGTAGATGCAAATGATGGGAGCGGACGTCAGCACCATGGCGCAGGACTTGATGTTGGAAGCGATCTGCATGGCGTCGCCTGCATCGGCACTTGTGCCGGAAGCGCTGCTGATGAGCTGGCGCAGATAGTAGGCAACGGGCCATTTCGTGGTCGTATCCAAGTAGAGGAAAGCATCAAACCAGTCGTTCCAGTACTGGACGACGTAGAACAGTGTCATGGTGGCAATGATGGGCTTGGACAGGGGGATGGCGATGCGCCAGAACACGCCCCACAAGTCCAGGCCGTCGATCTCGCCGGCTTCTTCCAGCTCACGGGGGAGAGTGAGGAAGAAGGAACGCATCAGGATGACGTAATAGGTGGAGATCATGCCGGGCAGGATGAAGGATGCCACGGTATCGCGCAGACCCAAGGAAACCATCAAAATGTAGTTGGGGATCATGCCGCCGCTAAAGTACATCGTGAAGATGATGAACTTGTTGATGGCCTTGCCGCCGTACAGCTCCGCCTTGGAAAGGGGATAGGCCAGCAGGGCGCTGAACAGCAGAGCGCAGACCGTGCCAATGATGGAGTACACAATGGTGTTGCCGTAATAGGGGATGAACTTGCCATCGGTGATGACGTATTTATATGTGGAGATGTTGAAGTCCTTCGGGATCAGGCCGACTTGGCCTGCAACGATCGCCTGAGTAGAGGAGAAGGACTGGGCGACCAAGTACAGGAACGGGTAGAGCATCGCAACGCTGATCAGCGTCAGGATGATGGCGTTAAAGACCTTGAACACGCGGTAACTGCCGGATTCCTTGATCTTCATGGGGCCCATAGTAGTTGCTTTTGCCATTATTTTATCCTCCTAATTACCACAAACCGCTGCCGGTCAGCCAAGAGGAGACCTTGTTGGCAACCGTGAGCAGGACCAGGTTGATAACACCTTGGAACAGGCCGACGGCCGTTGCGTAGCTGTAGTTGCCGGAGCCAAGGCCCATGCGGTAGACGTAGGTGGCGATGATGTCGGCCGTCTCATAGGTCGTGGGGGTGTACAGCAGGAAGACCTTCTCGAAAGCGGCGGAACCGCACAGGCTGCCGATGTTCAGAACCAACAGGGTGGAGATGGTGGGCAGGATGGCGGGGATGGTAACGTGCAGGCACTGCTGGAAGCGGTTTGCGCCGTCCAGCTCAGCAGCCTCGTACAGTTCGGTGTTGATGCCGGACATGGCAGCCAAGTAAAGGATGGTGCCCCAGCCGAGGCCCTGCCATACGCCCGTGGTAACAAAGATCGTCGTGAACCACTCGGGCAGGGAGATGAAGGTGACGGCCTCGCCGCCCAGCTTGGTGATGAGGTTGTTGATGGGACCGCTGGTGGACAGAATCTCGCGGACCATGCCCGCAACGATGACCATCGAGATGAAGTGGGGCAGGTAGGAGATCGTCTGCACAATCTTCTTGAAGTGAACGTTCTTGACCTCGTTCAGCAACAGGGCGAAGATCAGCGTCAGCGGGAAGCTGATGATCAGATACTTGAAGTTCAACAGCAGTGTGTTCTTGAACGCACGCCAGAAGTTCTGATCCTTCATGAACTGGTTGAAGTACTTCAGGCCGCTCCATTCATCGCCGAAGATGCTGCTGCCGGCGCGGTAGCGGCGGAACGCAATGATGTTGCCGAACATCGGGATGTAGCGGAACACGATGTAGTACACAATGGGAATGAACATCATTGCGTACCATTGCCAGTACTTTTTAATGTGCTTCATCACGGCACCCTGTTTCTTGACAGTGGCCACAGAAGCGTCTTTTTGTGCGGTCTTGGGCATGGTTCTGTCTCTCCTTCCTAAATATCAATCACAGGTCAAGGGCCTGCGTTGCGGACTGGGTGACAGTCAGCTTTGCGGGGGCCTGACCCATCAGCGCTACGCTGCGGGCATCAGGCTGGGAAGCACCGACGTAAACGCTGTAGCTGCCTGCCTCAACGATCGGCGTGCCTTCCTCATTGCAGAGGGCGAAGGCGGCCAGCGGCAGGTGAATTTTGACCTGCTTCGTCTCACCGGGCTGCAACTCGACCTTGGCAAGGCCTTTCAGCTGGGCGTTCGGGGTGTTCTCGCGCTCGGCCTTGACGTAAACCTCCACGCTCTCGCGGCCCGCAACAGAACCCTCGTTCGTGACGTCCACCGTCACATCGAGGCCGTCGGAGCCCGCCTCATTCGCGCTGACAGCAGCGTTCTTGAAGCCGAACTTCGTGTAGGACAGGCCGTAGCCGAAGGGGTAAAGGGCTTCCTTCTCCATGTAGCGGTAGGTGCGGCCCTTCATGGCGTAGTCGGTAAACTCCGGCAGGTCACGGTCGCTGTGGTAGAAGGTGACAGGCAGTTTGCCCTGCGGGTTCGTCTCACCGAACAGAGCGCGGGCCACAGCCTCGCCGCCACGGGCACCGGGATACCAGGCTTCGAGAATGGCGTTTGCGTGCTCATCTGCATAGTTGACAGCCAATGCACTGCCGCCCAGCAGAACCAGAACAACAGGCTTGCCGCTCTCAACGCAGGCTTTCAGGACTTCCTCCTGATGGCCGGGGAGCTTCAGGTTCGGCTTGTCGCCGCTGGCGAACTGGTTGCCCTGGTCGCCCTCCTCACCCTCAAGGCCGGCATCCAGGCCGAGGACTGCGATAACGACATCGCTCTCCTCGCAGACGCCCTTGACCTCGCTCATCAGTTCGTTGGACTCGGCCAAGCCGTGGATGTTGTCGGCGTAGAGGTGGCAGCCCTGCGAGTAGCGGACTTTCACATCGTCGCCGAGGTAATCTTCAATGCCCTCCAGCACGGTGGTGTAGCGGGAGGCAGTGCCCTCATAGTTGCCCAGCAGCGCCTTGCGACTGTCGGCATTGGGGCCGATGACGCCAACGGTGTGCAGCTTGGACTTGTCCAGCGGCAGCGTGCCGTCGTTCTTCAGCAGCGTCATGATGCTGTCGGCGACTTTCAGGTTCAGGGCCTTCATCTCGGCGCTGTCGACAACGTCGTAGCCAACCTTATTATAAGGAACCTGATCCTCGGCGTCAAACATACCCAGACGCATGCGGGTCACATACAGGCGGGTCAGGCTCTCGTCGATCTTCTCTTCGGAAAGCTTGCCCTCGGCGACGGCCTGCTCAAGGTAAACGTAAAGGTCGCCGCAGTTCAGGTCGCAGCCGTTGTTGACGGCCAGTGCGACGGACTCTACAGGGCCGTCCGTGACCATGTGGCCGGTATGGAAGTCCTTGATAGCCCAGCAGTCGGAGGTAACGTGGCCGTCAAAATGCCACTTGTCACGCAGAATATCCTTTAGCAGGGTCTTGCTGCCGCAGCAGGGCTCGCCATTCGTGCGGTTGTACGCACCCATGACGGCCTCGACACCGGCTTCCTTGACCAGTGCGCGGAAGGCGGGCAGGTAGGTCTCCCACAGGTCCTGCTTGGAGACGATGGCGTTAAAGTGGTGGCGGTCGCTTTCGGGGCCAGAGTGTACGGCGAAATGCTTGGCACAGGCGGCGGCCTGCAGGTAATCGGGATCGTCGCCCTGCATACCCTCAACAAAGCGGACGCCGAGGCGGCTCGTCAGGAACGGATCCTCGCCGTAAGTTTCGTGGCCACGGCCCCAGCGGGGATCGCGGAAGATGTTGATGTTGGGGGCCCAGACGGTCAGGCCCTTGAAAATGTCGCGGTCGCCGTGGGCGCGGCACATATTGTACTTGCCGCGAGCCTCAACGCCGACGGCGTTGCCGACCTGCTCCATCATGTCCTCGTCAAAGGCGGCGGCCATGCCGATGGCCTGGGGGAAGACGGTGGCAGTGCCCGCGCGGCCGACACCGTGGATGCCCTCGCTCCACCAGTTGTAAGCGGGGATGCCCAGACGCTCGATCGCGGGAGCCCAGCTCAGCATCTGGCTGACCTTCTCGTGCAGGGTCATCTGCGCAACGAGGTCGGCCGCACGCTTGCGGTACTCAGCCTCTTTAGCGGGATTCTTGGTTCTCTTCATAGTGCTTCCTCCTGTTCTTCCGTGTCCTTTACAGAACGCCGAAACCTAAAATGGTGAATACTTTGTCCGTGCCCGGCTCCTGCATCTTGATTTCGATGTGGTGCCGCTGCGCGGTTTCTTCCTTTAAGATAATGGCCGCATGGCAGTGGGTCCAACCGGCCTGCCGCGGGTCGTAGGCCGCGACCTCTTTGCCGTCTACCGTGACGACTGCCGCGCCGAACTCCTTGCTGCCCGAATCCTTAAAAACGAGCTGGATGCTGCGGCAGGTGATGTCCATCGTGAACGGGTTGTCGCCCGCACCCTTCTTCCAGTTGTGGGGGAACTCGGGGGTGTTGACATCCTCGAAGTCGAAGGGCACGCTCTGTAAATCGGTGTCCGTCTCGGTGAAGCAGCCGGGGTCGATGACCGCGTCAAAGGGGTTCACACTGCGGTCCAGCAGCTTCGTCTCGGCAAAGTCGAAACCGTAGTAGGGGGCGAGCTCTTTCGGGGCAGGCCCTTCCTGCTGCTTGTCCAGCCGGTCCAGCATATACATGAGGCAGTCCCGCATGATGCGGTGCCCGCTGTTGGAGGGATGAAACACATCGTAGAAGTACTGGCGGCGGGTGATGACGCTGCGCTCACCGACACCAACGCGGAACTGCGGGCTGACGGCGTCCAGCACATTGACCATCGGCAGCTCATGCCGCCAACCGATGGGAGCCAAGCGATCCTTCAGGTTCCAGTCGTTGGCAAAAACGCTGAACAGCATCACAACGGCGGGCTCATTGGGGGCTGACCAGATCTTTTGGATCAGGCTCTCGTGCATCAGACCCTTCGTCTCGTCAGCCTCGTCGTTGACGGCGAACTCGACGATGATCAGATCGGGCTGCACCGCACCGTCGCGGGTGATGTCGCGGTCATAGCGGATGATGCCGAGCTGGCAGGGCGTGCCGCCGACGCCCGCTTTGATGTAGCGGACATGTGCGCCGTGGTCGGGTGTGTACCTTTCGCAGATGGCTTCATAGGTCTTGCGCGCGTAGCACATTTCCTGCGAGGGAACCGCACCCGCGCCCTGTGTGATGGAGCCGCCCAGGAAGGCGATCGTCGTGGGCTTGCCATCGCGGAGCTGCTGCAACACACGCTTGATACGGATGTTGTTGCCGGTGCTCAGACAGCTGCGGGCGATCATCTCGCCGTAGGCGGGCGTATCGAAAGCCACGGGCGGGTCGGGGTCAACCTCGGGGACTGTGTAGCCGTCGTTCAAGTAGAGCTTGACGGTGGCCGTGGCGATGTCCTTCGGTTTGACGAGCTCGAACAGAAACTCCTGCGGCGTCTCGTCGCTGTCGGACCACTGCTGCTCATCCATGACCATGATGTGCTCGGTGCCATCGGTGGTAATCTTCATGCTGTTGCGGCTGCCGCCGCTGCCCAGTTCCCCGGAGAAGCCGAGGGTGAAGGTCACGACCTTGTCGGGCAGGTCGCCGACGATGCTGACGCCGACGCTGTGCACGAGCTTGCGGAAGCCCTTGGCCGTGCGGAGCATTTCCAGAATGTTCTCATCGTCAATGCCGCCGACCATCTTGGCGAAAGTTACAAGGCGGTCACCATTGATATAAACGGGGTGGTGGCCTACGCCGTCATTGCTCGGCAGGCCGCCGACCGGCTTGTCCAGCAGTACATAAAATCCCGGGCGTTTGGCCGTTGGGTCCTTGGGTGCGATCTTGTCCAACACCGTTTGCTTCACTCTTTTCTGAATTGTCTGTGTCTTATGTTTGGTGAGCTCATCACAGGCCAAACATATCATCTGCCGTTATTATACCGCATTCCGAAAATGCACGCTTCTCATTTTTTGCTATGTATCTTATCAATATTTGCTGTTTTTACAGGCTTGTTGATTGTTTTTTGTGCAATGTGCTAGAAAGAAAAACACAGTTTTTGTGCGATTCGAGAAACGAATTGTAACTTTCGTGTCATCATTATGGATAAATGGTGCATACTGTGCCGTGAATTTTTCCTACCTGCTGCGCTTGTTCGGCATCGCCAAAATTTACACAGCCTGAAAAATAGCACAAAATAAGCATTGCAAAAGCCGAAAGTCCCGAAAACGACGGGGCTTTTCTTGCAAAATGCGTCATTTTTGCGCTAAATTCCACGGTTACACTGCGTTATAAGTGGAATGCAGGGGTGCTGTATTTATGTTGCCCTATTGAAAATCGAGCCCGGTACCCCCTTGATTTTGCCGCTGCAACCTGCTATATTGAGCCAAAACTGAACAACGAAAGGGGCCGATTTATGGCAGCAGTTATCGAATTTGAAAGTCGTCTGCGGCGCATGCCAATTATGGGAGTGCCATCGACCATCTGAAATACCGGCACGATGAGTTTCATCTGGTTCCCGTTCTGGATGAAAGCGGGAATATAGCTGGAAGAAATTTTATAGAGAACGTACGGACGAAAAATATTCCGGAAATTCATGTACAAATGATGGCGAACGGCAACCGAACAACAGACAGCACAAAAGCACCCCCTGCACCAAAAGCACAATGCTTTCCGGTGCAGGGGGTGTTGTGGTTCAGTTCAGCCGGTCAGCTAAAACCATCAATCTTCGATCGTGATTTTGGTGATGACAGGCATCTGTTTGGGCTTGTTCCAAGTTTCAGGGCCGTAAGTGGGCTGGTTGGCAATGGCGTCCAGCACATCAAAACCGCTCTCCATTTCGCCAAAGGCGGCGTAACGGCCGTCCAGCTTGGCAGCATCCTTGTGAACAACAAAGAACTGCGTGCCGGCGGTATCAAAGTCATCATCGCGCGCCATAGAAAGGGCACCGCGGATATGCTTGAGCGGGTTGTTGACGCCATTTTCCGTAAACTCACCCTTAATATGCCAATCGCTGTCCGTCATGATGTCATTGTCCGGCGAACCGCCCTGAATGACATAATCCTTAACGATGCGGCACCAACACAAACCATCATAAAAACCGCTGCGTGCAGTTTTCACAAAGTTTGCCACGGTGAGGGGGGCATATTCCGGGTACAGCGTAAAAACCATAGTACCAAAGTCCCTGGTTTCAATCGTGCAGCGCATTAGCCGACCTTCACATCCTTGAAGAACAGGTTGCCGGAAGCAGTCATGTAGAAACCGCTGATGTTGTCATGCATCAGGTAGTTGTTGGACTTGTAGTACAGGGGCAGAACAGCGTAATCGTTGGAAACGATAGCGTCAGCCTGCAGGGTCAGCTCAGCAGCCTTGGCCGGATCGTTCTCAGCCTTGACCTGCTCAACCAGAGCGTCATAATCGGCGTTGGAATAGAACAGGTTGTTGGAAGAATCGCCGGTCTTGCACAGGGGCAGGAAGCTCATGGGGTTCACGTAGTCAGCGCTCCAGCCCATGGCAGCAACCTGATAGTTGCCTTTCTGAACGTCGTCATAGAAGATGCTCCACTCGTTGGAGGAAACTTCAACATTGATGTTCAGGTTGTTCTTCAGCATTTCAGCCATAGCTTCAACGACCTTCTTGACGGTGTCGTTGTCGTAGTAGCTCAGGGTCAGAGTGGGGAAGCCTTCGCCGTTGGGGTAGCCAGCCTCTGCCAAGGCAGCCTGGGCGCCCTCAACGTCAGCGGTAGCGGACAGGCCAAAGCTTTCGCGGCCTTCGGTGATATCCTTGCCATCAACAGAGTAGCCGGGGGCCAGGAAGCTGTAAGCGGGCTGTGCATCGACCTGCACAACGTTGTCGATGATGGACTGACGGTCGATGGCCAGGCAGATTGCCTTGCGGACCAGAACGTTGTTCACAGGCTCGGCAGAGCAGTTGAAGTCATAGTAAACAGTGCCGTAGCTGGGGCTGGTCTGCACACCGGCATTCTCGGCCTTCAGGCGGGCAAAGTCAGAGGAAGGAATGCTGGCAACGCCGTCAACCTCGCCGGACTCGTAAGCGGTCAGAGCAGTTGCCTGATCCAGAACGTAGCGGAAGGTGACCTTCTGCAGGGAGACATTCTCAGCATCCCAGTAGTTCTCGTTCTTTTCCAGAATGACGTTTTCGTTCATGCTCATGCTGGCGATCTTGAAGGGGCCGTTGCAGATATAGGTATCTGCTTCGGTGGACCACTTGTCGCCGTTGGCTTCAACGGTGGCTTTCTGAACAGGGGAGAAGGTCCACATGCTCAGGATGTCGATGAAATAGGAGGTGGGCTGGATCAGGGTGATCTCCAGGGTCTTGTCATCCAGAGCCTTCACGCCCAGGTCGTCAGCGGTGGCGGTGCCATCGTAATACTCCTGAGCATTCTTGATGTAATCGGTAGCCATGCTGACGTACTGTGCGGCGGTGGCCGGGGTCAGAACGCGCTGAATGGTGTAAACGTAATCTTCAGCGGTCAGGTCGCTGCCATCGCTCCACTTCAGGCCGTCGCGCAGGTGGAAGGTGTAGGTCAGGCCGTCGTCGCTGATATCCCAGCTTTCAGCGTTGCCGGGAACCAGGGTGCCGGTGCTGTCATAGGTAACAAGGCCTTCGAAGCAGTTGATCAGAACATACTGTGCGAAGGAGTTGTTGGTCACGCTCGGATCCAGGCCGTCGGGAATGTTGCTCAGAACAAAGGTCAGTTCCTGGGCGGCATCACCGGTAGACTCGGAGGAAGCGGTGGTGGAAGTTGCTTCGCTGCTGGCAGCAGAAGAAACATCGGAGATGTTCTGGGGCTCATTGGAAGCGCCGCAGGCGCTGAGCAAGGAGACCGCCAGCGTGCCGGCAAGAGCGGCACTGATGACTTTCTTTTTCATGTGTATCCCCCTCGAAAAGAAAATAATGTATGTTTGCCGTTTCTTTGCACCGGCAGGGCGCAGCAAACCGGGCAGGGGAGCCAAAACGGAACAGCACCATGTTGCATATCCCGCTTTGGCCGCCGGTACCCGTTTGCGGCAGGCTGCCGGAACAAGAAACGGAGAAACCAAAATAAAAAGGCTTAATACAGGTGGCAGGCCACAAAATGGCCGGGTGCGGCTTCCTTCATGACCGGGGTCTGCTCGCTGCAAATGGGCTTTGCATAGGGGCAGCGGCCACAGAACCGGCAGCCGGGTTTCGGGTTGACCGGGCTGGGCAGATCGCCCTCCACACCGGCGCTCGCATGGGCGCGGGCCAGCTTGGGGTCCGCGATGGGAATGCAGCTCAGCAAGCCCTTGGTGTAGGGGTGCAGCGGGTTTTTGTAGATCTCTTCGGAATCGCTGCTTTCCACCAGCTGGCCCAGGTACATCACGCCGATATCATCCGAAACGTAACGCACCATCGAAAGGTCGTGGGCGATAAACAGGTAAGAGGTACCTTCGGCCTGCTGGTAGTCACGCAGCAGGTTGACGACCTGCGCCTGAATGGAAACGTCCAGTGCGGAGATGGGCTCATCACAGATGACCAGCGCGGGGTTCAGCACCAGGGCGCGGGCAATGCCAACGCGCTGGCGCTGGCCGCCGGAAAACTCGTGGGCATACCGTCCGGCGTGTTCTGCCGTCAGGCCAACGCGGTTCAGCATGGCAAAGACTTTTTCGTCAACTTCCTGCTTGCTTTTGCAAACATGGTGGGCTTTCAGCGGCTCGGCAATGATATCGCGCACCGTCATGCGGGCGTTCAGCGAAGCATACGGATCCTGGAAGATCATCTGCATGTTGCGGCGCACCGGCTGCATCTGGCGGGGCTTGAGGTGGGCGATATCCTGCCCGTTGAAGATGATCTTGCCCTGCGAAGGCTCATAAATGCGGATGATGGTGCGTGCGCAGCTGCTTTTGCCGCAGCCAGACTCGCCAACCAGGCCAAAGGTGCGGCCGCGGCGCAGCGTAAAGTTGACGTCATCTACTGCATGAACTTCCGCGTGCGGGCCGACAGAAAAGAATTTTGTCAGGTGCTCTACCTGAAGAATGGGCTGTTCCATTAGTGTGCCTTCCTTTCGGCTTCTGCCAGTTTTTCATGCAGAGGATTGCCCTCGGCCGGGGCGTCCGGCTGCAGCAGCCAGCAGCGTGCCTGACGGCTGCCAACCTGGACAAACGGCGGGCACTCGGCTGCGCAGATGTTGCGCGCAAACTGGCAGCGGGAAGCAAACGGGCAGCCCTTGGGGGGCTTGGTCATATCCGGCGGGCTGCCGGGGATGGACTGCAAGCGCTCGCTCTTATCCTTGGTCAGGCCGGGGATGGAGGCCAGCAGGCCCATGGTGTAGGGGTGCAGCGGGTTTTCAAACAGATCGTTGATCTCCGCTTCCTCCATCACAAGGCCGCCGTACAGAACAACAACGCGGTCGCACAGCTCAGCCACAACGCCCAGGTCATGGGTGATAAAGATGATGCTGGTGCCGTATTCCTCCTGCAGGGAGCGCATCTGTTTCAAAATCTGGTGCTGGATGGTCACATCCAGGGCGGTGGTGGGCTCGTCCGCAATCAGCAGGTCGGGGTGGTTGGCCAGCGCCATGGCGATCATGACGCGCTGGCGCATACCGCCGGAAAATTCATGCGGGTAGGATTTCAGCCGCTTTTCGGCTTCGGGAATACGTACTTCGCGGAACAGCTCCAGCGTGGCAGCCTGCAGCTCGTCGCGCTTCATCTCCGGGTGGTGTACATGGATCATTTCGGCAACCTGTTTGCCAACGGGAATCAGCGGATTCAGGCTGGACATGGGGTCCTGAAACACCATGGCGATCTTCTGGCCGCGGATTTCGCGCATCTGCTTATCGCTGACTTTGGTCAGGTCGGTGCCTTCAAATTCAATTTTGCCGTTTTTAATGCGGGCAGTATCGGCCAGCAGGCGCAGGATGGACATGGAAGTAACGCTTTTGCCGCTGCCGGATTCACCAACGATACCAAGGATCTCACCCTTATGCACTTCAAAGCTGACGCCGCGCACAGCCTGCACTTCGCCGGAGGAAGTCATAAAGGAGGTTTTCAGATCCTCTACCTTCAAAATTGTCTCGCTCATTTTGCTCTCCTTACTTCTTCAGCTTCGGGTCCAGTGCATCACGCAAACCATCGCCGACAAAGTTAAAGGCAAACATGATCACACAAATCATCAAAGCAGGGATCAACAGCTCGTGCGGGCTGGTGCGCAGGTTGGCAGATGCATCGTTGCACATGGTGCCAAGGCTGGCCAGCGGGGGCTGCAGGCCGATGCCCAAATACCCCAGAAAAGCCTCCATAAAGATGGCAGAGGGGATGAGCATGGTAATGGTAACAAGGATGGAGCCGAGCGCGTTGGGAATCAGGTGGTCAAACAGAATCGTTGTGGCAGAGGAACCAATGGTCTTGGCGGCAAGAACGAATTCCTGCTGCTTCAGGCTCAGGATCTGGCCGCGCACAACACGGGCCATATCCACCCAGTACACGCTGCCCAAGGCAACAATGATGCTCTGGATACCGGCACCCAGCACCTGCATGATCAGGATAACATACAGCGTCAGGGGAATGGTGGAGATAATATCCACAATACGCATCATGATCATATCCACGGTGCCGCCCAGGTAACCGGAAATACCGCCGTACAGAATGCCGATGATGAGGTTGACGAACGCAGCCATCAAGGCAACCAGCATGGAAATGCGGGTGCCGTACATCAGGCGGGTCAGCACATCGCGGCCCAGGGCGTCAGTGCCAAGGATGTAGGATTTGTTCAACATCGTCTTGGACGGGTAGATGCTGCCGGTGGCTTCATCGGCAATGACATAGGGGCTGCCGCCGTAATACAGGGCAACCTCGGTGCCGTCGGCATCAAAGATGGTCATGGATTTATCGGATTCATCGCGCACCTTGCGCAACTGGCCGCTCAGTTTGCCGTCCGGGGTAACGGAGATGACTTTCAGGGCGGTGGTAATGTACAGGTAGTCGCCGTTGGGGATCTGGTAAACCTTCATGACCGGCGGAACGTTGACAACTTCCAGATTCTGCACGGAGTAATCATACGGGGTAAACAGGGGGCCGACCAATGCAAAAAGCATCAGGGCGATAATAATCACAAAACCGGCGATGGCCGTCGGCTTGCGGCGGAAACGGAACCAGACGTCACCTGCAAAGGTGCGGCTTTTGGACCAGATTTTTTCACGGTCGCTGTTATCGGTAGCAAGCGGTTCCCACTTGTTCTGTGCGGTTAAATCTGCCATAAGTGTTTTCACCTTTCCTCAACAATTACGCGTCAAACTTGATTCTGGGGTCGATCAGGCAGTAGAAGATATCGACCAAAAGCACCATTGCCATCAGGAACGCAGCAAAGAAGATGGTAACACCCATGATGGTGGTGTAGTCACGCTGGGTCACGCTGTTTACAAAGTAATAGCCAATGCCGGGAATGGCGAAGATCTTTTCAACAACAAAGCTGCCGGTCAAAAGGCCAGCCACCGTGGGGCCAAGCACCGTGATGACGGGGATCAGCGCATTGCGCAGGGCATGCTTGGTAACAACGGCGAACTCGGTCAGGCCCTTGGCGCGGGCGGTGCGGATGTAATCCTGGCCCATAACTTCCAGCAGGCTGGAGCGCATCAGGCGGGCCAGGTAGCTGACGGAATAGCCGCCCATGGCGATGACGGGCAGGATGTAGCTCTTCCAGCTGTCCAGGCCGAAGGTAGGCAGTACGTTCAGCTTAAAGGAGAATACATAAATCAGCATGGAGGCGATCACGAAAGACGGAATAGTAACGCCGATGGTGGCAATGGCCATCAGCAGCATATCCTGCCATTTGCCGTTTTTCAGCGCGGCCAGTATGCCCATGGGGATGGAGGTAAGCAGCACAAACACCAGGGTGACAAGGCCCAGCTTGGCGGATACCGGCGCACCGGTGGCAATAAAAGCGTTGACGGTGTTGCCGGGATATTTATAGGAAGGGCCGAAATCGCCATGCAGCAGGCTGCCCAGATATTTGACAAACTGCACCGGCATGGGCTGGTCCAGGCCGTACTTGGCTTCCATGGCCTGGGTAACCTCTTCCGGCACGCCCTTGGTGTTGGTGAACGGGCCACCGGGAATAGAGTGCATCAGGGTGAAGGTGATCAGAATGATCATGAACATGGCAATGATCATGGTTCCGATGCGCTTCAGGATAAATTTAACCATTACGTTTTCCTTCTTTCGTGTGCACGGCCGCCGCACAGGGAATGGCGCCCCGACGGCTGCTCTGTGGCCATAGTGTGCACATGCGTTGTTCCTGGCGGCGGTACTGACTGACAATCCAGCCGCCTTGTAATTATCTTATTATATAGCGGCAGCTTGCGGTTGTCATCAATTTTTATTCATATTTTTTTACCTTTATGAAAATATCCGATTTACATACAAAACAAACAGCGACGGTGAAAAAATGTGTAGAATAAGACCATGGATTATGAGGGAAAAAGCGATAAGCAAAGCAAATGTGTCCTTGTGACGAGAACAAAAAAAGAGAAAATATGGGAATGAATACAGTATTGCCGACCCGGAAAGTTGGAAATTCCAGCGGGGCGGGCTTTGTATGGGTGGTTTAACGGCTTAACGCTCTAGTGAATCGCTGTGATGGTTGAAACAAAGCGCAATGCTCTGCCACTGGAACGTGGGAAAGCGCTTCCGGCGCAAAATCATGGGATCACCGCGGAATGGCAGGGGAACAAGCAGCGTACAAGGGGATGTGGTGGACTGTTTATCTGCGGAAAAAGGAAAAGTGAGACGAATGGAGGCGGACGGAGAACATACATAAGCCCAAAGGGATGCCCAACTCATCAAGTGAAACACGGCGCGAAAAAGCATAACGGCCACAGCGAGATGCCCGAACCACAGACCGAAACGCAAAAAGGCAGTGGAAACGCAGCAAAATAGTAGAGGTGAGGAACAACAGAGCAAAACATCTGTCCTTGAATGGAATACACAAAATACAGGGAGTGGAAACGGCGTATGCAAGCCCGCCAAAACTGTATATATAACGCAAAAGCTCGAATATATATACAGTTTAATGGTAAAGACTCCTCCGATGATAAAAGCGTAAAAATCGGCTATCCCTGGCACAGGAAGCAGGATGGCGGCAGGCGCTGCAAAGTCAAAAGGTGCAGAATCTTTCCCGATATGTCCTCTATGCAAAAACATTTTTGCTCTGCATCCCCGATTCCCGCACCTGTTCGGGGGGAGTTTTTGTATTTCCGTATCAGATAGAAAACAGCAGGCCTGTGCTGCGGCAGTACAGATTTGCAGGGCGTTCTGCTTTCCCTATACCGCAGGGGGGCTGCATATTGCAGAAAAATTACCGTTCCCCCGGTGCAGAATGGATGGCATATTCATTTATAGTGTGATAGAACGATTTCATTAAGTTAGCCAAAACTAATGTGGCAGCAAAGAGCAACACCGCGAAAGAATGGCTGCTGGAAACCATGCCGTAACCCACGGTCCACAGCAGAATGTTGAACACCGTCACAAAAGCGCTGGCATGAAGTGCAACGGTTATAAAGTTATAAGCAACCTGAAGGCATTGCCGCACATGGTACCGGGAGAATCTTTAAGTGATTTAAGGAGATTTAGAGATAGGAATGGGGCGATGGGCAGAATGTTTAAGTCAGACACGCAATTTCGCTAAAGCCCGGTTTAGCGAAATATAGAGGAGAGACAGAACAATCATCCGGAAGTCTGCTGGATCATTACTTTTGTGGCGTCAATCTGGCTTTGCGTTTCCGGTTCATATTGCGCAGGTCAATGCCGTCTGCCAGAATGCCGCCAGAAAAGCTGGCGTGCGCCGCTGCACAGGCTGCGCTGGCTTCGTCACCATCAGATTATGCTTTTGATGGACCCTGCAGTGGATGCAGTGGCGGCTGGACAACGCGGGCGATGTATCAGAGATCATGCAGCGCTCACCTGTCGGTTCCCGTTTTGCCGTATCATTCTGCTGCTTTAACAAGAACGAAAATCTTTACGGCGGCAAAGAAATGCTGTATACTAAGGTGTAAAGACACCTTGGAGAAAATACTGTGGACAGGGAGCAAATGCTATGAATGACGAAAAAATCACCCTTGATCTTGTGATTGATGTGCAGAAAGATTTTATTACCGGGGCACTGGCCAACACACAGGCGCAGGCCAATGTGGCGCACCTGGCAGAGACCGCGCGGGCACACGCGCAGGCCGGGCACTGGATGTTCTTTACCCGTGATACCCACCAGGACAACTACCTGACCACGCGGGAGGGCCGCAGCCTGCCGATCGAGCACTGCATTGAGGGTGAGGATGGCTGGAATTTTGCGCCCGAACTGGAAAACGTCATGGCGGACACCGAGCCGGAAGTGTGCCACATTGTGGACAAACCCACGTTCGGCAGTTATATGCTGCCCAGTGAGATTCTGGATGAACTGATGGCACACAACAAGGCTGTTGAAGATATTGAAAAAATTGTTATTTATGGCTACTGCACCGATATCTGCGTGATTAGCAATGCCATGGTACTGCGTGCAGCTTTCCCGGAAACAGAGATCGAAGTTTTGTCGGACTGCTGCGCCGGGGTAACGCCCCAGAGCCACCAGACCGCGCTGGATGCCATGCGGGCCTGCCAGTTTACAATCATATAATAGGTGATGAAATAAAAAATACCGTGCAGCTTTTTTTGAACTGCACGGTATTTTTATCTGTTTGTCAGCTGACGCAGCTGGTTCAGGTCCTCCCGCGTATCCACATCCCTCAGTTCGGCATCGTTCCGGGCGGACACAAGGCAGACGGAACCGGGGTGGGCCCGCGCAACGGCATTGCCGCCGCGGCCATCCGGCAGGTGAAGCAGCTCCGAAAAATAATCCGCGCCGAACAGCACTGGGCTGCCGGGGGTTCCATCGGCAGCGCACAGCCGCACAATGGCGTCGGGGGCCGCTGCCAGCGCCAGTGCTTCCATACTTTGCTGCGTGAGCAGCGGCTGGTCCCCCGGCAGAAACAGGCAGCCGCGTAAAGCGGGCTCTTTTCCCAGTAATGCCGCCAGCCCCAGCCGGACCGTATCGCTGCGGTAGGGCTGCGCGTGGCGCAGAACGGGGACGCCCTGCGCGTTACAGAGCGCCTCAACCTCTTCCGAGCGGGTCACGACAATGCGGCAGGCCAGCAGCGGCAGGGCGGCTAGAGCCAGCGCATTGGCGATCAGCGGTGCACCGCAAAAATCCGCCATCAGCTTGTTTCCGCCGAACCGCCGCCCCAGCCCGGACGCCATGACCACGCAGCCGAGAGCGGGCGCGGGATCGTCCAAATCCACCACAAAGGCATCCTGCCGGGCGCACAGTGCGGTTAAAAATGGGGTATCCTGCTTACGCACAATAGCGAGAACGCGCTTTACATCCAGCAGCGCTTCCACTGCCTGCCGGAATTCGGGGCAGCTATTTTCCAGGTAACCGAGTTCATCCAGCACCGCCCATTCGCTCTCCCCTGCCGCCATGCGGTGCAGGGCGGGTACACCCAGCAGCAAAAAGCCGTCCGTCACGGGGCGCATCCGGTTTTCGCCTGGGGGTAGTGCCGGGTCAAAACGGCCGATCACCGCTATTTTTCCGCCCACACTTTCTCGAATTTCCACACGGTCCGCAGGGTACGCTGCTGTGGTAATTTCCTGTGCCCCGGGGCAAAGCAATGGCACCAGCGCACGCAGCAGGGTGGTTTTTCCCGTACCGCGCCCGCCGGTCAACAGCAGGTGGCGCTTACCGCTCACCCGGAAAGAACTTATAATAGAGCTCGCGGTCAGTCTGTACACAGGCATCACGGTAAGCCTCATACCTTTCCATAAAATTGCGGGCTTCATCCGTCAGGGTGCTGCCCCCGCCGCCGCGCCCGCCAATGGTTTTGCGGGTCAGCGCAAAGCCCAATTCTTTTTCCGCCCGCTTGACCATGCGCAGCGCTTTGGAGTAAGAAAGCCCCATGACCTGTGCCGCCGCCCGCAGTGAGCCGGTCTCTTCAATCCGGTGCAGCAGGCGGCAGGGGCCTTCGCCAAAAAAGCGCTCGCCGATATCATCGCAGAGCATCACATGAATCTTCGGTTTCATTTTTCTTTCCTCATAACGGCAGCAGCGCCAGCCGCACCCGGCCCGTGCGGTCGGTCACGGGCACCAGTTCCAGCGGGCCGTATACTGCTGCCAGCGCGGATTGCAGCGCTTCAACCGGGTCGGTTCTGGGGTA
>OGCM01002384.1_pt1 | contig 17542 bp, 9 predicted proteins | sample 1570151 | NCBI WGS metagenome assembly OGCM01 (sample SAMEA4370582, study PRJEB24528) | human gut metagenome
TCAGGGACTGAGGATACAAATTTTCTCAAATGAGTCATGATGCTGCCACGAAGACTGTCAAGGTGTTTCTTCTTTAGTAATATTATCCGTAAAAAGTTGTAAATCAGCGAAATAAATCGTATTTTTTGCTGTCGCAAAAACAAAGGCGGAAGACAATATCAACATCATATTTTATTGAATTCCGCCTATAAAAAAATAAAAATGAACGATAAGAAGAAACACCTAAGGCGGTGCTTCAGCATCGCTGTGCGCGAATATAACGATTTTTACTACAACTACAAGCGATGAACAATATTTCTTAAATGAAAAAGCCGTGAGTAATCAATTTATAAATCAGGTAATTTTACAAGTTTTTCAAAATTTGTTTTCCATATTTCGAGTTCAAATAGGATTCCATCAACATCCACATTTAAGGATGCGATAACCTCAACTCCATCAATATCCTTAAATTGAAATTCGCTAATTTGTTTACCCAATTTTCTACTTTCAATTATTTTTCCCTGTGGAAACAAATATAAACCACCCATTTCCCCATCATCCATTGGACATACTAATAATCCATTTTTCCAATCTTCAGACATTTTTAAAGAGGACTTATGAACAAGTAATTCAATAAGTTGCTCCTCTTGCTTAGTCGGTTTTCTATAAAACTTCATGTATTCTTCCTATATTAAAGGCACATTTTTTCGTTGTGTAACCTAGATAGTAGTTTCTGAATAAATTCATCCTTGCACGTAGCTATGAGTTAAATAGACGAGTATAAAGTTTCATAATTGGTTCTCCACCACACTACAAACAACCAATTCCGGTTCCACATCATCCCCAGAGCAATAACGCACTCTCACTTCATTCAGAGTTCGTGTCGGGTCAGCAGCAGTAACTTTCACTATTTTTTTATTTTTATCTAACAAAATAGTTATAATAGAAGCATCTAAGGCTTCAAGAACGGCTCCATTAAGCAATTTCAACTTACTTGGTTTATAAAAAATTGCCTCTGTCAGAGTATTATCGACAGACGACACAGCTTGACAATCCGTCGTATTAGAAACCACGTTTACTGTTGGACGCAAATAAAATGAATCAACTTCTTCCACTGAAACATTAGGAAGTATAAAATAAGCATACGAACCATTCAGAGGACTAATACCGTGGTCAATATATGCTTTAAATACCCCACCTGACACCTGCTCCTCTTTGTAAAAGCCGGCAATACTTTTCCATGAACCTGACTGTATCTGATTCGATACGACTATTTTACTATTTTCAATAGGTATATAACCTATTTTATTGTGATATATATATCGAGGATTCTTTCCTTCCCAATAATTTTCGGAAGTTGTAATATCTCCACTCGAATCTTTAATAAGAACAGGTCCTTTAAGCAACGTCTGATTAAAGGTGGTTGACACAGAATAAGGCTCCAAATAAGTTATTCCTGCTCCAAGCGATACGATTATTCCATTGATAAAAAAATTTCCTTTTTGAGCATACAATCCATCCCTGTCAAGCACCATTGTAGTACAACCGGTTTTTTCATCAATAGCAATTCCTCCCACAAAGTTACTTTTATTTCTCTTTATCTTCGCATTATCAGAAGGTAACGGCATACTGCTATCATAATTAGTCACTCCAGGTAGATGCCTCCAATCCCAAAATGGAAAAATATTAGTGTATTCATCACCTGAGATCATTATCATCATCGCTCCATCTGCGCTAAAGTATCCTTGAAGATTTTCGTTATTAGTTGTTTCATACCCTATTGTTCGAGAAGAACACATTCTCACTGATGCAAACCATTCAGGAGTACGCATCACCCCGTAATCTGACCTCCCGAAATAGTTAAAACCTATCAACGTATTTGGTGAAAGAGGAGTGAAAAGATTCTCTTTCAAAAACGAGTTATAAGTGCATTGGTTACTCGAATCTGCAACTGCCATATTTATCACCGCAACAGACAGAGCATTCGCTTTACCTTTCTGCGAATTTTTAAATACTTGACGAGCGCATGCACTGACATCAAAATGTCCTCGCCAGACACACCACATAATACCATTTACTAAATAATCTCGAAGAAGTTGCACCTGATTAGTATCGACAGCCATGGACGTTCCCTCAAATACCCTTATCCAATAAGCCATGGTTGATATATACGACAAGCCATAGTTGCCAAATTGCAACTGAGGACCATGTTGATGAAAGGAGAAGTCCGGTTGAAGTCCTTCTTCGAATCCGATTTTTATCTCAGAAACGATACTATCTCTCGCCCTGCGCACGGTTTTAATATCTTGTTCAAGCAAAGCTTTCATGAATACATTACCAGAAAGCCAAACTTTATTCTGGCCTGTCATTGATATTTTTGCATTGCTCATCACCTTTATTGCTTCTTGTTTCTCGGTTTGACTCAGTTCATCCTTCATCAGCAAAAATGCAGGGCCTAACGTTTTAGGAATTCCGATCTCATTATACCACCAATTCGAACTTCTCAACGATGCCTTAAACCAATAATTCATCGCCTTATGTATGACAACCGAAAGTTTTTGAGAGTTGTAGTATATTGAAGATGGGCTACGATAACTAACCGAAAGTGACTGTATTCTGGACACATGCCCGGCCGGAGACCATGCGCTATTTTGAGGATCGTCATAATTAATGTCAGGCCACGAGCCATCCATTTTTTGAGTTTCAATATATCTAGTTACCAACTCTTTGGAGAGATGTACATCCATAAATAATTGGAGAATAACAGCATCATTATGCCGCCCCGAATCAGATAGATTTACAAACTCTTTGATTTTATCTACATCACCTACTTTGGGCTGCAGGGTGAGCTTATTTATATTTGAAATAAGACGCTCAATAACATTCTCATCACTAGCATATATAGATATTTCAACACACAATGAAACAATTATGAGTAATAATATTCTTTTCATTTTCATACTATAATATCTGGTATTAAGAATCAATTCGGTTGTTGTATAAAATATCTTTCGCCTCAATGGTCACTCCTTTAAGCAGTTTATTAAATATTTAATTCACCCTAGTCAAGTCGTGTTAAAATGGAAATACATATTAGACATCCTTTACAACATCCAGAAAGTTTATCGTTGGCAAGATACGAAAATAAATCTAATTAAAAAGTTAGCATAGCGAAAGAATATCCAATAACCGGTTCTTACTATGCTAACTTTTTGAAAATATATTCTAAACTAATCAGCTATTGTAATGGTAAATTCCTCTGTTTTTTCCTCTCCTGTAGCATTACGAAATACAAATGTTAAAGTGTATTCTCCTGCAGTATTAAAAATATAGCTAAAATCTTCCAGTTCTTCCTGTGTTATAGCAATGCCCGTGTCTGGTTCTACTTTAGTTATATCGAAAGGACCAAATAACATCCATGCGTCATCATATTGTTGCTCTGCCTTGGCTTGATTGCATGTAAAGTTAGGTGAAGCATACCTCCAATGCCCTGCCCATTTACTATTTACTTGAAACTCGCCTTGCTTATAAATGTCCTCTCCCGTATGTTGATCATAGAGGCAAATAGATCTGAAATTATTGGATAATTGAGCAGTCGAGTAGAGTGTTCTCAATTTTGTTCCATCAGAGTTCTTTAACCATAGCTCTGCCGATCCGATGGTAACCTGATTACCTTTGTCTCCCGTAACTTCTCCTTTTGTCAAATATGTATTAGTAAATGCAAGTGTGAATGGATAAGAAGAGTAATCTGTAATATCAAACGACCTTAATTCTGCCGTAACCAGGTCATTATATCCTGTATCATTTCTTTTTGCAGTCAAGAGATTCTCCCAAATGCAATCCTGAACCATTTTTCTGTCTACTGTCGCATCACTGGTAAATCCAAAGATATTATCTTTTGTGATATTAAGATTGAAACTATTGGCAACTTGCCCACCGTATTGAATGGCTGCTTTAAAATCAAACATAACACTTACTCCATCTGGAATAGGAATACTGGTACGATCGCGATATTTAAATTCATGTCCCGGTTCACCCGAAAAAAGAACAACCGCGCGAGGATCACCCACAACATTGAACTTCACAGGAGTTCCTACTTTAAAAGTGTTATAATCTGCGAGCGAAATACCTGCTTCAACTGGCGGAAGTGGCTTATTGGGATCATCAACAATCGTAAATGTATGCTCAATTACCTTTTCTACCCTATGTTTAGTGGATGAGTTGCTTAAAACAAATGTTGCAGTATAGGTTCCCGGAATATTGTAGGTACTACTAAATGTGCGTAAGTCGGTCGATAGCTCCTTGATTGCTAACCCTTTGTCTGGATCAATCTTAGTAATATCCACTGGCCCAAGAAACATCCAAGCGTCATCATACTGCTCTGCATCCTGTGCTTCATCAGATACATATGAATTCAGATTATAAGTCGTAACAAAATCCCAATGCCCCCACCATTTATTATCGATTGTGGATTTAAATGTTCCTGGCTTGTAGACATCCTGTCCTGTGTGCTGGTCATAAAAGCAGATTGAGGTAAATGGTGCTATTCCACTTCCGACAGCGATAGTACGCATCAATCCATTCGGTTCTTCAAGCCAAAGCTTCAATGATGATATAACCACTTTGTTTCCTTTATTATTACCAGCAATCGGATGAGTGTAGGTGTTTGAAAAACAAAGAGTAAATGGCTCCTTGGTAAATTTGGTTAGATCGAACGTTTGATAGTTCTGGAGTCTTGAATCTCCTAATTGAGAAGTCATAAGTATTTCCCAAGGTTTGTTCTTTATCATATTTCTGTCCACTTCTACATCTCCTGTAAATTCGGGCAACTCCTCAGCGAGTACTCTAAAATTAAAACTATTATTTATCACTCCCCCATATTGAATGCCAATGAAGCAACCTAGCTGAACTTTTGAGCCTTCGGCAGGAGGACTACTGGTTCTATCTTTGAATCTGTACTCATGTCCCGGTTCTCCCGAGAAGAAAACGATATTATCAGGGTCCCCTGAAATGTCAAACCTAACAGGTTCGCCTGTAAAATATGTATTCGACGAATTGAGTGAAATTTCCGATTTATTGAGATTCTGTTGCATCATACTCAGATCATCCCTCTCGCAGGATGAGAAAAAGGCTAAAAGCGTTGCTAAACATACTATTTTTTTCATACCATTCAGTTTTACCATCCAATATTCTGGGTCATTAATTTATTAATATTCAATTCTGATTGCGGTATAGGATACAACATATGTTTGTCGGAACAAATAAATCCCGCTCTCGACAGATTGTCTGAAGCACCGGAAGAACCGTATCTGGAATCAGTGAAAGTTACACGTGCCGTAGCATTCATTGCAGAAACCAACTTACCCCATCGCAAAAGATCCATATGGCGTATTCCTTCGCCTATAAATTCACGACCTCTCTCGTTTTCTATCAACTTCTTCATGTAAGAAGAGTTTAGAGATAATGGGGTCAGTCCGGCACGAGCTCTGACATCATTAATGCAATCCAGTGCATTTGTTTTACTACCCGTATAAAGTTCATTCTCGGCTTCAGCGATCATCAACAATACGTCGGCATAACGAATGATGGGGAAGTTTATAGAAGTCTGACGCTTTTGTTTCGGGAACTGCGTCTCATATTCGCGGCGAAATTTGGCAATAGTATAATCCCATAAATTGTTATATATAATCGTTTGTAGTTCTCCTCCAATAATTTTGTAGCTATAGTTTGCGAGATTCCATGAATAACGCTGGTCAATTTCGTTGTTATTTTTTTTATCTGTATTATAGAGATCGTGCAGTGTTAGATAACCTCTGAAAAAGCCTTCGGAAAACCCTTTGCCTGTACTACTTGCGTCATCACAAGTCACGCCGACAGATACTCCGATCTGCCCCGGATTATTATGTTCAATACCACTACCATTGAATTGTATCTCCCAGATGTTCTCACGACAAGAAATATCATATTTATCCTGTGCCAGGTCGATAAACAGCTCTCTATAAGTGGGCTTCAGTCTATGAAGAGAACCATGACCAACCCTACCGTCAGGAGTTCCATTCACTGCCTTAGCCCACTTAAGCGCATTCGCATAATATGCTTGTCTACTATCATCGTCATTACTTATTGTAGCTCCGGCCATAACAAGCGAAACACGAGCAAGCATGGCTCTTACCACCGACTTACTTATGCGGCTTGCATCTGTATATTGATTTGCTTCGGGTAGCCCAGCAATAGAATTCTCCATCTCGTTATATACCCACTCTAATACTTTCAGAACAGGCGTGCGTGCCATATCTGTATCCGAAGGCTGTACGTAGGATGTTATTCGCATCGGAACATCACCATAAAACTGTGCAAGCAAAAAATAGGCGTGAGCACGAAGAAACACAGCCTCGGATCTGCATTTCATCACTTTACTTTCCCACCTAAGAGAGGAGCGGTCAATGCCATCAATTACTTCATTGGCTCTGTTAACACAAATATAAAGTTGTCGCCACAAACTTCTCACTTTCTGGTTTGAAACGCTGTGGGTATAACCAGTAGGGGCTTCATCACTTGTATAACTGGCATAATACTCTAGATCACTATGTCCTGCATGGACGGTATAGTAATCCTGTCCATAGATTTCGGCAGAGGCAAAGCATGAATATATGCCATTAGTGGCATACTCAATATCCTGGATTGACTGATAGTACTTACTCTCGGGGATGGAACTTTCGGGTTCGAGATCCAACATATTACAACTGTAAAATAAAACTCCTAATCCGATCGATAGTAGTATTTCTTTTATGTATTTCATATTACTCTGGTTTTATGTGAGGATTTAAAAGCCTAATTTAAGACTTACGTTAAATGTACGTGAGCGGGGATATGCTGCAAAATCATAGCCCGGGGTAAGCGTCTGACCGAACGAACTGGATTCAGGATCCAATCCTGTATAGTTTGTAAAGGTCAACAGATTATTCCCTGAAACGACAACCGAAGCTGAACGAAGTGATACTTTTTTCAAAATCTTGTCGGGAAGATTATAAGTCAATGAGGCTGTTTTTAATCTTATGTACGATCCGTCTTCAACTACAGCCGTAGAGTAATAGCTCGGAAAATTACCATGCATGTGCGACAAAGGAATATCGCTATTCGGATTCTCCGGTGTCCATCTATTGGCATACTCCGCCATCATGTTGCGTTCGCGCTGATTGTATGTCGGATAGAGCATTTCAAGTTTGGAGACATTGTAAATGTCATTCCCGAGAGACCACTGGAAGAAGATGTTTAATTCAAAATTCTTGTATGCAAAATGATTTGAGATACCACCTATCGCTTTGGGTTGCCCGTCGCCGATGATTGTCCTGTCATAGTTGTCAATAATACCGTCATTATTAAGATCTTTGTATTTCGGATATCCGGGCTGAATAGTCATGTCGTATTTCGCAATACCCCGCTTAAGGACATAGGCCTCGCCAACTCTATCAAAATCCGAATATTTATATGTTCCCTCATAAACATGACCGTACATCATCCCCATAGGCTGTCCTATCTTTGATATATAACTTGGAATATCACCCGCAAATCCGTACGGTCCTGTACCTACACTATTCAAAAGCGACTGTTGGTTATCTGCCAATGCCTTTACTTCACTCTTGTTAAATGATATATTAAAACTGGTATTCCAGGTAAAGTCTTTACGTTTGATGTTTTCAGTATCAATTGTAATTTCAAGCCCTTTATTTGAGACTTTGCCAATATTCTTCATAACACGATCGAAACCCATTGAAAGAGGTAGTTCAGCATTGAGAAGCAGGTCATTTGTGGTTTTATAGTAAAGGTCGGTTGTCACTCTGATTCGTTGCTTCAGAAAGCCAAGATCGAGCCCAATGTTAGACTGGCTGGTGGTCTCCCATTTCAAACCCATATTCCCAAGATTATTCTTTATATATCCCGGTGCAAATGCGTTATTGAAGGAATATTCCATAGCCTTCCCGGTAATATAAGTAGGAAGAGCCGCAAAATCTCCTACTCGATTATTTCCTGTCAATCCCCAGCTAAGTCTTAATTTGGCATTGGATACATATTTTTTCAAGCCTATCTTCTTCCAAAAATTTTCTTCAGCAACATTCCATGCGACAGATGTAGAGGGGAAATATCCCCAACGATTCTTTCCATAGAATTTGGATGAACCATCGGCACGGAATGAAGCAGTAAACATATAAAGCGATTTATAACTATAATTAAATCTACTCAGATACGACATAAGTGCCGATGAGGAAATGCTGGTTGTTGTTTGACTCGGAATACCAGCAGAAAAACCTCCCATGCCAAGCGACTCATTTGATATCTGATAAACTTCAGCATAAGTGCTGCTAAATCTATTACCTTGCATTGTCAAACCTGCAAGAACACTTATATTATGCTTTTGCTTGAGCCTTATTTGATAAGCAAGGGTGTTTTCATTGAGCCATGAATTGTATTCATTGTGCCTGATATTAGCATTGATGCCACGAGCATTACGTGTATCAATAAGGTTTCCGGATATTGTATTAGAACCATTAAATGCTTCTTGTCTTTCCTTATTATTGGTTATACCACCGGAAACTTTAAGTTTAAGTCCTTTTATAATCTCATACTCTAAACTTCCATTCGTGTAGAGATTACCTGATGTTTTACGGCGAAATTCATTCTCCTGACTTATTATCGGATTGAATCTTACATTAATGCCGTCAGGTTCATATATGTATTTCTGAGTATGCAGGTCTTCGCCCGGATACGCCACGCTTCTGTATCCCCATGAATTTCTAAGATTTGCAGATGAACCTTTCCTTTTCTCCTGAGAATAGTTGACAACAATATTGGCCTTTAACTTACTATTTATTCTTTGAGTCAGATTAATTCGTCCTTGAACACGATCATAACCCGAATTGGTAACAATACCTCCTTGATCTCGGTACGATAAAGACATAATATAATACGTAGACTGAGTTCCTCCACTCAAGGAGAGTGAGTGGTTTTGTACAAATGCTGTGCGGAACATTCTTTCTTGCCAATCGACGGTAGGAGCATTGCGATAGTCCTCGGCAGTCGTAAATCCGCTCCCGGTAGGAAAATAACGTTCATTGAATATCCTCTGCGGATCGAAAACCTCACTTTGTAGTTTTACAAACTCATAGGCAGAAAGTAACTTCATTCGCTGCGTAATGTTCTCAACTGCGAAGTCTCCTTGATAGGTGATTTGCACTTTGCCGACCGCCCCCTTTTTGGTATTGACAAGAACAACACCATTGGCTCCTCTCGCACCATAAATAGCAGTAGATGATGCATCTTTAAGAACTGTAAGTGACTCTATGTCGTTAGGATTGATAGAGGATAAGGGGTTACCTTCCATCGGGAATCCGTCAATTACGTATAAAGGAGAGTTATCTTGCGTCAAAGAGTTATTACCCCTGACAATGATATTGACCGTGCCTCCGGGAGATCCGTCACCACTTGTCACCAACACCCCCGCCAATCGTCCGGCTAAAGCATTATCAATAGAGCCTACCGGTGCAGACAATAAATCGGACATTTTTGCCTTACTGAGAGCTCCGGAAATGTCCCTTTGCCTAACACCATCACTATATGCTGTCACTATAACCTCATCCAAAGACTCGGAATCACCTCGAAGTACGATATTGATCTCCCGCTGCTTTCCAATCTTAATCTCTTGTTTTTTAAATCCTATAAACGAAAAAATCAAAACATCACTATCTCCCGATACATTGATGCTAAATTTCCCCTCGGAGGTTGTAGTAGTTCCCGTTTGGGAGCCTTTCAAGAGAATGGTTGCCCCAGCAAGAGGTTCTCCAATCTCATCCGTCACGATACCTCTTACTATCGTCTGAGCTGTTGCAGCAGTTGTAAAGAAGAAGATCAAGAATGAGAATAAAAAAAACGTTGTTTTTTTGTAGTAGTGCTTCATTTTAAGGTCATTTTAAGAGTGCGACTTGAAGTGTAGTAATCAATTGGACAGTTTTTTCCGCAAACTTCCATCTTGGCAGATAATGCAAAGCATATCGGCATTTTGTCATAATGAGCAGTTCTTTTTTTCATATAATTACATTTTAGTTTAACAAATCATTTACGTTTATAGACACGGACATAATCCACCACCATCTTTGCATTGGTCTCATGTATGTCTCCATAGCCCAGAGAGGGTATCTTGCCAGCCCAATTATTGTCTCGTACCTCAGAACTAAAAATAATTCCTTGAAATACTTTTGATATTGGGACTTCAAAAGAGAGCCATGAGTTTATAAGTTTGCCGTCATAGTAAAAGTAGTAACCCGTTTCATCCCACTCCATCCCATAAGTGTGAAATCCTTCCATAACTCCAGGTGCAATGGTTTTATTCACAACCATTGCGTGATCACATCCATAGCCATTCCAGTGTAGGGCACATCCAATCATATTTTCAATGTTCGTTTCTTTCCAATCATGTTGGCGATGTTCCATTATGTCAATCTCAACACCACGCTTTTCAGGTTCATACGGCTGATCAGCCACTGTTGGGCTTTGTATCCAGAATGCTGACCACATACCACGAATTGTACTCAACTTTATTCTTGCCTCAAAGTAACCGTATTTAAACTTTTCCTTGGAGAGAATCATGCCCGTATAATTCTTACTACTACCAGTTACCGTTTTTGTATAGGTACTTATTATAAGATTACCATTATTGACACTTACCGCCTCTGCACAGTTTATAGCATCATATCTTTCTCCTGGCAACCTATGAGACCACTTAGTCGTATCTAAAATACTACCATTAAACTCGTCTTTCCACACGAGATCGTAACCGACCTTTGTTGAGGTAAAAAATTTGTCACTCTGTGCCATTATATTGTAGTTCATCACACAAAGAGCGGAAATTAGGAATATTAACTTCATCATTTTAAGTTTTTTCTTTATGGCTTTTCAATGTTGCAAAAGTAGCCCTGTATGGCATTTAACAGGTGTAAATTGCAATAAAAAAGGTGTGTTTCCTATCATAAAAAAGTGATACCAGCACACACCTGCCATACTATATGCAATAAATTGCTATTCGGTTACCTTTTTTGCATAATCTTTCGGCGAAACACCAAAGAAAAGTTTAAATAATTTGCTGAAATACTTTGTGTCGGGGATACCCACCTTAACTGCTACTCCTCCTACATTATACTGTTTCGACTTTAGTAGTTCCGCAGCATGTTTTAACCTGATCACTCTAATAAACTCATTCGGCGACTGCCCTGTGAGCGCAGTAAGCTTATTATAAAACAGAGTCCGGCTCATTGCCATATTCTGACAGATTTCATTAATAGTAAGATTTTCATTTTCTATATTTTCTGTAATATAAGCTGTTGCTTTTTCTATGAAGTCGCGATCCATTTGGGTGTTGTACTCCTGTAACTTATCACTGACCGACTCCGATATATACCTTTCGCGCAGTTTCTTTCTATTAATAAGAATACTGTTTACTTTGCTTTTCAGTACAACTATATCGAAAGGTTTGGATATGTAGTCATCTGCTCCCGTAGCAAGCCCGCTCACCATACTGTTTCGTCCATCCAAAGCTGTAAGAAGGACTACGGGAATATGAGAAGTCTCAATATTGCCTTTAATTTTTTCGCAAAGTTTGTCACCGGTCATATTGGGCATCATGATGTCGGAGATCACTATGTCAGGTTGAATTTTTCGTATAGCAGATAGAGCCTGTAGCCCATCCGAATACTGGCAAATTCTATATTTATCAGAGAAGGACTGAGCAAGATAGTTGCGTAGTTCGTCATTATCCTCTACTATCATTAGCTTACTTCGTGCATGGTTGTTTTCACTAACCGGACACACTTCCGGATCTTGCATTATTACCCTTTCTGCCTCAACCAAATCAGAGAATTCAAATTTCATACGCGGAAAAGCAACTGTAAATACAGAGCCATTTGGAAGGTTATTCTTAAAGCTTATCGTCCCATTGTGTAGTTTAACAAGATTCTTTGTCAGCAATAAACCTATTCCACTCCCATTCTCTTTTGAGTTTACAGCATTATCAGCTCTATAAAATTGCCTAAACAACTTATTTACCGAGTTTTTAGGAACTCCTATTCCTGTATCTCTAACTTCAATACTCCAGCTTTTAGTATCAACAACCACTCTCACACTTACATTTCCATACGCAGGAGTATATTTGAATGCGTTGGACAATAGATTATCAATAACCCTGTCTATTTTATCGGAATCAAAATATAAATAATGATCATTATCAGGCAAAAATACAGTAAAGGTAATGTTCTTATGCATTGCCAATACTCTGTAATTTTGTACTCGTTCTTCTATAAATGTTGTTACATTTTGCTTAGACAGAACGAGTTTCATTTGATTAAGGTCACTTTTTTGGAAATCGAGTAGTTGATCAACAAAACGTGTCAACTTATTGATGTTGTTAAGAGCCAAATTAAGATACATACGACTTTTCTCTGATAGATTTTCATCACACTCTATATCATTCAATGGAGATTTTATTAAAGTTATCGGTGTGCGAATATCATGTGCAGTAGCGATAAAGAAGTTAATTTTCTCCTTATTCTGCATTTTATCAATATGCTGCCTAAAGAAACGATAAATGAACCAACATAGTATCATTAACATCAATAAATAGAATAGTTTGGACCATGTATTGTTCCACCAAGGTTCGACAATTAGAATTGTTATTTCACGATTACTTCTCTCTTTGCCAGCAATAAACGTCTTTACTCTGAATAAATATTTTCCTGGAGGAACATTCGTATAGTGAGCCTTTCGCTCTTTCGACGGAATGCTCCATTTATCATCTATGTTTTCCAACTGATAGCTGTAGAGTATCTGTTCTGAAGTCGAGAAATCGATCTCTGTAAATTCGATTGAGAAGAAATTTTGATAATACCTGAGCCTGATTACATCAGTGCTGTCTAAAGGCTGTGAAAGAATATTATATTCCTTGTTAGATAGTATAGAGGTGTTATTGACTACAAAATCTGTAAACCTAAGAATCCCATTCTTTATCTCCTTGCGCGTTGAAAAATCTTCAGGCCGAAACGAAACGACTCCATTGGGCGTTCCAAAGAATATTGTTCCGTCACGTTTACGACAAAAGGAATTGGATATAAATTCCGAACTTGGCAAACCATCCGAAATATCATAAATATCTATTTCACCGAGATCGGTATGTAGGCAATTTATTCCTCTTTCAGTACTAACCCATAGTCTATTGAGAGAATCAGGAACAATTCCATATATATAGTCTGAAGTAAGTCCATCCTTCGTATTATATACTACTGCTTTCTCTTGTATATAATTAAAAGCAATTAGACCATCACCATCGGTACCTATCCAAAGGATGTCACCAATACAACAAAAACAGCGTATTACAAGATCTTTGTATTTTGCCATCTTCAATTCAGGTATAATCACGGGGGCGGTTTCTCCTGTCTGCTTTTCAAAAACAAGTAACCCTGCTGTTGTCCCCAGAAAAAGTTCATTTTTGTTCTTTTCTATAATAGTATTCACGTTTTTGATAGAATAGCGAGTGAATGAATTTGTTTCTACATTAAAACAAGATAAATTTCCTGAAAACCATAAATTCCCCGATGAATCCTTAATTATCGTATATATATCGTTAGTCCCCAATGAATTGATATTATTGTCATCTTTGAGATATTGACTGACAGTGTGCGTATCAAGATCAATCGAAAAGGCTCCTACACTGTATCCGCCAGTCCATATACGTCCCAAATTATCCTCGCAAAGTGTAAGGAAAACACTACTCCCTAATTCTTCTTCCTTAGCCTTATTCATAAAATGAGACCATTTATTTTGTTTGCTTTCATATAAACTTATCCCGTCATCTGTGGCATACCAACTATTCCCTCTTGAATCTTCGAATACGGCATTTACATGATTGTTTACAAGTGAGTTGCTGTTACCTATCTTATGGATAATGTTATTGAACTTTGGCTTGTGTGGATCGTAAACACTAATTCCTCCAGTATAGGATGCAATCCATCTTCTTTTGAAAGAGTCCACATGCATATCATAGACACCATTGCCGCCTAATGAGCACGGTTCATCCTCTTCATACTTGAAGTGCTCCTCTATGAGGAGTGTATTTTTGTTGATAATATAGACTCCCAATCCGTCAGTGCCGACAATCAGCCGCAGGTTATCAATTTTTTTTATCGACCTGATAGGAGATTTCTTAAAACCTTGTATCTTGGTGACCACCGGTGATTTACTACCATAGCTGACACTAAATAATCCAGAATTGGAAGTTCCAATCCAAATAATGCTGTCCTCTTGGTCTATATAGATTGATTGCGCCACTAAATCCTTAATAGAATGGATGACCGGATTATCAAACAAAGCCAATCCGTTACCTGTTCGTTTGAATAAGTGAATGCCATCCGAAGCCAAGAGAATGAAATCATCTCCAAAGGGTGTAATATTATAGGCTATATTGTAGGTAATTCTTGTGTTTGTAAATGAATCATTCCCATTCGGAACAAACAAGAACATACCTATGTCTGTTACAATCAGTAGACCGAGACGATTATCTACATATACTGAATTAACATTTATTCTCGAACGATGAAGATAAGTCCTCATATCGACTATTTTCTCGAATCTGTCATGCAATGCCGAGTATCGATATATTATACCTATGCGATTAAATGCCCATAGATAACCATCAGCATCAGTTACTAATTTATTGACACTTATTTGTTCATTTGATATAGAATCATCATCTACAAGATTGTAATGTTTTATCTGCTTCCCATCATATCTATCAATACCCAATTTAGTGGCAAACCACATAAATCCATCTTGCCCTTCGGCAATAGAGAAAGTACGCTCACTACTCAACCCATGCGATGTGGTAATATGCTCAAACCCATGTGCAATTAGGCTAAGGTTTACTAAAAATAGAAAAACGGATATGGGCATAAAATTAGAGAGCATGTTATTTCATAAATTAGTTTGTTACAAAAATATCCATTTTTTCTATTCCTCCCTCGAAACATCTAAATTTCTTTTCATCAGAGATGCTTTTTGTATTGTTCAAGGTAGAGGTTTTTGTATCTTGTCATAGCCTCGACGTAATAATAGTCAGCATATGCAAGTGGTACATCCACTTCGCTATTAGCTCGGAGATAGCCAACACTATGTTTTAATATAAAACCTCCATTAGTTCCTGGTTTTGCCAGATAGTCCGGTGAAGAGAGTGTACGCAACTGCTCTTCTGCCACAGTTAGGAACTTTTTACTTAAATCTCTCTCAACAAATGTACTTAACTCAATAAGTGCCGAACAAATTATGGCACCAGCAGACGCATCACGATAGGCATCAGGAATATTAGGTGCATCAAAGTCCCAATAAGGTATTTTATCTTTCGGAAGACGTGGATGGTGAATAATAAATTCTGCGATATTTTTAGCTTGCTTCAGAAACTCTTCATCTCTGGTATATCGATACATCATTGTGTATCCATAAAGCCCCCATGCCTGTCCCCGGCTCCAAGACGAGGAATCAGAATAACCCTGAAAAGTCTGTTTGATATGTGGTGCACCAGTAATTGTATCATACGAAACAACATGATACGAACTGTGATCAAGACGAAAGTGATTCTTCAACGTAGTTTTGGCATGATTGACAGCCACCTCCGCATAATACTTGTTATCCAACTCTTGAGATGCCCACATCAGCATATCCAAATTCATCATATTATCAATAATCACTGGAAACTGCCATATATCTTTATTGAAATCCCACGAACGTATGGCCTTTACTATCGGATTATAGCGTGTACATAGAGACATACAAGCTGAGTCTATCACTTCCCGATAGCGCATGTGCCTGGTCAAGCGATATCCATTACCGAAGCTGCAAAATATAATAAATCCTATATCGTGATTGTCTGTGGTATATTTTTGGTTCTCAACTCTGTATGTGTAATTCTCTGCCCATTTTTTAAGTACTGCAGATGGATTATTCGCATAAAGATACCACAATACTCCAGGAAAAAAGCCACTGCACCACCATGACGCATCAGAGGTGATTAACTCCCCATTGTGATCAGTCGACCGTGGCAATAGTTGAGCATCGCCCACCATCGACTTAGCCATAATGACACTTTGCTTCTCAGCAACAGACATACCCAGCTCAATCACCTTCAACATGGCGCCTGTTTTTTGAGCTAAACTGTAGCAAACAGGAGTAAAAAAAATTATAGTTACTAAAATTACTCTATTGATATTCATCCTATTATTGGTTAATAATGCCACTTGAAAAGAGACGGTCCAAACACCTTATGCACTCTTTCCGCCATCTACCACTTAATTTGATCTACATATTTAAACTACAATTCGACTTTCCTTTTAAAAACACGAACGTAATCTACCATCATCTTGGCTTTTGTATTCCACCGTGATCCATATCCCTCTTCAGGAATAGTACCAGCCCAATTGTTATTCCTAACTTCTGAGCTAAATATTATATATTGGTCTACTCTGGAAATTGGTACCTCTGGAGTTTCCCACGATTTCACTAATTCGCCATCATAATAGAAGTAATAGCCCTTTCCATTCCATTCCATCCCATACGTATGATACCCGTTGGCTAATTCCGTTCTCTCCTCTCGACACGTCACCGATTTGTTGTGTGGGTTATCATATCCATTCCATATTAATCCGCCAGCAAATAGATTCTGTAGATTCTCCCCAGATTGGCCACTATGCCGATGCTCCATAATATCCATCTCAACTCCTGTGTTTTCGGGATCAGGTTGTCCATTGTTCAATCCAGTGGTTGGACTCTGAACCCAAAATGCCGACCACATGCCCGGATATGAATCAAATTTTATCTTTGCCTCAAAATAGCCATAAGTCCATTCCGCATTCGATCTGATCATTCCCGTATAGAATTTTCTTTCCTCATTAACAATGTCATCATACGTATTGATAACAAGGTTGCCATCTTTTAAACTGACTGCATCCTCAATATTGATCGCATCATACCTATTACCTAGCTGACGATATGACCATTTATTCATATCCAGATGTTCACCGACAAACTCATCCTGCCAAACCAATTCAAATTTAGTTTTGTCTTTAGGCAACAACGGCTCAATATCCGGGCCACGCTTAATAGTCCCTGCAAACTCCCCAGTACACCCCGATGACAACATCGCAACTATCCAATAAAATAACGAGTAAATAGTATTCTTTTTCATACTTGATTTTTTTAGATTAAAAAACTGATTTTCGACATTGCAAACTTACGACTATTACACTGATGACGGGTGTAAATTAAAACAAAAATAGTGTATTTACTATCATTTTTAATATCTTGCGTTTTTATGTATTATCCCATTTTATATTAATAATGCGAATCAGTAGTTGATAATCATCTACCTTTTCGCTTGTTAAAATGTTATTATTCAGTTAATTATCTCATTAATTAGTTTCCTAATCTCCTTGAAAATCAGTATATTAGAAGAATAAAACCACTCATTATTCTAATT
>OGCM01002412.1_pt1 | contig 17291 bp, 13 predicted proteins | sample 1570151 | NCBI WGS metagenome assembly OGCM01 (sample SAMEA4370582, study PRJEB24528) | human gut metagenome
GTAAGGTGATCGCCGGCACGCTCACCTCCTCTGTGGCCATGGTGGCTGACGCGGTAAATAACTTATCTGACGCCGCGACCTCGGTGGTCACCCTCATCGGCTTTCGGCTCGCTGGCCAGGAGGCGGACGAGGACCACCCCTTCGGCCACGGGCGCGTGGAATATATTGCCGGACTGCAGGAAAAGCGCCGGGCACTCTATGAGGCGGCTGCAGATATCGTGGTAGCCACCGATGGCAAGAAGCCGGAGGAAATCTGCCGGGAGATTGCAGCGCGGATTTTGTAAGGACAGAGCGTTCCGTTGCTGTTTGCGCAACGCGTGAACAGTAACGAGAAAATCACTCAGAAAAGGGGGATTTGATCATGGGTTTATTTGGAAGAAAAAAACAGAACACAGAAAATATGCCTGAGACTGTGGAAAAGGCAGTCGCAGAGGTATCGGCTGAAAGTACCAATCCGGGAGATATGAGCCTGGGCGGTGACCGCATGGTGTGCCGTCACCAGCTGGACCATGCGTTATCCGGAGATGGGCAGGGCGTGGTCATGAAGTTTTATATTGAAAACTTCAAACGAATGAACGAGCTATTCGGTTTTTCTTATTGTGAGGGACTGTTAAAAGTAATTCTGGAATATCTGAGAGAAAAGACCGGCTGTACCGTGTACCGCTATGTGGGCGTGGAATTTATCGCCATCTTAAGAAGCCGTACCCAGGGACAGGCCGTGCGTCTGGCGGAGGAGATTCTGGACCGCTTCTCCCAGAGCTGGAAGATTGATGGAACCGACTGTATGTGTTCCTGTCAGATCGGTCTGTGCTCCTATCCGGGATATGCGTCCAGTGCGGACGAAATCTTAAAATATCTGGATCTGGCAGTCAGCAAGGCGGCGGAGACCGGCATCAACCAGTATGCCATTTACGATTCCAAGCTGCATGCCATGTATCTGCGCAAGCAGGCCATTGCCCGGTATATCAGCACGGCTCTGGAGAACCATGAGCTGGAGATCCGCTTCCGTCCTACTTACAACACGAAGGAGAACCGTTTTGTCCGTGCGGAGTATTATATGCGGATGTTTGTAAAAGATATCGGTCTGGTGGGAAGCGCGGAGTTTGTTCCCATCGCGGAGGATACCGGCCAGATCAGCAGTGTAGAATATTACGCGCTGGAGCGTGTGGCTCAGGAGATTGCGGAGCTGGAGAAAAAGGGCATTGCGTACGAGTCCATTGCAGTTCCGGTATCGCCGGTGCTGATCATTCAGGAGAATTTTGTAGATACTGTTCAGCGCATGATTGAGAAATATCAGATTCCGTCTGGTAAGCTGGCCGTGGAGATTGATGAATACGCCCTTACCACCACGCCGGTCATCATTGAGATTGTGATGCAGCAGTTAAAGAATCTGGGTGTGGAGCTGATCTTAAACAACTTTGGTTCCGGCTATTCCGGAATCAGCAAGATTCTGGAGCTCCCGGTGGATACGCTGAAATTTGAGCGCATGTTCATGTGGCAGCTGGAAACCAACCCGAAGTCCGAACCGATTGTAGAATGTCTGATCAAGGCAGCAGACAAGCTGGGCAAGCGCCTCATCGCAGAGGGTGTGGAGACTCAGCGCCAGTTAGATATTCTGGCAAAATTCGGCTGCGAATATCAGCAGGGTTACTATTACGCTCCAACCATTCCGCAGGAACTTCTGGACGGTGTCCTTGGAAAATCCATGGATGAGACCAGAGCAGTTCTGAATCAGGAGCGGGAGAAACTAAAACGGTAACAATGACACATAGAAAAAGCACGTCCCTATTGTATTCGGGGGCGTGCTTTTTCTATGTGTCCGGAGGGATGCGCATTCGGCGCGAAGGTAGATGGTTGCCGAAGTATTACCTGCACACAAACCAGAAAATATTATATCCATCCTTACAGTTTACGCCATAAGGCATATTGTGCGCTTTTAAGATGGTGCTGACGATGGAAAGTCCGATGCCGGTGCCGAGGCGGCGGCCGCTCTGGTGCTGGCTGCGCTGGTAGCGTTCCCAGATGATGGATCGGTCTTCCTCCGGTATGGGATCGCCGGGGTTTGCGACTTCCACGAGACAGTTATTTTCTTTCGGAATCAGCCGGATGAAGATTTGCTGGTTTTCCGGTGTGTGATTGATGGCATTGTTTAAGAGGTTTCGCATGACCTGACTCATTTTCAGGGAATCCACCTCAAAATTCAGCGGGGCGTCCGGCGCTTCCAGTGTCAGCGTGATGCCATGTTCCGCGGCAGCCTGATGACAGCGGGTCAGTTCCGCGTTTACGATATCCCGCAGATCATACCAGTCTTTTTTCAGCTTGCTGTATCCGGCTGAAAACTGGGAGTAGTCCAGGATATCATTGACCATCTCGCTCATGCGGTTGGACTCGCTGATGATGAGGTTCAGGTTTTCATTGCGCATCTCGTCATCTTTCCAGGTGATGTCCCGCACCATCTCCGCATAGCCGGTGATGAGGGCTAACGGGGAGCGTAGCTCATGGGAGACGTTGGCAATGACCTCCCGGCGCAGAACATCCAGCCGCTGTAAGGCCAGCCGCAGCTTCCCGACGGATTGGGACAGCTGTCCGAGCTCGTCCTGGCGTTCCAGATCCGGGCCGATAGAAAAGTCGTTTTCGGTCAGCTTGTCCACCGCACTTTTGATCTGAAAGATGGGACGGGAAAACTGTCTGGACAGGACTGCAGCCAGTACCGATGCGATGCCGGTCAGAAGAATGCTCAGAATGATGAGCTGGGAACGGTTCAGGTTTAAAACGGTCCGGGTCATCAGGGCGTTGCGCAGGATCAGATAGTTATGTTCTCCGTTGCAGGTGACCGGGAAACCAAGCTCATAGCCGATGATCTTTCCGTGCATCCGCTCAATGTGGCGGTAGGGGCGGCCTGCCAGCAGCTCCCTGAAATCAGGCTTCTGGCGGGTCATCTCCGGATCGTTGAGTTTACGCTCCCATTCCTGTGGCTGCACCAGGTGGCCGGAGGAGTACATTTTGATGAGGGTGCCGTCCTCAGAGACCAGGAGCAGCTCTCCGCCGATGTGGCTGATAAAGGATAAGAGCTTTTCATCCTCTCCGATATCGCGGGTACGCAAATCCTCCATGACCGGGGAAAGCCGGTTCAGAGCTTCGTTAACGGCGGCATTCGCGTAATTCTGTTCAAACAGAAAAATCTGTACCACCCACATAAAGCCGATCCCGAACATGACCGGGATCATCATAAAGGCCCAGAGCCGGAAAACCATCCGGTTTTTCAGGGCAGAAAGTCTAATTTTCCTCTGTTTTTTCAAATTTATACCCCACTCCCCATACAGTCTGGATCAGCTTCCGGTAAGGGCCGATATGTTCCCGCAGGGACTTGATGTGTGTGTCCACGGTGCGGGCATCCCCGCAGTACCGGTACCCCCATACGGTCTCCAGCAGTTTGTCGCGGCTCAGGACGATATGTTCGTTCTGTGCCAGCTTGTAGAGCAGGTCAAATTCCTTGGGCGGCAGAGAGATCTTCTTTTCGTCTAATGTGACGATCCGGGAATCCGGGAAAATGGAAAGTCCGCCAAAGGCAAGCTCTTTTGTGACAGGTGCTGATGTATGGACCTGGGTGCGGCGCAGCACGGCTCCGATGCGGGCCATCAGCTCTTTGGGACTGAATGGCTTTGCAACATAGTCATCGACGCCGAGCCGGAATCCGTTTAACTTATCATATTCTTCATTTCGTGCAGTCAGCATGATGACTGGTACCTGGCTGAAGCCGCGGATGGCTTCGAGGGTTTCAAAGCCGTCCGGTCCCGGCATCATGACATCCAAAAGCACCAGGTTAAAGGTACTTTGCTTTAAAGCAGTGACCGCGGCAGCTCCGTCTCCGGCCTCCGTGCATTCGAAGCCTTCCAGTTCTGCGTAGGTGCGCACCAGGCGGCGCAGGTGCGGATCATCATCGGTGATAAGAATGTGCGGCATGGATCTTTCTCCCTTCTACGTTCTTCTGGGATTATAACATCTTTTCCCGGCTTCTGAAACTTCCCTCACAGAATTATGCGGATTTTCTCACACTTTTCTCACATTTCCTATTTAAGCTTTGTAGCATGTCAGAATATGTGCGGAAAGGAGTGCCTTATGAACCAGAAATCTTCAGCAAGACCACCGGATCACGGAATATTAAAAAAGGAGCTGTTTGGGTATGCGGGCATCTGTCTGGTCCTGCTTTTGCTATTGGGGACCGGAGAAAGACTGTTTGATACCTTTCCGGTGCAGGGCATGCTCAGCGCGTTGTGTTATCTGTTCGTGGGAGGCCTTGGCATGTCAGCCGGGATTTTCCGGTTCCGGCCTGAGACAGAGCGGTCCGAGTTTTTTAAGACCTTTACGCTGCTGTATCATCCCGGAGTCTGGATTCTGGCGGCAGCCTCCTTTCTGGAGAAAGCAGGAATCGCTGTGGTGCACGTCACAGAAAACCTGCATCTGGTTTATATTGCCGGATGGACCTTTCTGGTGGCAGGCATGATCGTGCTGGTGGTGATCCTGCGGGGCAGCCGCATGTAACGTAACAGGAAATATAGAAGGTGAAGGAGTGTAAGATGGATAAGAAGAAAAAAATCATGGCAGGAGCAGGCGCGGCAGTGATCATTCTTGCAGGCGCAGCATTTTTCCTTACAGGGAAGGGCGCAAAAGGCGGTCAGGGAGGCCCCGGAGGCATGGGAGGTCCCGGTGGAATGATGCAGGAATCCACGGTAACGGTGGTGAATGCGGCAAATCCGACTACGGGAGATGTTTCCGTAACCTCCAGCCTGACCGGTACGGTTGAGGCAGCCGATGTGGTGTATGTGTACGCCAAGGCCGGCGGCGATGTGACTGCCGTGAATGTCAAGGCCGGTGACATGGTCAGCCAGGGACAGGTGCTGCTGGAGATCAACACCGAGCAGGTAGAATCCGCAAGGAACAACATGGATTCCGCCCAGGTCAATCTGTCCCAGGCCCAGAGCAACTTGAGCAGAATGCAGATCCTTTACGACAGCGGCGATCTGTCTGACCAGGAGTACGAGCAGTATCAGAATAGTCTGAAATCCGCGCAGCTCCAGTATGAATCCGCGAAGCTTCAGTACGATAAGCAGGTGGAGTACAGCACCATCACCGCACCAATCGCAGGCCGCGTGGAGAGCGTGGATGTGGATGTATATGACCGTGTCAACCAGTCTGCCCAGCTCTGTGTCATTGCGGGCGAAGGTCAGAACAGTATCACCTTTTATGCGACCCAGCGTATGGTACAGAATTTAAAGATCGGAGATGAGCTGGAGATTTCAAAAAACGGAAATACTTATACCGGAAACATCACCGAGATCAGCAATATGGTCGATGAGAGCAATGGCTTGTTCAAGGTAAAGGGGGATATGGAGAGCAGTGATGAGATCGCAATCGGAAGTACCGTGAAGATCACGCTGGTGACCGAGCGCGCCGAGGACGTGATGCTGGTTCCGGTAGATGCCATCTATTACAGCGGCGGCAAGGGCTATGTCTACTTATATGAAGATGGCAAGGCAAAAATGGCTTCCGTGGAGGTTGGCCTTTATGATTCCGAGAACGCGCAGATCCTTTCCGGTGTGAATGCCGATGATATGGTAGTCAGCACCTGGAGCTCCAATCTGTACGAGGGTGCGGATATCCGCCTGAAATCCGATGCTGAGGCAGCCGATGCAGCAGGTGACGGTCAGGGTGCAGGCGGTCAGACCCCGGCAGGTGATGCACAGGGTGCAGGCGGTCAGGCCCCGGCAGGTGATGCACAGGGCGCAGGCGATCAGGCTCCGTCAGATGACGCACAGGACGCAGACAGCAAGGCACCGCAGGGCGCGCCTGCAGCTGGCGGCGCACAGAACGGAAACGCAGCACCGAAAGCACAGTAAGGAGGCAGACGTAAATGGGAGTTACCAGATTTGTACTGAAGCGTCCGGTCACCGTGCTGATGGCGCTCTTATGCCTGATCGTGTTCGGTATTTCTTCGGTGTTTAACGCAACACTGGAGCAGATGCCGGATATGGATCAGCCGATGATGATCATTATGGCAAACTATTCCGGCGCCAGCCCGGAGGACATGGATGAGCTGGTAACGCAGCTCATTGAGGATCAGGTCAGCACACTGGAGGGTGTGAAGAGCATGAGCTCCACCACCAGTGAGGGCCGTTCCATGATCATGCTGGAGTATGATTACGACACCGATATGGATGAGGCCTACAGCGACTTAACCAAGAGCTTAAACAGCATCCGTGACCTGCCGGACGATGTAGAGCCGACAGTCATGGAGATGAACAACAATGCGCAGGCCAGCATGATGCTTACCATTGCGAATCCGTCCCAGGAAAATCTCTATGACTATGTAGACCAGAAGATTGTGCCGGAGCTGGAAAAGCTCAGCACCGTGGCAGAGGTATCCACGATGGGTGGTTCTTCTGAGTATATCAAAATTGAACTGATGTCCGATATGATGGATCAGTACAATGTGAGCATCAGCGATATCAAGTCCGCCATGTCGGCAGCCAACCTGTCCTATCCGTCCGGAAGCGCAGAGTCCGGCAACCTGGACTTATCCGTGTCTACGTTAACGCAGCATGACACGCTGGATGAGCTTCTGGAAATGCCGATCACGGTATCCGGAAACAAGATTGTTTACCTGGAAGATATCGCTGTGGTTTCCTACGCAGAGGAGCAGAAGGGCGGCGTCTCCCGTTACAATGGTGAAGAGACCATCTCCATTTCCCTGACCAAGCAGCAGAGCAGCACCGCCATGGATCTGTCCAAGCAGGTGCAGCAGGTCATCAAAAGCCTGCAGAATGATGATGATGACCTGACCATCACCGTAGCCAGGGATGAGGCAGACTCCATCCAGGACTCCTTAAAGGATGTGGCAGAGACCATGGTGATGGCAGTCGTTATTTCCATGATCATCATTTTCCTGTTTTTCGGAGATTTCAAGGCATCCCTGATCGTCGGAAGCTCGATCCCGACCTCCATCCTGATGTCCCTGATCGTTATGACGCGGGCGGGATTTACGCTGAACATCATTACCATGAGCGGTCTGGTCCTCGGTGTCGGCATGATGGTCGATAACTCCATTGTTGTGCTGGAGAGCTGTTTTCGGGCCATGGATAAGCAGGAAGACAAGGGGGCACTGGGGTACGCGAAGGCAGCCCTGGAGGGAACCAACATCGTGGTGGCTTCCATCTTTGGCTCCACGGTAACCACCTGTGTTGTATTTATCCCGCTGGTATTCTTAAACGGTATGAGCGGCCAGATGTTCGGGGCCATGGGCTACACCATCGTATTCTGTATGTGTGCCTCCCTGCTTTCCGCGATTGCCATTGTGCCGCTGTGCTATATGATGTACAAGCCGAAGGAGCGTTCCTCTGCGCCGGCGACCCGTCCTCTGACCTTCCTGCAGGACGCTTACCGGAAGATCATGCCGGTCCTTTTAAAACATAAAGCCATCGTTATGCTGGCCTCTGTCGGCATTATCGTGGCCACTGTGTTCCTGGCAAGCGGCATGCAGACAGAGCTGATGACGGCCGATGATACCGGTACCGTCAGCGTCAGCATTGAGACTCGGCCGGGTCTGATCACGGAGCAGGCAGACGCGATCCTGGCAGAGGCAGAATCCATCGTGGCAGCCCATGAGGATGTGGAATCCTATATGCTGCGCTACAACAATGATAAAGGAACCATTACTGCTTACTTAAAGGATGACCGGAAGATGTCTACCGATGAGGTGGTAAGCCAGTGGGAAAATGAGATGGCGGATCTGGAAAACTGCACCATTACGGTAGAGGCCTCCACCTCCATGAGCATGATGGGACGGAGCCGTGGTTATGAGGCCATCTTAAAGGGAACCCAGTACGATGAGCTGCAGGAGGTCAGCAATGAGATTGTAAATGAGTTGATCGCCCGGGACGATGTAAAAAATGTGCATTCCAGCATTGAGAATACCGCGCCGGTTGTGGCTGTCAAGGTGGATCCGGTTTCTGCTTCCGCGGAAGGACTGACTGCAGCCCAGATCGGAACCATGATAAAACAGATGTTAGACGGTGAGAAGGTTACCACCTTAAAGGTGGACGGTCAGGAGATCAGCGTTAAGGCCGAGTATCCGGAGGATCAGTATAAGACCGTGCCGCAGCTGGAGCGCATCATCTTAAAGAAGCCGTCCGGCGGTTATGTGGCGCTGTCCGATGTGGCAGAAATTTATTATAAGGACAGCCCGTCTTCCATCGAGAAGGAGGATAAGTCCTACCAGATCACGATTTCCGCAGATTATGTGGACAGCAGCTCCAGTGCTGCAGTGAAGACCAAAATCGATAATGAGGTTATCAGCCCGAACCTGACCGGAACCATTGTACGTGGCACCAACTCCAGAGACCGTATGATGCAGGAGGAATTCTCCGGACTGTACAATGCGATCGCGGTAGCAGTATTCCTGATCTTCGTAGTTATGTCCGCGCAGTTTGAGTCCCCGAAGTTCTCTTTCATGGTTATGACGACCATTCCGTTCAGCCTGGTTGGTTCCTTCGGACTCTTAAAGCTCACCGGAGTCAGCATGTCCATGACCTCCATCCTGGGATTCCTGATCCTGGTTGGTACGGTCGTTAACAATGGTATCCTCTATGTGGATACAGTCAACCAGTACCGCATGGAGATGCCGCTTCGGAAGGCTCTGATCGAGGCCGGTGCTACCCGTATGCGTCCGATCATGATGACAAGTTTGACCACCATTCTTTCCATGCTGCCGATGGCGATGGCCTTCGGAAGCAGCGGTTCCACCACACAGGGCCTTGCGGTGGTAAATATCGGAGGACTGAGTGTCGGTGTGCTGGTAGCGCTGTTTATCCTGCCGGTTTATTACGCTCTGATGAATGGCAGGAAGGAATTGAAGGTTTTAGATATTTAAGGAGGAGATGAAAAATGATCCGGAAACGTGCAAAACGGCTGGCAGGCGCAGTGCTTGCCGCCGGCGCCATTACGGCAATGCCATTTCAGGCATTTGCCCAGAGAAGCCCGGAATTTGCTTATTCAGCAGAAAAATGGGCGACACTCCGCGACAATAAGCTGGAGTTTGATGAGATTTCAGATCTGGTTCATGAGTACAATCCGACCGTGGTCCAGAACGAGATCAGCTACAAGGATTATCTGACCAAGAACCGGGATGATGTGGCACAGGATTATTACGACAAGGCCAATGAGATTTATTCCAATATCAGCTACCCGGACTTAGACGATGCCAACTACGGAAATGGTGTGGCAGCGGCACTGCGCAATGAACAGCAGGCCAAAAGCCTGATGGAGCAGGGTGATGAAAACACCGATGACCAGGCCACCATGCGGATCCAGTACGATCAGGCCGAGGCGAAGCTGGCCAAGCAGGCACAGGGGCTTATGATCACCTACTGGACCCAGTACTATAACCTGGATGGCCAGAAGGCCCGCATTGAGCAGGCAAAGCTTTCGTACCAGTCTGAGCAGAACCGCCTGGCAGCAGGGATGTCTACCCAGTCCAAGGTTTTAAGCGCAAAGGAATCCGTGTCCAATGCGGAGGCAGCGCTGGTAACTGCCGAGAGCAATCTGGCCTCCACAAAGGAGAGCCTGTGTCTGATGTTAGGCTGGGGCTACGGCGCGGATGTAGAGATCGCGGAGCTTGCAGAGCCGGACCAGAGTAAGATCGCGGCCATTGATGTGAACGCAGATATCCAGACAGCTCTGGAGAACAGTTACGCCTACCGCCTGACGAAAAAGCAGCTCACCAACGCCAGAACAGACAGCGTGAAGGAGAAGCTGAGCGAGACGGAAAAGAATCAGAGGGAGACCATCTCCAACAGTGTGAAATCTGCCTATGATTCCCTGCTTCTGGCCCAGTCAAGCTATGAGCAGGCCCAGTCGGCTCTGGCGCTGCAGGAGGTTTCCATGAAGTCTGCCGACGCGAAGCTGGCAGCGGGAACCATTACAAAAAATACTTATGAGAGCCAGAAGGCTTCTTATACCACCGCCCAGGTGACAGCCCAGACCCAGAAGCTGTCCCTGTTACAGGCCATGAATGATTATGACTGGGCCGTGAACGGACTGGCATCTGCAGAGTAAGGAAAGGAGCGCAGTGTGATGAGAAAACAGGCAGACAGGAAAGTGCCGCAGAAGCGTATGTGCCTGCGGAGTTTGCGAAAAAAGACAGAACACGGCATGGGTGCATTTGGTTCAGCCTGTGTCAGGACTGCACTGGTGCTTTCTCTTGCGGCAGGCGGTCTGGCGCTGCCGTCCGCTGCGTTTCCGGTGATGGCGGAAACTGCTGCGGATGTTTCTGAAAGCGCTTCTGGCAATGTGACAGATCAGTCTGATTCATTGGATACCGCAGTTCAGACTGATACATCTGTGACATGCGTGGATTACAATAATCTGGAACAGCTGGTGCAGAATAACCGGAACCTAAAAAATGCCCTGGACAATTACACCAGCAATAAGGAAACCTATGAGAACATGCTGAAGACGTTGGAAGATGAGCGGGATTACATGAAGTTTATGCAGGAAAAGTATGAGGATGATGCGGAGGCAAAGGCGACCTACAAAATGAATGCTTCCATGCTAAACATGTCTATTTCCCAGATCACCAAACAGCTGGAATCCCAGGAATCCAAACTTCAGACCACCAGCCGCCAGAAAACGATCGACAGTTATGTGCTGACGGCCCAGAGCCTGATGCGTACCTATAATCAGATGAACACCAAGGCCCAGGCCGAGGAGAAAAACTATCAGGCGGCCCAGAGCAGTTATCAGGTAGCTCTGAAAAAGCAGAGCGCGGGCATGGCCACGGCAGCTGATGTGATGGCGGCTTCCGACACCATGCAGAGCGCAAAAAACCGTTATGAATCCTACCAGCAGCAGGCATCCAACGCCCGCTTTAACCTGCTCTCAGCCCTGGGGCTGGACACCAGTGTGGGTATTGCTATCGGAAGTGTGCCGCTCCCGGATCTTGCCGCCATTGAGGCTGTAGATTTTAATAGCGATATGGAGCAGGCCATCGGCAACAGCTCCAGCGTACAGAATGCCCGGCATCAGAGCGCGGGAACCGCAACGGAGATTTCGGTGAAATCCGATCAGGAAAGTCAGGCCGAGGGAACGGTGCGTTCCCGGATGCAGAGTCTGTATGATCAGTTAAAGGCTGCAAAGCTTCAGTATGATGGTGCTGAGGCTGCTTACCAGAGTGCATCCATTACCTATGCTTCCCTGCAGAAAAAGCAGCAGGCCGGTATGCTGGGCCAGAGTGATTACCTGCAGGGCGTGGCGGATTATTACAGTGCACTGGATGCGAGGGAGACCGCCGTGGTGAATCTGAATCAGGCGTGGGAGACGTATAACTGGACGGTAAAAGGTGTTTCTTAAAAAGAAGCAGATGTTTCTTGCGAACAGGAAACGGGAACCTCAGAGATGTGAAAAATCTCTGGGGTTTTTGTTTGTTATAAAAGCAGATTCTGGGAAAAATAGAAGTAAAAGTGGTGAAAAATTTATCAGGTGCAGAAATTGGGAGGTTGACGATAAAAAAACCGTGTAGTATAGTTGTAGAGAAAGTTATTTATTGATCGTGCATATATAAGGAGGTGAGATGATGGACGGCGCGGACAGTTATAAGCGAATGAGCGGCAATGGGAGAGAGAAGATGACCGGCAGCCTGTCTGGGTCCGCTGTCCGTCATCTCACACGATAGAATACTGCCATTGCCCGTTTACAGTGAAACCGGTGATGGCATTTTTTATTTGCGGAAACGGAAAAAACAGCTTCAGACAGATGTTTTGCTGCATAGATTTTGCTTTTTGAGATTCTGGTCAGCTGATATGCTGTGCTATGCGTTAAGAATCTGCAAAGATTGGAAAGAAGGCAAAAACTGCAGGCAGCAGGTTTGCGCAGATCAAAAATGCTCCGGTTCCACGGATGACAGCCGTGAGAACAAAACGCTGTGAGAAAGAGAAAGACTTTTTCGCAGACGGAGAAAGGAGCAGACATGGAAAAGATGAACGAGAACGAGACCAAAGACATGGCAGTTCAGGTTCGTGACTATCAGACTGAACTGGAGCAGATCATGCGGAGCAATGTATCCCCGCGTGTCTTAAAGGATCGCATTTCCGATTACCATGAGAATGATATCGCATCCTCTTTTGAGGTGCTGACAAGAGATGAGAGGGAGCGGCTGTACCGCATTCTGGATGCGGAGCAGCTTTCCGATATTTTCGAATACCTGGATAACGCAGAGATTTATTTTGAGGAACTGAATGCAAGAAAGAAGGTAGAGGTTCTTTCCTGCATGGAGGTTGACCAGGCAGCAGCACTGTTGAAGCGTCTGGCCAAGCCAGAGCGCAACATGCTCATCGACCTCATTGATAACGAATCCAAACGCGACATTGCCATGCTGGAGTCCTTTGATGAAGACGAGATCGGAAGCCGCATGAGCATGAACTTTATTGAGATCAAGTCCGGCATCAGCATCCGCGAAGCTATGCGGGAGCTGATCGATCAGGCAGCGGAGAATGACAACATCTCTACGCTGTATGTGACCGATGACGATCATACCTTCTGCGGTGCCATTGACTTAAAAGACCTGATCATTGCCCGGGAGGGCAGCAAGCTGGACGACATCATCATGGAATCTTATCCATATGTGTATGCCCGTGAGGTGATCGAAGACTGTATCGAGCGCATGAAGGATTACTCCGAGGATTCTATCCCGGTATTGGATGAGAACAACAAGATTATCGGTGTTATCACTGCCCAGGATATTGTTCAGGTTGTAGATGATGAAATGGGTGATGACTACGCAAAGTTAGCAGGTCTTGCTTCCGAGGAGGAATTAAACGAGCCGATCCGCCAGAGCGTGCACAAGCGTCTTCCGTGGCTGATCATCCTGTTGGGCCTTGGCCTGGTGGTTTCCAGTGTCGTAGGACTCTTCGAGGGCGTAGTAGCCCAGCTGACCATCGTGATCTGCTTCCAGTCCCTGATCCTGGACATGGCCGGAAACGTTGGTACCCAGTCCCTGGCAGTTACCATCCGTGTGCTGATGGATGAAAACCTGGATGGCAAGCAGAAGCTTGGCCTGGTATTCAAAGAGGCCAGAGTAGGTATGTGCAACGGTCTGATCCTTGGCGTTCTTTCCTTTGTATTTATCGGACTTTATGTGATTTTTGCAAAGGGTATGACACCGGGCTTTGGATTTGCGGTCTCTGCCTGCATCGGCGTGGCCCTGCTTCTGGCCATGATGATCTCCAGTGTTTCCGGTACCGTGATCCCGATCCTGTTTAAGAAATTCGGCGTAGACCCGGCGGTAGCGTCCGGTCCGCTTATCACCACCGTGAACGACCTGGTAGCGGTTATTTCCTATTATGGTCTCACCTGGATCTTTTTGATCGAGATGCTGCATTTAGCGGATTAAAAGAATAAGACTTGAAAAGCTGTTTCTGGCCTGTGCATCTGCACGTGCCGGGGCAGCTTTTTTGTGGCTTGTATTGAGAGGCCTCATGAGTTGGATATTTGCGTATTAGAGGAATTTATGATATAATATTTCCCATCTTAGCGTTTGCGTTGTGACACCAAACGCACTACACGAAGGGAGATTTGATCCATGAAAAATCCAGAGATTACCATTACTATGGAAGACGGCGGCGTGATCCGCGCAGAATTATATCCGGAGGTTGCTCCGAACACCGTAAAAAACTTTATCAGCCTGGCAGGAAAGGGCTACTATGACGGCCTTATTTTCCACAGAGTCATCAAAGGTTTCATGATCCAGGGCGGATGTCCGAACGGCAACGGCATGGGCGGCCCAGGTTACTCCATCAAGGGTGAGTTCAGCCAGAACGGTTTCCAGAATGACTTAAAGCATACTGCAGGCGTTCTTTCCATGGCACGTTCCATGATGCCGAACTCTGCAGGCTCCCAGTTCTTCATCATGCACAAGGACGCTCCGCACTTAGACGGTGCTTATGCAGCATTCGGTATGGTCATTGACGGCATGGACGTGGTAAACAAGATTGCCGAGACTCGCACCGACTACAGCGACAGACCGCTCAAAGAGCAGAAGATCAAGAGCATGACCGTAGATACCTTCGGCGAAGCGTATGACGAGCCGGAGAAGTGCTGATTCAGAGGAAAAGAATATATGGTTCAGAACTATACAGTGTGGGTAGAAAAGAAAGCATATCCGGTAGTGGTTTCTGACGAACGAGAGGCTCTCCTTGCCGCAAAAGCGGCGGGGAGAGTTTTTGTTGGTCTGATATATATGGATGGGGAGAATGAAGCGCAGGCTGTGAATCGGCAGACTTGCGAATCAGAGAAAACGGTTGATATCACAGGGAGTGAAGGCACTTCAGCAGAACTATGGGATGCAGAATACCTTGCTGCCCCGGATGTCATCTGTCTGGAATATTTAGAGCGCATCGTGCGCCGCCACATCGGCCTCCCATGGATCATTGCCGAAACAGACCGTCTGCTTATCCGGGAATTTACCCCGGACGACATCGCGCAGATGCTCGAAGAACCCGATGCCTGGTATACAGTAGAAGAGCGTGCCGCAGATAAGATCTTTTATGACAAAGACAAGCTGGAAGCCTATATCAAAAGTCAGTATCGCTTCTATGAGTACGGAATCTGGGCAGTGATACGAAAATCAGACGGTGTGATCGTAGGAAAAGCCGGAGTGACGAATCTGGAAGAACCAGAGCAGGGGGAATCCGAACACGAGATAATGCCGCCAGAAGAATCCACAGAATACGTGGAACTCGGCTACCATATTTTTCGCCCCTTCCGCCGCCAGGGCTATGCCGAAGAAGCCTGCCGCTCCATCTTAAACTATGCCAAAGAAGAACTCTCCAGCCCCGTATGCGCCCGTGTGGAAAAAGAAAATACGGCATCCATCCAGCTGCTTGAGAAACTTGGTGTACCGTATTTTATAATAAATCCCAAAAGAAATGTATAGCTGTAATCAGTATATATTGTCGAAAACAATTATTTGCGCAATAAGGATGTTATTTACAAAAAAGAATAGTTGTTTTATAATATGTATAAGATAGTAAAGAGATTATTTGAGGTGGTAAATTTCGTTGCAACCACGCACCCTATGGGTTAAAAGAGATGCAGGAGCCGCGACGCCTGCCAAATAATCTTTTTCCACAACAAGGCAGTCAACTGGAGAAATCCAGTGGCTGCCTTGTTTTTATAAAATCTAATGCAATCTCACGTAAAATCCTTCACAATCTTAATATACTCCTGCGCATGATAAGGCAGATAGCTTCCGCGCCGGTAGGCAGCCACAAAATCCACAGTTGTGCAGGTGTCAGTGCCAACGGAGAAGCAGACAATATCCGGCGGTGGCTGGATGTGTTTCAGGTGCGTTTCTGTCACAAAGCCGCAGCCATATCCTTTGGCAACCAGCTGTACTTTTGCGGCAATGTTGCTGGTCTGCAGCTTCACAATGGGTGTGATGCCACAGGATTTGAAGAGTAGATCCACAGTCTGCTGGGTTCTCTGTCCGGGAATCTGAAAAAGAAAAGGTTCGTCTTTCAGATGTCTTAAATCCATCCAGGGATACTTGCATTCTTGTTTTTTGATACCAAGGTTAACCAGTGGATGGTGGGCGGGCAGAATCAGCAGCAGTTCCTCATGACAGATAATCTCATAATCAATATCCGGACTCTTTACCGGCAGATTGAAGAAGGCAAGATCGGCTTCTCCATTTAGGAGCATGCCCTCTAACTGACTGGAGTGAGACTCCAGAATGTCCAGATGGACATTGGGATACAGGGAGTTGAAAATCGGCAGGGTACAGGGAAGCATGTAAGTTCCCCGCATTGTCGGAAATGCAATTTTTAGCGAGCCGTAGTTGTTTTTGATAATATCATTTAATTCCTGATCCATTTCTTTTTTCAGGTTCAGGATTTCTGTGGCTTTGGCAACATAGCGCTCTCCGGCATAGGTCAGAACGAAGCGGTGGCCCAGCTTTCGGAACAGCTTCTGCCCGAGTTCGGTCTCCAGGTTCTGCAGAAACTTGGTGAGTGTCGGCTGCGTGACATACAGAGAGTTGGCAGCTTTTGTAATATTCTGATATCTGGCGATCGCCAGAACATAGGACAAGTCTTTAAAATCCATAAAATCCCCCCATGATGAAAAACATTTGCGCTGCGCATGAAGAATAACAAAAAATTTGATGTCATTAGTATATCACAAACTATAGATTACAGGAATACTTTAAATGAAAACAATGAATTTGAATTACATCAAAGCCCATGCTATGATAAAACCATGAAAACGGTACCGGTAAATCATCAGAAACGTCATGGACGTTTCCTTGTAAATGAAACCGGCGGCATGGCCAGCCGCCTTCACACTTAGTTCAGTGATGGAGGAACAAAAAATGCAGAATCAGACAGAACAGGTATTCAAGCTTCCTGTTACAATCATGCGGGGAGGTACAAGTAAGGGGGTTTACATACTGGAATCCGATCTCCCAACGGATCATAAAGAGTGGGATTCCATTTTGCTCCGGATGATGGGAAGCCCAGACGCAAAGCAGATTGATGGGCTCGGAGGCTCCCAGTCGGTGACCAGTAAGGTAGCCATTGTGAAGCTTTCCCAGAGAGAAGACGCAGATGTGGATTATACCTTTGCCCAGGTATCCGTAGACAAGCCGATTGTGAGCTACAAGGGAAATTGCGGAAACATTTCTTCCGGTGTAGGTCCTTTTGCGATTGAAAAGGGGCTGGTAAAGGCGGAAGACGGAGTTACAACGGTCCGTATTTATAACACGAATACGGATAAGATCATTGCTGCAGACGTAACGACCAGCAATGGTAAGGTGGATTACTGCGGTGAGTTTCAGATTGCAGGTGTCCCGGGAGGCGCGTCACCGATCCGTCTGAAATTCATAAATCCTGCAGGAACCCTTGGAAAAGGTCTGCTGCCTACCGGAAACGCCGTGGATACCGTCGATGTTCCGCAGTATGGTGAAGTGCAGATTTCCATTGTGGATGCAGCGAATCCCCTGATTTTTGTGAAAGCATCAGATCTGGGATTGACCGGAAAGGAAACCCCAAATGAGTTAAATGCGGATTCTGAGAAGCTGGAACTGCTGGAAACTGTTAGAGGACTGGCAGCAGTAAAATTAGGGCTGACAGATGATTACAAAAAATCCGCATGGGAGACACCGGGAATCCCGAAGATGACCTTTGTGGCCGCCCCGGATACTTATGAAACTGCAGATGGCAGAATCATAAGGAAAGAAGAAATCG
>OGCM01002417.1_pt1 | contig 17242 bp, 10 predicted proteins | sample 1570151 | NCBI WGS metagenome assembly OGCM01 (sample SAMEA4370582, study PRJEB24528) | human gut metagenome
AGTAATCTGAATCTGGTGAAACCTGTGAAGATGTACACGCGGCGGTTGTTGTATCGGGCAGTGGGAATTGCCGCTATGTTGGCACTGGCGCTGGGTTTCTCGTTTTCTCTGCTGGTTTCGGAAGAGGAAGAAGCAGGTCTAGTTTCATTTACAGCTCCTGTTGGTCAGAAAGCGGAGGTCAGTTTGCCGGATGGCACTAAAGTTTGGTTGAATTCTGGTTCAACCTTATCCTATTTTACAGATTATGGCCAAAACACGCGTTCTGTAAAGCTGCGGGGGCAAGCTTTTTTTGATGTTGCCAAAAATAGAGACAAGCAGTTCGACGTATTGATTGGGGATTTAGAGGTACGAGTTCATGGTACGGCTTTTGATATCAATGGGTACACGGATAATTCAGAAGTGGAGGTTGTTTTACTTAGGGGGCATGTGACGGTTGTTTCGACTTTGACTGATAAATTGCTGGCAGATATGAAACCTAATCAAAAAGCGGTTATTCCTCTATATGAGAAAGATAAATGTAAGGTGGTATCTTGTAATGCCGAGGAGGAGTCTTTATGGAGACTGGGTAAACTCAAAATTGAAAATGAGGATTTGGGGGATGTCGTGAAGAAAATGGAATGTTGGTATGGAGTAAAAATCCAATTGAATAATATACCTGGGAATAAGAGATATTGGATGACTATTAAAACGGAATCTTTGAAAGAGATGCTTGAGATTATTAATCGGGTAACCCCCATTGTATACACCATTAACGGAGAGGAGGTGAGTATTACTAGTAAAAAATAGAAAAATAAATGGACGCAGGAGAGTGCAGTCTTCTGCGCCCGGAGTGCAAAACCTGAATGCGTTATACTATCCATGTGAAAAATGGATGGTACAGGTACTGTCTTGCTTTATGCAGGCAAAGGTAATAATTAATTTCTTTATTTAACCTTAAATGAGTTTACAATGTTAAAGCTTAAACAAATTTTATGTAGCATTTTTATTGTGAGCAGTCTGTTTTCTTATTCGGTACTGTGGGCACAAGAATCTGGAAAAGTGAATGTTGCTTCCGGACAAATATCTTTGAAAAATCTGATACAAGAAATCGAAAAACAGACAGATTATACTTTTGTGTTTGATAATTCTATTCCCTTATCATTGGTTGTTTCTATAAAGGGCGGTTCTGAGAATATTCAGGTACTGCTAAGACAGGCATTGGGGAAAAGCGATATAAAATATGAAATAGTCAGCAAGCAAATTATCTTGCGAAAGGACCCGGAAAAGTCGGAAAGGCTAATTACGGGAACGGTAAAAGATGAGCATGGTGAGGCTGTAATTGGTGCGAGTGTGAAGGTGAAGAATTCTACTGTAGGAACCATTACAGATATGGATGGTAATTTCTCTCTGCAAGTTCCGGGCAATGCGGAAGTGGAGATTTCTTTTGTAGGATGCATGTCTCAACAAGTAAAAGTGGGAAATAAAAAGAACTTGCAGATAACTTTGAAAGAAGATGCGCAAAATCTGGAAGAAGTGGTAGTTATCGGTTATGGTACACAAAAAAAGAAGGACTTGACAAGTGCCATTGCTACTATCAGCACGAAGGAACTTTCTAACCAGACGGTCAGCAATGCCGTGGCCGCAATACAGGGACGTCTGTCCGGTGTGCAAGTTACAAATAGTGGTTCTCCGGGATCTTCCCCATCGATTCGTATTCGCGGTACCGGTTCTGTTCATAGTGCTAATCCTATCTATGTAGTAGATGGTATGATTGTAGATGATATCAGCTATCTGGGACCGAACGATATTGAAAGCATGTCAGTTCTTAAAGATGCTTCTGCCTCCGCTATTTATGGTGTACGTGCGGCAAACGGGGTCATTATGGTCAGCACTAAAAGAGGGGCACAGACCGGTAAGATAAAAGTAGACTTGAATGCTTACGTAGGAATCAAAAAGCCCTCACACATCCATGAGATGGTAAGTGGACCGGAATATGTGACATTGTACAATGAATATATGAAGTATACGGACAATGAGCAAGGGATGATTGATCCGGCAAATTTCACATATAGTAATGACTGGTTCCGTGAAGTATTGACAAACAGCTTCACTTGCAATGAAGATATTACCATCCGTGGGGGAAATGATCGTTCTATTTTTAGTGTCGGCGTTAATCATTTGAAAGAGAACGGTTTGGTAGAATCTGATCATTATGAAAAATTGGGATTACGTGCAAATTATGAATTTAAGATAAATAAAGCTGTTACTACGGGGCTGAATTTGGTGGTTTCATCTACTAAAGCAAATCCGATTTCCGGAGGTTTATTATCATCTGTATATAAAACAGTGCCTTTACTTCCTACTCGTGAGCAGAATGGAGGTGAATTTGCTAATCCGGAAAATGTGAATGGATTTGATACGATGGGTAATAATCCCGAGGCGACATTATTCTATAATCATCAGTGGCAAAATACAATAAAAGCATTGATTAGTGGATTTGTAGACGTGAAATTGTTTGATAGTGTTACTTTACGATCTACGCTTGGCTTCAATCCGTCTTATGGATCGGGTGTTAACTATGCTCCTAAATATGAAATTAGTTCACGACAGAAGCATGCCACAAATGATTTGAGTAAATCTTCTTCAAATAATATGTCTTTATCGTGGGATAATACCTTGACTTATGAAAAGGTTTTTGCACAAGCGCATTCATTGAAGATAATGGTGGGATATTCTTATCGTGAAGCCAAAACAAATTCGTTGACAGGATCTGCAGAGGATATTATCGATATTCCGGATATCAACCAGAGTTATTTGTTCCTCACTATTGGAAAAGGATCCAAGTATACAATGAAGGTGTCTGATTCTGGAAGTCGGATTGTGCAGATTGGCTATTTGGGACGTGTTACTTATGATTATAAACACCGTTACTTGTTGAATGCAACTTTACGTTCTGATGCGTCTTCAAAGTTTCCTTCTCATAATCGTCGCGGATATTTTCCTTCAGTAGGGTTGGGATGGGTTATTTCTGAAGAAGCTTTTATGAAGAATTCGGGAATTGACTTTATGAAGCTAAGAGTGGGTTGGGGATTACTCGGGAATGATAACATTCCTTCCAATCTATATCAATTGAGCACTTCTAAGGGTACATCTATCATCTTTGGCCCTGACCAGAATTCAGGTTTGGGGAGTGGGGTGTCAAGTGCCGTTACTGTAAACAAACAATTTAATCCGGACTTGCGCTGGGAAGTTGTGGATGAAACAAATGTGGGGCTTGATATCAACTTTTTTAATAATCGCCTTGCTACTTCATTGGATTGGTATTACAAATTGACCAAAGATGCGATTTTCGCTACTACAGCGTTGGGAAGTTCTGGTTTGAGCAGTAGTGGAGTATGGGGAAACTTTGCCAATATCCTGAATACAGGCTTCGAGTTCAGCGCTTCATGGAATGATCGTATTGGCGACTTTTCTTATAATATAGGGGCTAATTTTACTTATAATAAAAATAAAGTGAAAAAAATCAGCGCTGCCGGTGCAAGCTATTATGACAAAGGGGATGATACGAATAATATTAAGCCATTGACGCGTACGCGAATCGGACATGCTGTCGGTGAGTTTTTCGGTTATAAGGCTATCGGAGTTTTCCAGAATCAAGAGCAGATAGACAAAACTCCTCACATGAATAATACTAAACCGGGAATGTTGATTTTTGAAGATGTCAATGGGGACGGAACGATTGATGCGTCCGACCGGACTGCACTTGGAAATCCGAATCCTCCTTTTATTTATGGCTTCAACTTGGGAGGTTCATATAAAGACTTTGATCTGAATATTTTCTGTCAGGGGGTAGCTGGGAATAAGATATATAATGAGAATAGAGCATTGATGACTGTTGTTCGTAACTATGATAAAGATTTCTATGACCATCGTTGGACGGGAGAAGGTACATCAAATACCTATCCTTCTGTTGTGTATAGTGCCGGAGATGCGCGTACTCCGAACTCTTTCTTTGTAGAAAGTGGTAGTTATTTCCGTATAAAGTCCATACAGTTCGGGTATAGTTTACCTAAGTCAGCTCTTTCTAAATTGCACATTGAGAAATTGCGCCTATATCTGAATGCTGAAAATCCGGTTACTTTCTTCAAATATAACGGTTTCTCACCGGAAGTATCTTCGTCTGATCCTCTGATGACTGGAGTGAATAATGGAGCTTATCCATTATCTTCCGTGTATAGTTTTGGCATTAATGTAACATTCTAAAATTATGGATTATGAAATTTGTAAATAAATATCTGACGTTTTTTATAGTAGCAGTTACTTTTCTTTCATGCGAAGGAAATATGGATTTTGATGATTATAATCAGTTACCACAAGACGAATTTTGGAAAACTTCGGAGCATGCAATGCAGGCATTGACAGCTTGTTATGGTTCTTTTACTTCTGATTGGAACTATTTTGACCCGACTATAATGGGAGCGGAAGAAATGGCAAGTGATAACACTTCGAAAGGAGGTAGTAACGGGAGTCAAGGAAACGGTGACTTGAATACGTTTGCTGATTTTAGCTTTACCCCGTCTTTAGCTCGTTTTAATAGTCTGTGGAAGTCACGGTACAGCACTATTAATCTGTGTAATCAAGTATTAAGGTATGTACCGGATATTGAAATGAATGAAACGGAGAAAAAAGAAGTTTTGGGAGAGGCTTCTTTTATTCGTGCATGGTGCTATTTCGAATTAGTCCGTTTGTTTGGAGAAGTGGTTATTTATGATGGATTACCCGAGGGAGGTGCTTATGATATTCCGAAATCTTCGGTTGAAGATGTGTATCAGTTTATTCTGAAAGATTTGAAATTCGGGTTCAATAATATGCGTCGAACTACATGGGAGAATGAATGGAAAGGGCGCGTGACCGCTTGGGCGGCTCGTGCTTTGGAGGCTAAAGTTTTGATGTATATGGCCTCCGGAGAGAATTTTATGGAGAATAACCAAGCTATTGGTGGGGTGACTTGGAAGGATGTTGAAACGGTAACAAATGATGTGATTACTAACGGGATTTATGATTTGTTTACTGCAAAAGCAGATTCTAGTTTCTACTATCTTTTCCGTTTGGAAAATGAAAACTGTATTGAGTCGATTTTTGAATCTCAAAACGGGGTGTCAGGTGACCGTTTGGCTAGTGGCTCGGCGTATGCATACAATAGTTGGATAAAGGGATCTTCTGATGCTGGATTTGGTTATAGCGTGCCGAGCGATAAACTGGTGGAAGCTTGGCAAAAACGTTATGAAATGCAGAACGATTTGCGTTATTTGTATTCTATCGTTTGGGATGGTGAAAGACTGGTGGACTATCATGATAAAAATGGAAATCTGGTACAGGATATTGTAGTAGCCGCACCTGTTGTTGACGGAATAACGGGAAAGGCCCGTTTTAATAAAAAAGTATATATCCCACGTGACGAACGATGTGATTATAAGAAGGATTGGTATTTGACTCAAATTGAGCAAAATCAACGCTTATTCCGTTTTGCGGATATTTTATTGATTGATGCGGAAGCCAAACTCAGAACGGGAAATGAGGGTGGAGCTTTGTTGTCGATTAATCGGGTCCGTCAGCGAGCCGGTGAAGAAGAATTAGAATCACTGACGCTTCAACAAATTTGGGATGAACGCCGTTTTGAATTTGTATTTGAGAACGATCGCTATTTCGATCTTGTACGGACCGGAGAAGCTAAAACTGTGTTGGCATATAAAAACTGGAAATTTCCAAAAAATGTATTTTATCCGATACCCCAGGATCAATTAGATTTATCTAATAATGTGCTGAAACAAAACCCCAATTGGGAGTAATTGAGATCTATATTTATAGAAAAGCTGTCTTGTAGGATAGCTTTTCTATTCAATACACAATAAAAATAGTAACATGAGAAATATACAATTGGGCTTAGGAGGATTATTCGCTATTTTATTATTGGCTATGTGTACTACCGATAAAGTCGGTCGTAACTATATTCATCCGTTTACAGCAGAAGCAGATACGAATGTAGTATTACCACCTTCTTGGGCTTTCGGAATCCTGTATGGTGGTTATACCAATCAGAATGAAACGATGCGCCGTGTTGATGAAATTGTAGCACACGATTATCCTATTGACGCATATTGGATTGATTCTTGGTTCTGGAGCCATGATGATCAAGGTAAGGGACCGCACAAATATATGGATTTTGTTGCTGATACGATAGGTTATCCTGATCGGAAAGCAATGTGGAGTTATTTGGAAGAACGTAATATTAAAGGAGGGTTCTGGGCATGGGATTGTATTTTCCGGACTGGAAATGAAGAAGCCTTTGAGGATTTCTTGCAAAAAGGATATTTCAAAAATACTTATGTGGAATCGAATCCATGGCATAATAACAGTACTACTACGGCTATGTTTCAGACGGAAAGTGGTAGTAAGAAAGGAACTTTGTGTGGTAATATTGATTTTAATAATCCTGAAGCGGTTGCTTACTTCAAACAACGGATGAGACATTTCTTTGACGAGGGAGCCGACTTTATCAAATTAGATCGTACTTCGGCGATTCCCGTTTGTAAGGTTATGTTTGAAATGTCACAGGAATTTGGAAAAGAAACAAAAGGCCGTGGGTTTATATTTTCACATACCGGTGGACTAGAGACAGAAGAGTACAAACGCTATCCGGGCAAATGGACTGATGATACCCGCTCGGACTGGACTGTTGAGAAACCGACTAAGGATTTTAACTCATGGGTACCAGCCGTTGCTTTGAAGGAAAACATAGCTATGTTCAATGATACAGCACGTAAAAGCAGTTGTAACATCCCTTTTCTGGCAAATGATTTAGGGGGATTTGATATGGGTATTACTGATGAATTGGACGAGGAACTCTTTATCAGATGGATGCAGTTTTCGCAGTTTAATCCGATTGTGGAACTCTTCTCTCAACCTGAGAATCCTACGGCGAATTTACCTTATCGTTATTCAGAACGTGCGGATAAATTGTTTCGTGACTATGCTCATCTTCGTATGAAATTGTTTCCTTATGTGTATTCGTATGCGCATATGACGCGATTGGAAGGAAAATTGATGATGCGTAAGATACCCGGACAAATTTATGAGTACTTGTTTGGTGATGAGATTTTTGTTGCGCCTGTTTATGAACAAGGAGCAGTAGAGAGAGAATTTGTATTACCGGCTGGTAATTGGGTGAATTATTGGACAGGTGAAGTGCTCGAAGGAGGTAAAATTCACAAAGTAGCTGCGCCATTAGAACAAATCCCATTGCTGGTTCGCCAAGGTGCTGTTATTCCGATGCGTGCCTATGCGCGTTCTATTGAGAAGGGAACGAACGATACGATAACGCTTCATATATATCCGGGGGCAAATTCTGAATTTACCCTGATAGAAGATGATGGTTCCAGCAATGACTACTTGAAAGGTATTTACGCTAAAACTAAAATTGTATCAAAAGTCGGCAAGGATTCTCAGAAGATAGAAATTGCACCTATACTGGGATATTATGCCGGAATGCAACCTGAACGTACCTGGCAAGTGTGTGTACATGCAACAAAAGGTGTAAATAGCATTGTTTGTAACAGTGTTGGATTGGAATTTACCAATCAGGACAATCAGGTAATTTCAGCATATTATAAAATAGATAAGTCTAAAAAAACAATCTTTGAGATAAAGTACTAGTATAATTTGTAATGCTTTCTATTGTTTGCTTATTGATACTTGAATTCAGATGGAATACATTTGAATGATGAAGGAGTAATGACAATAGTATCATAGTTAATTGATTTTATAAATAAAACATTGAATGAGGAAATATATAATTACTTTTTTATTTTGTCAGGCTTTATCTGTAATGGTTTATTCACAGATTACTAATCTAGTGAAACAGCCTGCTCCAGGTTTCGAAGCTATGACTCATCTTGAAGCTATGCCTTTATTGCATAAGCCTGGGACTGTTACGAAACAAGTATTAGCTTTTGATCAAACCGGTGGTAATAATGACGGTAATTATCGAAAAGCATTTGTGCAATATGTTGATAAGAATGGTGAGGCTGTCATTTTTGATGAATATGGACCAGGGTGTTTATATCGCCAGCAAATGAATGTTTGGGTAGGATATGGCGGTCCCACATTATTGTTGTTTAATCCAGAGGTGACAAACGCCCGAATTAAATATTATTTTGACGATGAATCACAACCTCGTTTGAATGTGAGTATGGATGATCTGTTTGGTGCTCGCAGGGAGCCGTTTACAGCTCCTTTAACTTTTCAGGATGATGGAACTTTCCCTATACCTCCCAGATACGATATTAATCGTGGACGTTTTTCTATCATGTACTATCCGTTTACTTTTAAAAAGCGTTTGAAAATCACATTTGTACCTGATAAAAACTGGGATTTTCGTGGAACTACTTGGTATCAGAATACTTACATTGCTTATCCGCAAGGTAGTGATGTAGAATCATGGAATGATCCTCGTTTGGATAATCGTAAAGTGCGTAACCAGTGGAAGAATGTTGGGAGTGATCCTAAATCAACGGAAGGTAATAGGGTCATACAAAGAAAAATATCAGTACGTAAAGGACAGGTAAAGACGATTGCTGAATTACGAGGTCAGGGCTCCATTGCTAGTTTGAAGATGAACTTAAATCCATTTACCAAAGAGACATTCTTCAATTCAATTCTGCGTATTTATTGGGATGGCGATTCCACTCCGGCAGTAGATGTGCCACTTGGATATTTTTTCGGTGCTGGAGGAAAGGATTATAAGATAGCAGATGATATCTGGCAAAAGAAATTAGCTAATTTGTTTTTCGGATTTGATAATCAAACGGGTGATCTTTATGCTTATTGGGCGATGCCTTATTGGAAGTCGGCAAAGATAGAGATACATAATAATAGTAGTCGGGATATTCAGGCGTTATCGTGTGAACTACAATATAAAGATGCTAATGTGCTGAATTATCCTGCTGGTGCGGCTGGTTACTTTCATGCCCGTCGTACTGTAGATACTGATAATAAAACGAAACCATTTACAACTGCGTTTAAGGAAACAGGCCGTGGGCATGTAGTTGGGATTTTATTTTTTACCGAAGGGTATGACATGGATGGTGATGAATTTACTTATATTGATGGTAGCCGTACTCCACAAATTCATGGTAGTGGAACAGAAGATGATCATAATCAGGGGTGGGCAGGTGCTGCCTACCAAAAACCTCTTTGGGGAGCATTGACTAATGGTTACGAAGCGGCCTATCGTATTTATATGAATGATAATTATATTTTTAATAAAGATATTACCATTAATTATGAGTATTCTAAATGTAAGGGTTGGTCAAAAGGAGGAGATTCAGATATAACCGTTTTTTATTATAAGGCTGCATCTCCTGCAGTACTTACATTGACGGATGAATTGAATGTTGGCAATGAGATTTCAGAACGAGCACATAGTTATTGTATAAGTAAGCAAACTCGTTGGGAAACTTTGACTAGTGCTTACGATGGATATGAGCAAAAGGTTGATTATGACACTTTAACCGACGATGGACGTGCTCATTGTGGCGCTTCGCAATTTACGATGAAACTGGATCCTGAAAATTCGGGAGTAAGATTACGAAAACGTTTGAATCGTGCAGGTAATGGGGTACAAACGGTAAAAGTGTTCATTGATGACAAAGAAATAGGTATTTGGCATTTTGTACAATCTTCATTTGCTCCGGTTAACCAATCTTGGGTAGAAAGCGACTATGAAATTCCAGCATCCTTTACGCAAGGTAAAACAAAAGTCACAGTTCGTTTGGAATATGTAGACTCGGATGGTAATAATGGAGAGGTGAATGAGTATTATTATTGGATGTTTTGTTATCCTAAAGGTTGGTGAAATGATGGATAGACTAAAGATACATTTTATATTTTTTTTATTAGTAGTTTTCTCTTTTTTTTCTTTTACTCTATCACAGCCCAAACTTTTTGTCATTGGTGATAGTATTTCTATATTCTATGGTCCTTATCTGAAGCAATATGTTAAAGGAAAATACTTGTATGATAGGAAAAGAGATAAAGGTGAAGCGATGCGGGATTTGGATAATCCGATTGGTGCTAATGGGGGAGATTCACGAATGGTGGTGAAATATCTGAAAGAACTTTCTGAAAGCAAGAATTTTTGCATGGATATATTACTTGTGAATTGTGGATTACATGATATAAAAACAGATATTCTGACAAGAAAAAAACAAGTCTCTTTAGAGGAATACCGGCATAACTTAGATACGATTTGTCAGCTTTCCGAAAAGATGAAGGTTAAGCTGGTCTGGGTGAATTGTACTCCTGTTAATGATTCTATACATAATAGCAAAGGGGTAGCTTTCTATCGTTACAACCGGGATGTGATCCGTTACAATGAGGTCGCCGACAGTTTGCTCGCATCGAGGGGAATACCTATTGTTGATATGTATACTTTCTCGTCGCAATTTCCATTGGATGCTTTTATGGATCATGTTCATTATTCTATAGAATATCGAAAGTTGCAAGCGGCATATATCGCCGGTTTTTTGGAGAAATTGAAATAAGTATTAATTGATAAATGAATAATTATGAAACATTTAATTTGTAGTCTTTGGGTATTAGGAGCAGTGGTAATTGCCTGTTCGGAAAAAAAGCCCGCTTATCAAACTATCATCACTCCTACTGGGACTTGGGAACTAATTTGGGATGAGGAATTTGATTATGAGGGATTGCCCGACTCTACAAAATGGAGCTATGATACCAAAGGTAATGCTACGGGCTGGGGAAATAATGAAGCACAACATTACACTGAAGCCAACGGTAATAATGCTTGGGTTAGTAATGGTGTACTTACTATTACTGCTTTGAAACAACAAATGGAAGGCAAAGAATTTACTTCCGCTCGTCTTGTCACCAAAGGAAAAGGAGACTGGCTATATGGGCGCTTTGAGATTCGAGCTAAACTGCCTACCGGTTTAGGTACGTGGCCTGCTATTTGGATGTTGCCTACCGATTGGGAATATGGAGGCTGGCCCGCAAGTGGCGAAATTGACATTATGGAGAATGTAGGCTATGACCCTGATACGATTGTAGCTTCGGCGCACACCCAAAGTTATAATCATATAATGGGTACACAGAAAAATGCTCGTATTGCTTGTACTGATTCTTATAAGAATTTTCATACGTATGCACTGGAATGGGAAGCTGATGAATATCGAGCTTATATTGACGATATTCATTACTTCACTTTTAAGAATGAAAAGACCGGTTACAAAGAATGGCCTTTCGATAAGCGCTTTCATCTATTGCTGAATTTGGCTATCGGTGGAAATTGGGGGGGAGCCCGCGGAGTGGACGATACTTTACTTCCCCATCGTTTTGAAATAGATTACGTACGTGTTTATACCAGAAAGCAATGAGGTTAATTCAGTTTATTTTCATAGTATTGACTTTTTTGCTTGTTTCATGCAAGCAGGAAAAGAAGAGCACATCGGCTATTACAGAAGATAAAACTTTGGAGAAAAAAGTGGAGCTCACTTTAAAGAAAATGTCTCTGGAAGAGAAAATAGGACAGATGACTCAATTGACGCTAGATGTGGTGACTAAGGGAGAGGGTATTTATCATACAGAGTTTCCATTGCGGTTGGACGAAGCAATGGTGGATACGGTTTTGAGGAAATATAAGGTGGGATCTATACTTAATACGCCCTCAAATACTCCATTGACAATTGAAGAGTGGACACGTGTTATTACTGATTTACAGAAAATAGCATTGGAAGAAACAGGTATTCCTCTGATATATGGGGTGGATCAGATTCATGGTACTACTTATACAATTGGCGGGACATTGTTTCCGCAAGAAATAGGAATGGGAGCCACTTTTAATCCACAGTTGGTATATGAAGGTGCGAAAATAACGGCATACGAAACGAAGGCTGGCAATATCTCATGGAATTTCTCACCTGTACTTGATTTAGGACGTGATGCGCGCTGGCCTAGAATTTGGGAAACGTATGGAGAAGATACGTATCTGGTCTCTAAAATGGGAAAGGCTTGTGTTGCCGGTTATCAGGGGAATGATTTAAATCATATAGATAGAAATCAGGTTGCAGCTTGTTTAAAGCATTTTTTAGGATACGGAGCTCCTTATTCAGGAAAAGATCGCACACCTTCTTATATATCAGAACAGGACTTGCGTGAACGTCATTTTCAACCTTTTTTGGAGGCTGTAAAAGCCGGTGCTCTTTCGGTAATGGTCAACTCCGGAATGAATAACGGTTTGCCGATACATGCCAACTATACTTTGTTGACGCAATGGTTGAAGAAGGATTTGGACTGGGACGGGGTGATTGTAACAGACTGGGCGGATATCAATAATCTGTGTTTGCGAGATAAGATTTGTGAGAACAGGAAGGAAGCTATTAAATTGGCCATCAATGCTGGTATTGATATGTCAATGGTGCCTTATGAGTGGAGTTTTTGTACCTACCTGAAAGAACTGGTAGAAGAGGGTGAAGTTTCGATGGAGAGAATAGATGATGCCGTGCGTCGCATTTTGCGTATGAAATATCGATTGAACCTGTTTGAACGTCCATATTGGGAGGTTGGAGAGTATCCGGATTTTGGGAGTGAGAAACATGCGTATGCGGCTCTTAAGTCAGCGGAAGAATCAATTACATTATTGAAAAATGAAAATGGAATATTGCCCTTGGATTCTTCTGTCCGGATACTTGTAACGGGGCCTAATGCCAATTCAATGAGAACATTAAATGGTGGATGGACTCTTTCCTGGCAGGGTGAGAAAGCTGATGTGTATGCTTCTGATTATAATACGATTTTAGAAGCTTTAATACATAGAGTCGGAAGTGGTCAGATTGTATATGAACCGGGAGTGACATATAAAGTAGCCGATCCTCCTACTACGAGTATTCCTTATTGGGCAGAAAATGAACCGGAAATTGAAAAGGCCGTTGCTGCTGCCGGCAAGGTAGACTATATACTTCTTTGTGTGGGAGAGAATTCTTATTGTGAAACTCCCGGGAATTTGGATGATTTGACTCTTTCTTCCAATCAGATACGGCTGGCTAAAGCTTTGGCTTCTACAGGTAAGCCAATAATTCTCATTTTAAATGAGGGACGTCCTCGGATTATTTCTGAAATTGAGCCTTTGGTAAAAGCAATTGTACATGTCTATTTGCCAGGGAATTATGGAGGTGATGCATTAGCAAATATATTATATGGGGATGTTAATCCTAGTGGAAAATTACCATATACTTATCCTCGTTCTGTGAATTCTTTGATTACTTACGATCATAAACCGTGTGAAAGTCTGGATAAAATGGAAGGAGCTTATGACTATGATGCGATAGTTTCTGTTCAATGGGCATTTGGCTATGGATTGAGTTATACGACCTTTGCTTATTCTAATTTAGAAGTGAATCAGAAAGATTTTCTAGCTGGCGATACATTGACATTTACTGTGGATGTTGAAAATACGGGAAACCAATTAGGAAAAGAAACGGTTATGTTATTTATTAATGATGTAGTTGCATCTTTAACACCGGATGTTCGTCGCTTGCGTGCATTTGAGAAAATAGAACTACGTCCTGGAGAGAAAAAGACGGTAACATTGGCTGTAGAAGCGAATGATTTGGCTTTTGTTGACCAACATGGCAGGTGGGCATTGGAAAAAGGTCTATTTAAAGCCCAAGTGGCAGATCAGACTCTTTCTCTTAATTGTTTGAAGACTAAAAATTGGGAGTCATCAAACAGATAAAAAGTTTTTTGTAGGTAAAAGTCGAGTAGGTAAAAAGCAGTGAAGCTATCTTGGAAAATTAGTTCCGGGATAGCTTCTTTACTATATAAATAACCATAAGAAAGCGAAAGTGGAAGAAGATAGTATGTCTTTTATACGTCTGAGAGCGATACTTATTTGGGTTTCCACTGTTTTTATTGAAATATTTAATTTTTCTGCAATTTGTTTATAAGAGAGTTGTTCTCTTCTGCTCAATAAGAATATTTCTTTGCATTTTGAAGGTAGTTGGTCAATGGCTCGGTTCAGTAAATCGGTTAACGTGTCCAAATCAAAGCATTCTTTATGTTTGCTGTCTTCTATTTGTTGATTAAACCAATTTTCTAATAAATAATGTCTGTTTTCTTCATTACGTAAATGATTCAATACTTTATTTTTGGCAGCTCTAAATAGGTAGGTCTTGATATAAGTAATCTCAATACTGTCTTTATTCTCCCATAATTTGAGAAATATTTCTTGGATTACATCTTCTATAACCTCTATATCTTGTGTATAGAGGTTGAGGAAACGACATAGAGGTTTGTAATATGTATCGTAATAAATTCGGAAAGTTTGGATGTCCATTATTTCTTCAATAGGTGTTTCTCAATAATGCAAATTTACGAAAAATATAATTCTTTTGAGTGTTTTTTGTAAGAAAAGCCATACCTTCGAAGCAGTTTTAATTTTTAAGTGCTAATGTTAGATTTAAAGCAGCTTACAACTGATGTATGCCGGATTGCTACCGAAGTTGGATATTTTTTAAAAGAAGAACGAAAGAACTTCCGTCGTGAGCGTGTGGTGGAAAAACATGCACACGATTATGTGTCTTATGTGGATAAAGAATCTGAAGTGCGTGTGGTGAAAGCCTTAACTGCTTTACTGCCTGAAGCGGGATTCATTACAGAAGAAGGCTCTGCCACTTATCAGGATGAACCCTACTGTTGGGTGATTGACCCCTTGGATGGAACCACGAATTATATTCATGATGAGGCTCCTTATTGTGTGTCCATCGCTTTACGTAGCCGTACCGAACTTCTTTTAGGCGTCGTTTATGAGGTTTGCCGGGATGAATGTTTCTATGCCTGGAAAGGCGGAAAAGCGTTTATGAATGGCGAAGAAATTCATGTGTCGAACGTTGAGGACATCAAAGATGCATTTGTCATTACAGAATTACCTTATAATCATCTGCAATATAAACAGACTGCTCTTCATCTCATCGATCAGCTTTATGGGGTAGTGGGCGGTATTCGGATGAATGGCTCGGCTGCTGCCGCAATCTGCTATGTGGCTATTGGGCGTTTTGATGCTTGGATGGAAGCATTTCTCGGAAAATGGGATTATTCTGCGGCAGCACTGATTGTTCAGGAGGCGGGAGGAAAGGTGACTGATTTTTATGGTGAGGATCATTTCATAGAAGGACATCATATTATCGCAACGAACGGGAATCTTCATCCTTTCTTTCAGAAGCTCCTAGCAGAAGTCCCTCCATTGAATATGTAGGTGCTATTGCAACTTCAAATTTCTATTATTATGAAACACACACTTCTTATCAAAGACTGGCTTAGTTCCTTCTTATCTTTGCTATTTCCCCGTTGCTGCGTTGTTTGCGGCCGACCGTTAGCAAAGGGTGAAGAATGTATTTGTACAGTATGTAATATCAATCTACCCCGTACTAATTATCATCTTCGAAAAGATAATCCGGTAGAACGGCTCTTCTGGGGGCAAATCCCTTTGGAACGAGCTACTTCTTTTTTCTTTTATGAGAAAGGAAGTGACTTCCGCTTGATTCTTCATCGGTTGAAATATGGTGGACAAAAGGAAATTGGTGCAATTATGGGGCGGTATATGGCTGCCGAACTTTTGTCTTCCAATTTTTTTCAGGGAATTGATGTGATAATCCCCATACCGCTTCATAAGAAAAAACAGCAAATCCGTGGTTATAATCAGAGTGAGTGGATTGCCCGTGGTATTGCTGCTGTAACAGGAATCCCCATCGATACAGAATCCATATTGCGTAAGAAAAATACGGAAACGCAAACGCGTAAATCTGTGTTTGAACGTCGGGATAATGTGGAAGGTATCTTCGAGCTTCAGCATCCCGAAACACTTGCAGGTAAACACATATTGATAGTTGACGATGTGTTGACCACTGGTTCTACTACTCTGGCATGTGCTTCCTGCCTAGTGAATGTGGAAGGAATACGGATTAGTATATTGACGTTGGCAACGGCTTAAATTTGTTTCAAGAATGTATAAAGGGCTTCTCAAAGATGACTTTTTATAAAAAAAACGAGATTGAGAACCGAATGAATTAATAATTTCTTATATTTGCACTGTCGTAGATCGACATGTTTTTATGTTTTTGAAGAAAAAAAGCGTTTAGCTGATTTCTGTGCAAGCGAAAAGTCGAAAATTCAAATACGCACATGAAACAGTAAAATGCTCCTTGCGATATGCGGGGGGTGTTTCCTGTTTGTGCGTATAGGGCTTCGACTCCCTCGCTTGCGGATAGGCAAATGCCCTACCGCTTTTTTTGTATATATAGGGTTTGTAATAGGGCGCAAACCATCATTTGTTATAAATGGAAAGAACAAAAAAGATATGCCCGCTTTCTCCTCAAAGCAATCGTGTGGTTTGCTTGAGAATACCTCTCTTGGCTGCATTGCCATACAATCAAGAAATCATCCGGCTGGACATCTCTTATGGTATTCTTTCCTTCTTTTATGTATTTAAACCGATTTGAAATGAATGAAGATAGAGAAATAAACAGGTTCGGCTAAGACCCCAAGACGAGGTGGTTTATATCCAAACGGTAGGACTGCCTCGTCTATTTTTTCATTAAACAAATGAAGTGTCACGGCGAATCCATAGCAGCCAATTGGTTGTGGTTTGCTATTTTTCGCCAAGATCTAATGTTATTTAAACTTTAAAGGCAAGTCAAATGGGACAGAGTGGTGTCTGACGGTTAAAAGGTCGAAAACATTACATTTATGTGTAACTACTTGCCTTTATCAAGAAACGATGAGGTACGACCAGTATCAGAGGGGGACTAATGGATTTATCCGGGAGGTTCCCCTTATTCTTTCGTCTTTGTTCTCAAACTGATCCCCAAATCCCCAATATTCAGACTAAGCCGCCGTTTTCAAACTGAACCGCTGTCTTTGGAGTAGTAGCAAATCAGCGGGGATAAATTTTAGATTAGTCTGAAAAATCGGGGAACAGTTTAAAAGTTTGGGTAATGTGCTTCAGGGCAGCCTATACCAAAAAAGTTCGTTCCTGCACAGTTTTGAGCTAAACGAATGCATGCCTCGCCACCGTATCTCCGTTAGGTGTGCCAATAAGACTTTTTTAATTGCCCAAACAAATTATCTTTATTGCCTAGTCAGATTATCTCAATTAGCTACTTTTACTTCGTTCCACTATAATGGAACG
>OGCM01002418.1_pt1 | contig 17235 bp, 8 predicted proteins | sample 1570151 | NCBI WGS metagenome assembly OGCM01 (sample SAMEA4370582, study PRJEB24528) | human gut metagenome
GGTCACCGTGTACTTGCCGGCAAGCTGATCGACGGGCTCGACCACCACGCTCACCTTGCACAGGCGCTGGAAGCGGGCGGTCACCGTGCAGTCGGCCACCGGCGCGAACGGAATGAGCGTCTTTGCCGTCCATCACGGCCGTGACGCGCCCGTTGCCGTCCACGCGGTACTCGCACACATCGCCGCGGTCGATGACGGTGCGTCACGAATCGTCGCTTTTGCGCCACTCCACCAGCTTGTACTTCTTTTCCGGGTCGTCAGCGCGCGCCGCGGACACGTTGACCTGCCCGTACTCCACGAGCACGGCGATGGGCACCTCGCCCGCAACAGCTTCGTATTCGATGGTGTCCCCGGGGCGGCTTCCCAGGTAGTGCTTGTCAAGCGAGCTCTCCCAATGGTCGAGACGGTACTTCGACGCATCGTATTCGCAGGTCAGCGTCACGGCCTTGCCCGAATACGTGGTGAAGCTCGTCCCCATGTCGCGCCCGTCGACCAACACGCTGGCCTTTGCGCCGATAACCTGCCGCCCGTCGGCGCTGCCCAGGCGGACCTCGGGCGCCACCGTGGCCTTGTCAGCGAACACCGCCGTCAGCAGCGTATCGCGTTCCACCGTGAACTCGTACCACTGGTCCTCCGAAAGGATGCTCCCTTGCTCGTCGGTCCAATAGGCAAACGTCCTGCCGGGCGTCATGGCGTTGGCCACCACCACGCAGGTTTCGCCGGGCTTGTACTGGCCCGCACCGGTGGCGCTGTCCCCGGAGGAGAGCGCGCCGTCGTAACGGATATCCACCGCCAGGTCGGTGTTGCCCCGCTCGCGCATGGGCTCTGCCGAGTACGCGTCGAAGTACACCTCGCCGTCGTCGTAGGTCATATGAATACGCTGGCCGTGAAAACTCGAGCGGAACAGATACCCGTCATCGGGATACACCTCGATGAACTGAGCGAATGCGCAGTTCTTCAAGTCCTCGTAATCGAACGAGCTCCTGCCGTAACCGTGGTTGAACGTGACCTTCATGCCGGCAAGGGAAACCTTATCGTCCTCGGCGTACTCCATAACGTTAGGGTCGTGCTCGATCCGAAGGTCCCTCAAGCACTCGGATACGCTAACGGGGGTTGCGCCGTTGCAGCCGTCCCAATTCAGCTCAGGGAAACCCGACCGATACAGGCCGACCAAGTCAGATGGCACCATCACCTGCATCCCGCGCTTGGGGAACGTATCGACGTCGATGAGCACCGCATGGTCGCACTGGAAATACGCATAGTCTAAGTTCGTGCTGGCGAACGTCCGGCTGGGCAGCAGCTCGATCCGCGAGCCGTTCGGCAAGATCAAGCCGCCGTCAAGGTTCGACCCGGAGAAGCACCCGTCGCCCAGCTGACTTACCGACGTGTTCGTCTCAAGGCCCGTCAGGTGCAGGTTGGGGCAGTTGGCGAACGCCCAGTTGCCGACCGAGGCGATCTGCTGGTTTTGACCCAACCCCGTATCGGACAGGTTTTGGCACCCCTCGTACGCGTCGGCGGGGATGGACGTCAGGCCCTTCACATTCCCCAAACCGGTGGACTCAAGGCCGCTTTTCAGGAAGCAGCCTTCACCCAAAGCGCCGATTTCAGCGGGCTTCTTGATGGAAAGGCTGGTCAACGAGGAGCAGCCGGCAAACGCCTGCGCGCCGATCGAACCGATATGCATATCCGAGAAGCTGATGAAGGAGAGCTTCGCGCAGGCGGCGAAGGCGAAATCGCCTATAGAATCCAGACGGTCGTTCTCGAAGCGCACCGACGTCAGACTCGTCGAGCCCTCGCACAGACCCTTGGGTATGTTGGCAACGTGATAGTCGACGATGAGGTTCGTGACGTCGCGCGCGGAGATGGCATCGCGCTCGGGGTCGTCCTCGTCGACGGGCTTCGTCAAATCGCCCCGCTCGTCGCAAGCATAAACATACCCGCTGGCCATGAGCTTGCCGAACGGGTACAGGGGGCCCCCTGCTGCGCCGGCTCATCGCCGGCGGCGCGCTCGGCCGGGTCGTCCGCTGCATCGGCGGCTTCCCCGGCGGCCTTGGAGCCCGTTTCGCCGCCTTCGGGCGATGCGGTATCAGCGCCTTCGCAAGCATCCTTGTCGGCGGGCGAAGCGGAATCATCGGCCGAGCCGGCGCCGGTCGACGCCGCCTCGCCACCCTCCCCCTCCCCCGAACGCTCCAACGTTAAGGGAGCGTAAAATCTTCTCTCGAAAGCCGTCAGCGACGCCCGCGCACGTCAAGCGAAGGCCCGCAACCTTTATCATGGGTAAGGTTCACTTCATGCCGGCGCATCGCGCCGGCGCCATCGCAAAGCGCAACCGGCGCGATGCGCCATCGAGGAAGGAAAACGGCAATGCCCACCTACGGCGTCATCGACCTGGGGTCGAACTCCATTCGCCTTGTCATCTACGAAGTGAAGGACGATCGTCGCAGCACCTATTCCAGCAAGGACTTCAAAAGCATCATCAACGACAAGGTGATGGCGGGCCTTGCCGCGTTCGTGGAGGATGGCGTGTTCACGCCCGACGGCGTGGACCGCGCCGTCAACGTGCTGAAAAGCCATATGAAGCGCGTGCGCTACTTCGGCTGCAAGCGCGTCGACGTGTTCGCCACCGCCGTGCTGCGCAACGCCGTGAACTGCGCCGAGGCCGTCGCGGAAATCGAGCGGCGCTGCGGGCTGGCGGTCACGCTGCTGTCCGCGCGCGACGAGGCGCACCTCGGGTTCGTCGGCGCCCGCTGCTCCACCCCGCTCGAGCGCGGCACGCTCGTCGACATCGGCGGCGGCTCCACCGAGCTTACCCGCGTCGAGGGTGGCCGCGACAGCGACGATGTGAGCCTCGGCCAGGGATCGCTGTCGTCGTTCGCGCGCTTCGTCCGCAACATCCTGCCCGCGCCCATCGAGATGAACGCCATAGCCTGTGAGTTCCGCGGCAACCTGCGCAAGCTTCCCAGCCTCGAGCCCTACAAGGCTCCCACGCTCTACGGCGTGGGCGGGTCCACGCGCGCGGCGGCCAAACTGGTCCAGCAGCTCGACGAGCTGCAAACCCGCCCGCGCGAGATCCAAGCCGAGCAGGTGCTCCAGATCCTGCGCGCCTGCCGCGAGAACCCCTCCGCGTTCGGGCACGCGGCCCTAAAGGCGTCCGCCGAACGCGTGCACACCATGGTGCCGGGCTGCGTCATCTTAGCGGAGCTGTTCCGCCACCTTGGCGCCGATAAGCTGGTCGTATGCAAGCACGGCGTGCGCGAAGGGTACCTGGTCGAGCGCATGCTCGGGGCCGTGTCGGCACCCCCGCAAGCGGACTGATCGAATCCGAAACCGAATCGTTACCTTTTTCACCCCATTTTTCCGAGCCTGGTGGCGAATTCGGCCGGTCGCAGCATCAAAACAGAGTAAAATATGAGTTGAGGGGACGTGGTTGTTGGGGAACCCCGTCACCTTGGCGTCGCACGTTATGCAATCATCGATTCCACTTGGCCGCCCGCAGGCGGCCGCCCGCACATCGAATCAACGAAGACGCATCGCCCGACGCACGTTTCATCTATGACGTCGAGGGAAGGGAACGCCATGAAAGCAAACGAATCCACAACGCATATAGGATCCACACCCTACATGCAGAACCGCGAGCTGTCGTGGCTCACGTTCAACGAGCGCGTGCTCGACCAAGGCGCCGATGAGACTGTTCCGCTGCTCGAGCGCCTGAACTTCATCAGCATCTTCTGGTCCAACCTCCAGGAGTTCTTCATGGTGCGCGTGGGCAGCCTGACCGACCTGTCGCTTCTGAAGAAGCAGGTCCTCGACTCGAAGACGGGCATGACGCCGGCGGAGCAGCTTTCCGCCATCCACAAGCGTTGCCACGAGCTGTACCCCGTGCAGGAGCAGACCTACGCCGAGGTGCGCCAGGCCCTGGCCGCACACGGCGTGCGCCATCTGCGCCCCGCCGATCTCAACGACGAGCAGCGCGCCTTCCTGGCCGACTACACGGCCGCCAACATCATGCCGTTCCTGTCCCCGCAGATCATCAATTCGCGCCACCCCTTCCCCCACCTGGAGAACGGGTCGCTCTACGTCATCGTGCGCCTTAACGAGGAAGTGGGCCCGAAAAAGCCCAAGAAGAAGGACAAGGCCAAGGACGGCAAAGCGGTCAAGGCAGCCAAAATCCATCCTTCCTCGGAGGAAAGCGAGAACCTGGGCGCCGAGGGCGTCACCGTGGGCATCCTGCCCATGCCGCGCCAGTGCGCCCGCGTCATCAAGCTGCCGGGCGAGGGCTTCCAGTTCATCCTGCTCGAGCACGCTGTGGAGATGACCGCCGCCCAGGTGTTCAGCATGTACACCGTCAAGCACACCAACGTCCTGTGCGTCACGCGCAACGCCGACCTGGACGCCACGGAGAACACCGACGAGTCCGACGAGGATTATCGCGAGCACATGAAGCGCATCCTGAAGAAGCGCGGCCGCCTGGCCCCGGTGCGCCTGGAGTCCGAGCGCCCGCTTTCCAGCGTGCTGCAGGAGCTTCTGCTCGATCGCCTGAACCTCAAGCCGCATCAGACCTACGTTACCAGCGTGCCGCTCGACACGAGCTGGACCTGGGGCCTTGGAAGCAATCTGCCCGAGCAGGAGCGCATGGCGCTGTCCAACCCCCCGTTCACCCCGCAGTGGCCGGCATGCCTTGACCGCAACCGCTCCATCATCGAGCAGGTCTGCGAACGCGAGGTGCTGCTCAGCTACCCCTACGAGTCCATGGACGCGTTCGTGCAGCTGCTGCGCGATGCCGCGGCAGACCCCACCGTCATCTCCATCAAGATCACGTTGTACCGCCTGGCGCGCCAGTCGCACCTGGCCGAGGCGCTCATCGCCGCCGCCGAGTCCGGCAAGCAGGTCACGGCGCTGTTCGAGTTGCGCGCGCGCTTCGACGAGTCGAACAACATCGAGTGGTCGCAACGCTTCGAGGAGGCCGGCTGCAACGTCATCTACGGCTTCCGCGATTACAAGGTGCACAGCAAGATCTGCTGCATCACGCGCCAAACCGAGAACGGCCTGCAATACATCACGCAGCTGGGCACGGGCAACTACAACGAGAAGACGGCGAAGCTCTACACCGACCTGAGCTTCATCACCGCCGACGAGACCATCGGCCGCGATGCCACCGAGTTCTTCCGCAACATGCAGCTGGAGAACGCCTCGGATAACTACGACATCCTGTCCGTGGCGCCGCTGCAGATCAAGCCCGGCATCATCGCCAACATCGACGAGCAGATCGCCCTTGCACGCGAAGGCAAGCCGTGCGGCCTGTTCTTCAAGACCAACAGCGTCACCGACAAGGACATCATCGTCAAGATCGCCGAGGCAAGCCAGGCGGGCGTGCCGGTCACGCTGCTCGTGCGCGGCATATCATGCCTGGTCCCGGGCGTGCCCGGCTACACCGACAACGTCCGCGTGGTCTCCATCGTGGGCCGTCTGCTCGAGCACAGCCGCATCTACGGCTTCGGCCCGCGCGAGAACATCAAGATCTTCCTGTCCAGCGCCGACCTTATGACGCGCAACATGGAGAAGCGCGTCGAGATCGCATGGCCCATCCTCGACGAGGGGCTGCGCAACCAGGTGCTCGACTACATCGCCACGTGCCTGCGCGACACGGCGAAGCTGCGCGAGCTGAAGGCCGACGGAACCTATACCAAGCTCGGCGAGCTGGCCAAGCCCGACGAGCCGAAGTTCGAGTCGCAGGACTTCCTCATCAAGGAGGCCCAGCGCGCCCGCGCGGCGGCTGCCAAGGCCAAGGCCGCACGCAATGCGAACTCCCGCAAGCTCATGAACGAGCAGCGTCAGGCGCAGATGGCCGAAGCCGAGGCTAAGGTGGAGGCCGTGGCCAAGACGGAAGCCGCAGCCGCAAAGGCGGCCAGGGAGGCCGAAGCCGCCCACAAGGCCGCGCTCGAGGCCGAGACCGCCGCGAAAGCCGCCGAGGCGGAAGCGGTTGCGAAGCCGCAGGCTGCCTCCAAGCCCGCCGAGGCCGCAGCCCAGCCCGTACCGGTGAAGGCGCAGGTCATCAACGAGCCCATGCAGGCGCCCAGCCACTCCGGCATCCAGCGACGCCCCGAGAAGCCCAGCCTCCTCGCCCGAGTCCTAGCGAAGTTCATCCGCTAACCCCAGAGACCCTGCTCACCAAGAAGCCCCGCTCACGCGGGGCTTCTTTTTGCCTGCAGGGGCTGTACGTGAGCGGTTGCGAGTGCTAGCTTGACGGCTTGGCCGCCTGTATGGCCGAATAGGGTGATACGTCTGCGCTTGGTGGGGATGTTGCTTGGTAGTCGCTCAATAGCAATCGGTGTTTTTCCTGCTCACAGGCTTGATTGTAAATCGACCACCGGCGTCTGCCCTATTCGAATGCAGACGTATCGATGCTTTGACAGGATGGATGGCGAGAAAAGTGGATCGGAGCACAAACAAACGAAAAGGCCGACCCCGCGGATCGCGGAATCGGCCCTGATAGCACTGCTTTTTTCGCCGTCCAGCCCTTAGGCTCGGACGATCGCGGGAGCATCGAACGCGCAACGGCGCCTTCGTTCGCCGCTTAGATCTCCCAGCACTTGGCGTGATCTTTGTTGGGCGTGCGCACGTTCACTTCCTGGTTCTTCAGGGAAACGCGGCTGCCCGCGGGCACGCTGGAGATGACGAACGCACTGCCGGCGATGATCGAACCCTCGCCGATAACGGTCTCGCCGCCCAGCACGCTGGCGTTGCTGTAGATGGTGACGTCGTCCTCGATGGTGGGATGGCGTTTCACGCCGGACAGCGCCTGGCCGGCACGCGTGGACAGAGCGCCCAGCGTAACGCCTTGGTAGACCTTCACGTGGTCGCCGATCGTGGTGGTCTCGCCGATGACGACGCCAGTTGCATGGTCGATGAAGAAGTACTCGCCGACCGTCGCGCCGGAGTTGATGTCGACGCCCGTGCGGCCGTGAGCGTACTCGGACATGATGCGCGGGATGAGCGGCACGTCCTGCACGTACAGCTCGTGCGCGATGCGGTACACGAAGATGGCGAAGAAGCCCGGATAGCTGAAGATGATCTCTTCCTTGCTCTGGGCGGCCGGGTCGCCGTCGAAGGCTGCCTGCACGTCGGTCAGCAGGATGCGCTGGATTTCAGGCAGGCGGCTGAAGAACGTGGCGCAGATTTGATCGACGCGCGCGTCCAGCTCTTCCGTTTCCAGGCCGCCGCGGAACAGCAGTGCCTCGCGCAGCTCGCGGCGCAGCGAATCCTCGATGCGGATGAGCGTTTCGCCGATGAAGTACTCGGGGTTGATGCCCGTGGGCGTTTCGTCGCCGAAGTAACGCGGGAACATGACGCGGCGTAGGTCCTTCACGATGTTCACGATGGCAAGCTTGTTCGGGAAATGCTTGTTCGGGTCGGTGAAGAAGATCTCCTCGCGCTCGCTGTAGTTTTTCGCGATGCCTGCAACGATGTCGTTCAATTGATCCTTGTCCAGCATGATGCCTCGCTCTCTCGTCTGTGAGCGCCTATATGTCTTGCTCATCATATCACGGTTGTCTCTAGACATAGTAGGCATTTCGGTTACGGATCGATGCGATGCGGCAGAGATCACGCCGTTCGCGCTCCGGCTGATGTGTCGCCTCCGTGGAACGGTTCAGGCGGCGCGGGCGCACCGGCTCGGGCGGCGGCGCCCATAACGGTTCAGGCGACGAAAGACCTGACATATTCGCCTTTAGGGGAATCCTCTGCTTTCTCGGCGTCGGGCCGCTCGGCGGCGGGCCAGCGTCGGCCTGGTCAGCTGCCCGCTCGGCGTCAGCCGACTTGACGTCAGCCTGCTCAGCATCGGGCCGCTCGGCGGCCGACTCGGTAGTGGTCGGTGCGGTGACTGGCAGCCCCCTTCCTCATGTAACCCGCGCCTGAGCGTGCTAAGCAACGATTTCGCGGGTTTTGCCCTGTTCAGCGGCGGAAAACATGAAGGAATCGCGACGATTGGCAAACGGTTGGCGCCCTGACATTGCAAACAGCCGACGTGATGATTATTGTGGGGAACGCTAAAGGGAGGGACTATAAGTTATACTAGGTTTACTAGGTCGAACAAGGAGAAACGGTACGATAGCGTAATGAAGCAGGGCACCATTTTCACGAACGCCGCGCTTGCCGCGGTGCTGGCAACATCCATGGCAACGGCCCCCGCCTTGGCGGGCCCCGCGCATACTCCGGGCGCCACCTCGGCAGGCGTTGCGTACGCGGCGCAGGCAACGCCCATCGAAAGCGTCGCCAACACCGGCGACTGGACCGCAACCGACGCGGAGAACAAAGCCATCCTCGACAAGGCCGAAGCCGCCAAGCTCGTCGGCCTGAAGCCGCTGAAGGCGTATCTTTCCGGCGAAACCGTAGCTGCAGCGGATTTCCTCACCATCGACGTCGACGCGCTTGCAAACATAGATGCCGACCTGGCGAAACTAGTCAAGCAGACGCAGAAGGCCATCGCCGACTCGAATGCCGCTACGGAACCCGAGGTAAAACCCGAAACCAAGCCCGAGCCCACCACCCCCGAGCAACCCGCTGAAACCCCGACCGCGCCCGCCGGGTCCAGCACTCCGTCCGAAAGCGCCGGCAAAGGCGCCGCCGCGGAGAAGCCCGCCGAGGACGTCGAAGACGCTCCCGAGGACATGGTGCAGGAAAGCGCCACCCTTGACGAGGACGAGCTGGTCTACGTTTCGCGCAATCTGACCACCGAGCAGTTCATCAGCCAAATCGGCGAGGAAGCTCGCGAACTGTGCCAGGAAAACGACCTGTACGCCTCCGTCATGATCGCGCAGGCCGTAGTGGAGTCGGCATCCGGCTCATCAGGGCTTTCGTGCGAGCCATATAACAACCTGTTCGGCATCAAAGGCAGCTACGAGGGCAAAAGCGTGCGCATGAAAACGCAGGAGGACGACGGCAAGGGCAACCTGGAAACCATCGTTGCCGAGTTCCGCCGCTACCCCAGCCTAACGGAATCGCTCAAGGACTACGTCGGCCTGCTCACCGGCGATTCGCTGTACGCCCCGGTAAAGAAGTCGAACACGAGCACCTACGAGGATGCGTGCGACTACCTGCAGGGGCACTACGCCACCAGCACCACGTACTCGCGCACGCTGAAGGCTTATATCGACACGTATGATTTGACCCAGTTCGATGTCCCCAGCGACCAGGCAAAGGCAGAGGCCGCAACGCTTGACTCCGTGCTCAAGCCCACCGCCTCGCAGGCATCGTTCAAAACCGGCTTAGATGATTTCGGCATCACCGTGCCCGAGGCCGGCCTTCCCAAACGACAGACGAACCCCGTGGTAGCGGGGCTGCTGGCCGCCATTGTCGCAGCAGGCGCAGGCGCACTGGGCTTCTGGCTGTACTGGCGCCGCAAGGTCGAAGGTGAGAACGCCGCCCACGCCGCAACAGGCGCGCACGCATCGGGCAATGAACCCGCCAGCCAAACCGACACCGCAGCATGGTCGGTCGACCAGGCAATACAGGACTGGCGTCCCGCTTATGCAGCCGACAAAGCCAAGGACACGGGAAAGCACAAAGGCCCCGACTTCAAGCAGCCCGCCCACGCGCCAAACGAAAACGAGGCCGCAAACCTGTCCGAAAGCACCACCGAGCCGTTGAAGCCGATCGAATAGAACCGCCCTCAACGGCATCTGGCAAACGGCGTCGCGTTTGCTCGCGCAACCCTACCTCTTATCGATTCCCAAAAGCCAAGAAGCCGGTTGCCGGTTTACACCGGTAACCGGCTTCTTTTTTGCTCCCCTTCGCGGGAAGCTCAGCCGTCTCAGGAAATCTTGAGCACAAGAAAGGGGCTGCACCGGAATCACTTCCGGCGCAGCCCCTTTGCTCGTTACGCTTGCTTAAATCTCGCGCTCGACGACTTCGGCGATGGCCTTCGCGTGCTGCTCGGCAGCCTGATGGTCCATGGCCTCCACCATCACACGCACGACCGGCTCGGTGCCGCTCGGACGCAGCAGGACGCGCCCGTCCTCGCCGAGCGCCGCTTCGGCAGCTGCCACGGCATCGGCGATAGCCTGATTACCGTCAGCCGCGTGCTTATCCTTCACGCGCACGTTTATGAGCGTTTGCGGGAAGCGGGTCATGGCTTTCGCCGCTTCGCCGGCGGACTTGCCGGCGCGCTTGCAAGCGGCCAGGAACTGCAGCGCCGTGACCAGGCCGTCGCCCGTGGAGTTGTGCTCCAGGAAGATGGTATGGCCGGACTGCTCGCCGCCGATGACGTAACCGCCCTCGCGCATGGCCTCGAGCACGTAGCGGTCGCCAACCTTCGTTTGGATGAGGTTGATGCCCGCATCGCGCAGCGCGTGCGTCAGGCCAAGGTTTGCCATGACGGTGGACACGGCAGCGTCGCCGGCCAGCAGGCCGCGCTGCTTCAGGTCGATGGCGCACACAGCCTCCACCATGTCGCCGTCGATCTCATTGCCCTCGGAGTCCATGAGCATGACGCGGTCGGCGTCGCCGTCATGCGCGATGCCGACGTCGGCGCCGCACTCGGCGACCAGGGCACGCAGGGGCTCCAAATGCGTGGAGCCGCACTGGACGTTGATGTCCGTGCCGCAGTAATCATCGTTGATGACGGTGACGTCGGCACCCAGACGGCGCAGCGCCTCAGCGCTGGTCATGCAGGATGCGCCGTGACCCGTATCAAGCGCAACCTTCAGGCCCTTGAAGTCGATGCCCTGTTTCTCCACGCTTTGCACCGCATGCTGAATGTACAGCTCGCAGGCATCCTCGACAGGTACAGCCACGCCGACCTCGTCGCCATTGGGCAGCTCGTCGGCTGCGGCGCCGCCGCGCGCCATGAAGGCCTCGATCTCATCCTCGACGGAGTCGGGCAGCTTGAAGCCCTGGCCGTCGAAGATCTTGATGCCGTTGTACTCCGGCGGATTGTGCGAGGCGGAGATGACGATGCCGCCATCGCAATGCAGCTCGCGGGTGAGCAGAGCGATCGCCGGCGTGGGGATGATGCCCGCCAGCAGCGCCGTGCCGCCCATGGACATGATGCCGGCGGCAACGGCCGACTCCAACATATCGCCCGACAGACGCGTATCCTTGCCGATCAGGATGGTGCGGCCCTTGAAAGCCACGGCAGCCTGACCCAGCTGGAAGGCCATCTGGCACGTAAGCTCCTTGTTCGCAACGCCGCGAACCCCATCAGTACCGAAAAGACGTGCCATATTACTTACCCCTTTTCACATGCTCATCGAAAAGACGGATGGCGCCTCGGGGGCGCTCCTCGTCGGTCATGCGGTTGTTCAGCTCGGCAGCGAACTCGTCGATGCCGATGCCGTAGCGCTCAAGCACGACCAGAAGATGATACACCACGTCAGCGGCCTCATAGCGCAGATGGTCGCAAGCCGCGTCGGCCTTGGCGGCGAACGCATCGGCAAGGCCCGCCAGCATCATCTTCGCCGCTTCCACATCCTTGGCGGCCAAAGCCACCTCGTTGGACTCCTCGACCACCTTCTTCAGCGGCGAGTCGGCATTGCCCGTGAGCAGGCGGAACGTATAGCTACCCTCCCCCGCATCGCGGCGAGCGTGGATGGTCCCCGCAAGCGCCTCGAGCGTGGCGCCGATCTGCGACGCAAGAGCCTGCTCCCCCTCGGGAATGTAAGTTTTTTCGCTCATGAAAAGCCTTTCAAACGTTCGCGGGCGCGGGCGTTGTCGCCGTTCAGCCCCACCGTAACGAAAAAGGGGCGCGCCGATGCGCGCCCCTTTCAGCTGGCGTTATTCCTCGCCGTTAGCCTGAGCCTCGTTGGACTCTTCCTCGTCCTTGCGGCTGGTCAGGCCGAAGCCCAACGCGCCGTTGCCCAGAAGCTCGTCGAGCTCCTCGAGGTTGCGGTGGTAGCTGCGCGGAGGCAGAGCCTCGCCCAGCATGTCCTCGCCCTCGGTGTTGAAGGTGGCCGGCTCGTCGCCGCCGATGAGGATGGTGTCATCCGGGCTGAACACCATGTCGAGCAGCTGGCTCATGTCATCGGAGGATGCGCTCAGGTCGTCCTCGATCACATGCAGCAGGTTGTGCTGCTCGAGGCCTTCCTTGAGCTCCTCGATGGCCTTTGCGCCGATGCCCTCGATGCGCAGCAGGTCGTCCTCGGTGTGGCCCACCAGGTCGGCCACAGTCTCGATGCCAGCCTCGCTGAACTTGTTCGCCCAGCGCTGCGACACGCCCAGATCGTCGTAGATGTACAAGCGCGCGTCCTCGTCGGACAGCTGCGGACCGCGATGACCCAAGGACAGGCCGCTGTAGTAGCTGCCGTAGTTGCCGCCCATGTTGAGGTAACCCTCGCCGTCCAGCGACCAATCCTGGGGCTGAGGCAGCAGGTCCTCGATCTTGCGCAAGTCGTCCGGAGCGTAATCAGGCAGCATGTCGCCCTCGACCGGAGCGGTGGGCTTGCCCTTGTAGGTCAGGCCGACGTCGCGGTAGCGCTTCAGGCCCGTGCCAGCCGGGATCGGCTTGCCGATGATGACGTTCTCCTTCAGACCCAACAGGTGGTCGACCTTGCCCTCGATGGCGGCGTCGGTGAGCACCTTCGTGGTCTCCTGGAACGATGCGGCGGACAGGAACGAATCGGTGGCCAAGGAGGCCTTCGTGATGCCCAGCAGCAGCGGCTGGCCCACCGGCGGGTTCTTGCCCTCGGCGATGAGCTCGTTGGCAACGTTCTCGAACTCGAAGCGGTTGACCTGGCGGCCCGGCAGGAAGTCGGAGTCGCCGGCGTCGAGCACGGCCACCTTGCGCAGCATCTGGCGCGCGATGACCTCGATGTGCTTGTCGTTGATGTCAACGCCCTGGGACACGTACACGTCCTGAACCTGAGCCACGATGTAGCGCAGCGTGGTGTTCGGGTCGGTCAAGCGCAGCAGGTCGTGCGGGTTCACGGAACCCTTGGTCAGCTGCTGGCCGATACGGACCTGGCAGCCGTCCTCCACGCCCGGGAGCATGGTGGCGCGAGCCGACACCACATACTCGCGGAAGTTGCCTTCCTGGTCGTGGATGGTCAGCGTCTTCGTGTTCTTGTCGGAGCTGATCTGCAGGGTGCCGGAGATCTCCGCCAGCACTGCCTGGCCCTTAGGCTTGCGGGCCTCGAACAGCTCCTGGACGCGCGGCAGGCCGTGCGTGATGTCCTCGCCTGCGACGCCGCCGGCGTGGAACGTACGCATGGTGAGCTGCGTGCCGGGTTCGCCGATGGACTGTGCGGCGATGATGCCGACGGCGGTACCGATGTTGACCGGACGGCCCGTGGCAAGGTCCCAACCGTAGCACTTCTGGCACACGCCATGCTCAGCATGGCAGGTCATGACCGTGCGGATGGTGACTTCCTTGACGCCCGCGGCTTCCATTGCGGCAAGCTGATCGATGGAGGTGATGTAGTTGTCGCCCTCCATGATCACGGAGCCGTCGGTGCCCTTGACGTCCTCGAGCAGGCAGCGGCCGATGAGGTTCTCGTCCAGCTCGCCCTTTTCGTTGTGCAACGGGTACGGAACGCCAACGTTCGTACCGCAGTCGATCTCATGCACGATGACGTCCTGCGCGACGTCGACCAGACGACGGGTCAGATAACCAGAGTCGGCGGTACGCAGAGCGGTGTCGGCCATACCCTTACGGGTGCCGTGCGTGGAGACGAAGTATTCCAACACCGACAGGCCCTCGCGGAAGTTCGACTTAACCGGAATGTCGATGGTGCCGCCCTTGGTGTCTGCCATCAGGCCGCGCATGCCGGCCAGCTGACGGATCTGCTTGATGTTACCTCGAGCGCCGGAGTCGGCCATCATGAAGATGGGGTTGAAGCTGTCGAAGTTGGCGGCCATGGCCTCGCCGACCTCTTCGTTGGCATCCGTCCAGATGTCGACGACCTGCTTGTGACGCTCCTCGGGGCTCATGAGGCCCATCTCGTAGTCCTCGTCGATGGCTGCGACCTTGTCGTCGGCGGCAGCCAGGATGTCGGCCTTCGTCGGCGGCACGGTGGCGTCGTAGACGGACACGGTGATGCCGGCGCGGGTTGCGTAGTGGTAACCCGTGGCCTTCAAGCCGTCCAGGATCTCCGGCACGTCGGCCAGGGGGTAGCGGTTCGTGACGTCCTCGACCAGACGACCAATCTCCTTCTTGTTCATCTGGTAGTTCAAGAAGGGATAGTCCTCCGGGAAGGAGTCGTTGAAGATGATGCGGCCGATGGTGGTATGGATGCGCTGACCGGCCTTCATGTCCTCGAACTTGCCGAACGCGTTGGCCACGCGGGTGTCCTTGCTCAGGCGCACCTCGATCTTGGCCTGCAGGTCCACGTCGGCGCGAGCATCATAGGCGTTGCGGGCATCGGCGAAGTCGATGAACGCGCGGCCCTCGCCCGGGAAGCCGTCGCGGGCTGCCGTCAGGTAGTAGGAGCCGATGATCATGTCCTGGGTGGGCACGGTCAGCGGGCGGCCATGAGCCGGGGATTTGATGTTGTTCGCGGACAGCATGAGCACGCGAGCCTCGGCCTGGGCCTCGGCGCCGAGCGGCACATGCACGGCCATCTGGTCGCCGTCGAAGTCGGCGTTGAATGCGGTGCAGGCCAGCGGATGCAGCTTGATGGCCTTGCCCTCGACGAGAACCGGCTCGAAGGCCTGGATGCCCAGACGGTGCAGGGTTGGTGCACGGTTGAGCAGGACCGGATGGTCCACGATGACCTCTTCCAGCACGTCCCACACGTAGCTGGCGCAACGATCGACGGCGCGCTTGGCGGCCTTGATGTTGGCAGCGTACTCAAGCTCGACCAGGCGCTTCATGACGAAGGGCTTGAACAGCTCCAGGGCCATCTGCTGAGGCAGGCCGCACTGGTGCAGCTTCAGCGACGGGCCGACGACGATTACCGAACGGCCGGAGTAGTCGACGCGCTTGCCGAGCAGGTTCTGACGGAAGCGGCCCTGCTTGCCCTTGAGCATGTCGGACAGCGACTTCAGCGGACGGTTGCCCGGGCCCGTGACGGGACGGCCGCGACGGCCGTTGTCGAACAGGCTGTCCACAGCCTCCTGCAGCATGCGCTTCTCGTTGTTCACGATGATCTCGGGGGCACCGAGGTCGAGCAGGCGCTTCAGGCGGTTATTGCGGTTGATGACGCGACGATACAGATCGTTCAGGTCGGACGTGGCGAAGCGGCCGCCGTCGAGCTGCACCATGGGGCGCAGGTCGGGCGGGATGACCGGAACGACGTCCAAGATCATATCGGACGGCTTGTTGGTGGACTTCAGGAACGCGTCGACCACCTTCAGACGCTTGATGGCCTTGGCGCGCTTCTGGCCCTTGCCGTTGGCGATGACGTCGCGCAGCTCCTCGGCCGTGGCCTCGAGGTCCATGGCGTCCAGCAGGTCGCGCACGGACTCGGCGCCCATGCCACCGGTGAAGTAGTCACGGTAGTTGGCGCGCATCTCGCGGTACAGGGACTCGTCGGGAACCAGCTGCTTCGGCTCGATCTTCATGAACAGGTCGAAGGCGTCCTGACGCAGGGCCTTGCGCTCGTTGAACTCCTCATAGATGTCGGCGATCTCCTCTTCCACCTCTTCAGGCGTGAGGCGCTCGTCCTCGTCGATGTCGTCGACGAAGTCGTCGTCCTCGGGGACGTAGTCCACCGACAGCTTGCGGGTCTGCTCGATCAGGCGATCGCGCTCGACGTCCAGCTCTTCCAGATCGGCGGCCAGCTCATCGCGCAGGTCCTCGACGTCCTCATCGCGAGCCTCCTTGTCAACGGAGGTGATGATGGAGCTTGCGAAGTACAGTACCTTCTCCAGCTCCTTCGGCGGGATGTCGAGAAGGTAGCCCAGACGGGACGGGGAGCCCTTGAAGTACCAGATGTGGCTGACGGGGGCCGCCAGCTCGATGTGGCCCATGCGCTCACGGCGAACCTTGCTGCGCGTCACCTCGACGCCGCAGCGCTCGCAGACGATGCCCTTGAAGCGCACGCGCTTGTACTTGCCGCAGGCGCACTCCCAGTCCTTGGTGGGACCGAAGATCTTCTCGCAGAACAGGCCGTCCTTCTCCGGCTTGAGCGTGCGGTAGTTGATGGTCTCGGGCTTCTTCACCTCGCCACGCGACCAGCTGCGGATATCCTCGGCGGAAGCCAGGGAGATGCGCAGGGCGTCGAAATTGTTAACGTCGAATTCCGTCGTCATTTATCGCTCGTCCTCCTTGCCGATCAGGTCGTTGTCGTCTTCTTCTTGCTTGGTATCAGCCATCAGCTCGCCCAGCTCTGCGGCGATGTCGTCGAGAGCGCCGGCCTCCTCGGCCTCGGTCTTGCGCGCATCGTCGGCGATGGCGTTGTACAGGGCCGTATCGGCGTTGTCGCGCTTCACGTCGTCCAGATCGGGGTCATGGGTGACGTCGATGGTCTGATGGTCGTGTCCCTCGAGCTCGACGTTGAGGCACAGCGACTTCATTTCCTTCACCAGAACCTTGAAGGACTCGGGCACCTCGGGAGCCGGCGTGTTCTCGCCCTTGACGATGGCCTCGTAGGACTTCACGCGGCCCGACGTGTCGTCGGACTTCACGGTCAGGATCTCCTGCAGCACGTTGGACGCGCCATACGCGTACAGGGACCACACCTCCATCTCGCCGAAGCGCTGGCCGCCGAACTGCGCCTTGCCGCCCAGGGGCTGCTGCGTGATCAGGCTGTAAGGGCCGGTCGAGCGGGCGTGGATCTTGTCATCGACCATGTGACCCAGCTTCAGGATGTAGGTCTGGCCGACGGTGATGGGTTCACGGAACTTCTCGCCCGTGCGGCCGTCGTAGAGCCATGCCTTGCCGGTACGGGACAGCTGCGGGACGAACTCGTCGCGCGCCAGGTCGCCGTACTTCTTGTGGTTCCAGTTGATGAGGTTGCGATTGGCGGCGTCGATGGCGTCGGAGATCTCCTCCTCGGTGGCGCCGTCGAATACCGGGGTTGCCACGAACTGCGGGCCCTCGACGGGCTCGTCGGAGTTCGGGTCGTCGTTCCAGCCCCACTTCGCGGCCCAGCCCAGATGGTTCTCAAGCAGCTGGCCGACGTTCATACGGGACGGAACGCCCAGGGGGTTCAGCATGACGTCGATGGGCGTGCCATCGGCCAGGTACGGCATGTCCTCGACCGGCAGCACGCGGGAGATGACGCCCTTGTTGCCGTGACGGCCGGAGAGCTTGTCGCCCTGCTGGACCTTACGCTTCTGAGCCACGTAGATGCGGACGAGCTC
>OGCM01002419.1_pt1 | contig 17223 bp, 14 predicted proteins | sample 1570151 | NCBI WGS metagenome assembly OGCM01 (sample SAMEA4370582, study PRJEB24528) | human gut metagenome
ATGCGCCCACGCCGACGTACATTTCCACAAAGTCGGAGCCGGAAATGGAATAGAACGGCACCCCTGCCTCACCGGCACAGGCACGGGCCAGCAGGGTCTTGCCGGTACCCGGAGGGCCCACCAGCAGCACGCCGTGGGGGATGCGGGCACCCAGCGTATTGAACTTGTCCGGGCTCTTGAGGAACTCCACCACTTCCTTGAGTTCCTCTTTTTCTTCGTCCTCACCGGCAACGTCGGCAAAGGTAGCGGTCTTTTTGTTCTCGCGCTCATCCTTCACGCGGGCCTTGCCCACGTTCATGATGCCGCCGCCGGCACCGCCGCCGCGCATCATGGAGAACAGCAGGAAACCGGTGCAGCCCAGCATGGCCAGATAGAACAGGATCTCCATCCAGGGGATGCTCTCCTTGAGCGGGGTATAATCATACTCCATCGGGGCATCGGGGTTTGCTTCGTCGTAGGCTGCAATGTAGCTGTCCACATTCTTGACGAACATGGAGGCATAGGGCAGCTTGTAGCGCACGGTCACGGTGCCGTCGCTGTTCTTCTCGGCCCCGGTGGAGCCGGAGGAGGAAGAGGACAGCATCCCGGACAGCAGCCCGCCGGTGGACTGCACCGTGCTCACGGACGACGGGTCCGGCAGGGCCAGCTTGCCCTCCTTGAGGGTCATGGTGAGCACACCGGTGTTCAGGTCCAGCGTGAACTTGGTGACCTGCAGGTTCTCAAAATACTGCACCGCCGTGGAGTAAACCATGGAGGACGAGCCGCCGCTGCTGCTGCCGCCGCCCAGCACGCTCCATACCATGAGCACGGCAGCCAGTGCCAGTGCCAGGATCAGCGGGTTGAAACGAGGTTTCTTCGGTTGCAAAAAAATCAACTCCAGTTCAGGGTGAATTTGATCCGGGACTTACTTCGTGTAGATCTCGGGCTTGAGCACGCCCACATAGGGCAGGTTGCGGTACTTTTCGTCGTAGTCCAGGCCATAGCCCACCACGAACTCGTCCGGCACCTGGAAGCCCTCGTAATCGGGCTGAATGTCGGCCTTGCGGCGGCTGGGCTTGTCGAGGATGGTGCAGATCTTGACCGAGTTGGGGTTGCGCATCTTGAGCATGGGCACCAGCTTGGACAGGGTGACACCGGTGTCGAGGATGTCCTCCACGATCAGCACATCCTTGCCGGACAGATCACCGTCCAGATCCTTGATGATCTTGACCAGACCGCTGGTCACGGTGTTGCTGCCGCCGTAGCTGGACACCACCATGAAGTCGATGCTGCAGGGAATGGTCACTGCCCGCATCAGGTCGGCCATAAAGACCACCGATCCCTTCAGGATGGACACCAGCACGAGGTTTTTGCCCTCGTAGTCCTTGCTGATGCGTGCACCCAGCTCCGCAACCTTGGCTTTCAGCTGTTCTTCCGAGACCAGAACGGTCTTGATGTCATCATTCATGCTCATGATGTTTCTCCTTTTTATCCCTTCAAGTTTCCTGTTCCATCTGCAGGATCTGCGTCGTGGTCCCATCCGGTGCAAGGCCCTCGGCAAAGCCGCTGCCGCACACCCAAAGCACCTCGCTGCCTGCTGCCAGCAGCGGCAGCGTGTCCCGCTGCTGCGCCGGGATGTCCGCTTCGTTCATCCATTTGCGCAGGCGGTTGTGCACCGCTCGCCCGGCGGGGCGGTAAACATCCCCCGGCTGGCGGGTGCGCAGAACAAGACCAGCATACAACGTAGTTATTCTAGCATAATCCGCCCGATTTTTTAAGTCTTTTTTATGAACGACTTGTATTTTTTCTTCAAAATCCGCCGGGAACACCCGTGCAGTCAGGGTTTTGCCCCCCGGCAGAGGCATCCGGGCCGGTTTTCCGGCCTGCAGGGCTGCGGTAAATGCGGCCGCCGCATCGGCGTCCCAGCCGGCGGATTCGGCCTGTGTTTCCTGCCGGAGCACCCCATCTGCCGCGCAGAAGCGGACCTTCCCGGTCAGCTGCACGGCTCCGCTGCCCTGCTGCACCAGCTGCGCCAACAGCCGGATATATTTTTCTTCCGGGTCCCGCACCGGGGCCGCCAGACGGTGCAGGGCCGTTTCCAGAATGGGCGCATCCGCTGCCGCCAGCGGCTCCAGCCGCCAGCACACGGGGTCCGTGTCCGACAGGCGGGCATCCATCAGCAGCGCTTCGGCCTTTTGGGCAAAGTAGGCATCGGCCTGCGCCGCCTTCTCGCAGAAGCGGGCCAGATTTTCCGTCGCCGCCTCGTTCGTGCTCTGCAAAGCAGGCAGTGCCGCCCGGCGCAGCCGGTTGCGGGCGTAGGCGTCCGTCTCGTTCGTCTCATCGGTGACCCATGTCTGCCCGGCCGCCCGGCAGACCGCCTCGGTGTCGGCCCGGTTCAGGCAGAGCAACGGCCGCAGATAACACCCGCGCCGGGGCCGGATGCCTGCCGCGCCGTGCAGCCCGGTGCCCCGGGCCAGCCGCAGCAGCAGCGTTTCGGCCTGGTCATTTGCAGTATGGGCCGTTGCCACGGCATCTATCCCCTCTTCGCACAGGCGTTCAAAGCAGGCATAGCGCAGGCGGCGGGCCCAGTCCTCCCCGGCGTGGGGCGGCGGCGCATCCACCGTGTCGGCCAGTTCTGCCGCGTGGAACACCCGCAGCGGCACCCCCAGTGCCCCGCAGGCCTGCCGCACAAAGGCTTCGTCCCGGTCGGCGGCGGCGCCGCGCAGGCCGTGGTTCACATGGCAGGCTGAGAGGGTGTAGCCGAACTCCGGCTGCAGCGCCCGCAACAGGAGCAGCAGTGCCATGCTGTCGGCCCCGCCGGAAACCGCCGCCGCCAGCCGCAGCGGCTGCCCCGGACACAAAAGCCGGTTCTGCAGGCAGAAATCCCGCACCGCAGCCCGGCAGTCTTTCTCGTTTTTCATCGGTTCAGCGCTTGAAATCCACATCCATGAAGCGGGTGTGGGCACCGTCCCAGCCCAGCGGCACGGTACTGGTCTCACCATGGCGGTTCTTGGCCACGATGCACTCGGCCGTGTCGGCATCCACCTCGGCACCGTCCGGGTTCTGGCTGGCGTAATAGGAATCGCGGTACAGGAACAGGACGCAGTCGGCGTCCTGCTCGATGGAACCGGAATCACGCAGGTCGGACAGCTGGGGCCGGTGGCTGGAGTTGTTGCCCTGCTTTTCCACCGCACGGGACAGCTGGCTCAGGGCAATGATGGGCACGTTCATTTCCTTGGCCATGATCTTGAGGTTCCGTGTGATAGAACTGATCTCCTGCACGCGGTTCTCGGTGCGCTGGCCGGTGGTCATCAGCTGCAGATAGTCGATGACGATCAGACCTACGTTGGGGCGGGTGGGGTCCTGGTTCACCCGGCGGATCTTGGCCTTCATCTCGGTGATGGTGATGCCGGAGGTATCGTCCATATAGATCGGTGCATCGTGGAGTTTTTCAGTGGCCAGCGCCAGATACTCCCAGTCCTCGGCGCGCAGGGCACCGGTGCGGAAAGCCTGGCTGTCGATGCCGGCCTCGGCGGACAGGATGCGGTTGGTGAGCTGCTCCTTGGTCATTTCCAGGCTGAAGATGGCCACCGGCACCTTCTGCTGCATGGCCACGCGGGTGGCGATGTTCAGCGCAAAACTGGTCTTGCCCATGCCGGGGCGGGCGGCCAGAATGATAAGGTCGCCGCGGCCAAGGCCGGTCAGGACGGTATCCAGCAGACGGAAGCCGGTGGGGATGCCCTTGTACTTGTCGGCATCCGGGCCGCTGATCTTCTGCAGGTTGGTCAGGGTCTCCACCATGCTGGAGGAAAGCGGGGTCAGGGCGCTGGAATCCCGGCCGGAGCGGATCTCGTAGATGCGCTGCTCGGCATTTTCCAGCAGCAGGTCGGCGTCCGGCTCGTCCCCGGCGTCCTGCAGGATATCCTTGGCCACGTCCATCAGCTGGCGCACCAGATACTTTTCCTGCACGATCTGGGCGTAGGCCTTCACGTTGGAGATGCTGGGCACCGTCTCGGCCAGACCGGTCAGGTACACCTTGGCTTCGTCGGCACTGGGGAACACTCCGTCGGAGATGACCGCATCCAGCAGGGTCACAAAGTCGATGGTCTGGTCGTTGGTGAACAGCCGCAGCATCTCGCTCCAGATCTGCGCGTTCTGCCGGGTATAGAACATTTCCGGCTTGATGATCTCCACCAGGTCGGTCAGGGTGTCGGGCTTGAGCAGCACCGCGCCCAGCACGCTCTGCTCCGCCTGCATGTTGAACGGCTGGTTGATGCCCACGCTCTCCAGATTCAGTTCGTTGTTATAATGTCGTTCGTTCGGCATGGTCGTTCATCCTTCTGTCAATTCCCGTAAAGCCAAAAAGCGCCCCCTGCTGTGAGGGGGCGCAGATTGGCAGAAAAATCAGGCCTGTTCCACTTCCACCTGGATCTTGAAGGAAGCCACAACGCCCACATGCAGGCGCACCTTGCCGTTGAACACACCGGCATCTTTGATGTCGCGGGTCTCCATCTCGATCTTCTTCTTGTCGATGGGAGCACCGGCCAGCTGTGCCAGAGCCTCGGCCACTTCCTTGCCGGTGACCTTGCCGTGCAGACGGCCGGAGGCACCGCCCTTGGCCTTGATGGTCACGGTCTTGCCTTCGATCTTGGCGGCCAGTGCCTTGGCAGCGGCCACATTCTCAGCTTCATGGAAATCGGCTGCGGCTTCCTTGCCGCGGGCCACGTTCACAGCGCTGGCATCGGCCACAGCCGCCAGCTTGCGCGGGAACAGGTAGTTGCGGGCGTAGCCGTCGGACACCTCATGGATCTCGTCCTTTTTGCCAATGCCCTTGATATCCTGCTTGAGAATCACTTTCATGTTTATCCCTCACTTTTCACCGGAACTCCGGTGCCGTTCTTGTGTTTATAGTATAGCGCATTTGTCGGCTTTGAGCAAGAGGGGCAGCCAACCATTTAAAATGGTCTCCGCTTCGCTCTGACCATATTCATCGGAAATTTATGATTTATTTCGTGTTTGTCGCAGCCTGCGGGCTGCTCCAAACACCCTTTCACGCAAGGAGCTGCTGCCGTTGATAACTTCTCCCTGCAAAAAGTTGTGCAGAATGTTTTCTCTCCGGCCCCTCTTGTGAAAAATGCACTTCCGGAACGCCCGCAGGCGTTCCGGAAGTGCAAAAATCCAATTTATTTCCGCTATTTCTGGCCAGATCACACGCGGCGGCCATTCTAAACGGTCAGGCTTTTACGCCAGTTCCTTCTGCACCACATCGAGTGCCGCCTCGATGACCTTGTCCATGTCGTAGTACTTGTATTCGCCCAGACGGCCGCCGAAGATCACGCCCGGCTCGGCGTCGGCCAGCTGCTTGTATTCGGCGTACAGAGCACCGTTCTTGGCGTCGTTGACCGGGTAGTACGGCTCGTCGCCCTTGTTCCACTCGGCGCTGTACTCACGGCTGATGACCGTTTTGGGCTGGGTGCCGAACTCGAAATGCTTGTGCTCGATGATGCGGGTGTAGGGGGTCTCGGCATCGGTGTAGTTCACCACGGCGTTGCCCTGATAGTTGTCGGTGTCCAGCACCTCGGTCTCAAAGCGGACGCTGCGGTACTGCAAAGCCCCCAGACGGTAGCCAAAGTAGGCATCCACCGGACCGGTGTACACCACCTTGTCGGCCAGCGCATTCAGCGCCTCACGGTCAGCCAGATAGTCCACATTCAGGCGCACCTCGGTGCCCTCCAGCATGTTTTCCACCATGGCAGTGTAGCCGCCGTTGGGGATGCCCTGATACAGGGCGTTGAAATAGTTGTTGTCGTAGGTAAAACGCACCGGCAGACGCTTGATGATAAAGGCCGGCAGCTCGGTGCAGGGGCGGCCCCACTGCTTGCCGGTGTAGCCCTTGATGAGCTTTTCGTAGATGTCGGTGCCCACCAGACTGATGGCCTGCTCTTCCAGATTCTGCGGGTCGGTGATGCCTGCCTCCGCCTTCTGCTGCTCGATCCTGGCCCTTGCCTCGGCGGGGGTCACCACACCCCACATCTTGTTGAAGGTGTTCATGTTGAAGGGCAGATTGTAGATCTCGCCATGGTAGTTGGCCACCGGGCTGTTGGTGTAGCGGTTGAACTCCGCAAACTGGTTCACATACTGCCACACGGTCTTGTTGTTGGTGTGGAAGATGTGGGCACCGTAGCGGTGCACATTGATGCCCTCCACCGGCTCGGTGTAGATGTTGCCCGCAATGTGGCTGCGCTTGTCGATGACAAGGCACTTCTTGCCGGCCTTCTTTGCCTCGTGGGCAAACACGGCACCATACAGGCCCGCACCGACGATCAGGTAATCATACTGTTTCATGGGAAGAACCTCTCACTCTCATTTTTCTTCGGCACCGCTCTTTTTCTGGGATGCCCAGTAGTTGTCAATGGCCGTCTCGATGCGGGAGCGGGCCGCCTCCGGGGTGATGTGCTTGAGCTGTGCCGCTGCCATGGTCTGGTGGCCGCCGCCGCCCAGTGCTTCCATGATCACCTGCACGTTCACGGCACCCAGGCTGCGGGCCGAGATGTTCACCCCGGTGCCCACCTGCACCGCCACAAAGCTGGCGTCCACGCCCTGGATGCGCAGCAGGTCGTTGGCGGCCTGCGCGATGGCCACACGGGCCTCCGGGGCGATCTCGCCGCCCACCGAGATGGCGCAGTTCCTGTACATCCGTGCCCGCTCCACCAGTTCGGCCTTGGCCGCATATTCCACCATGGTCACGTCAAACAGCTGACGTACCCGCTCCGTCTCGGCACCGTAACGGCGCAGGGCCGCAGCGGCTTCAAAGGTACGCACGCCGGTGTGCAGGGTAAAGTCCTGCGTGTCCAGCAGGATGCCGGAGAGCAGGCCCTCGGCTTCCACCCGGTTGGGCTTGTCGTCGCGGTCGCCCACATACTGCAAAAGCTCGGTGACCAGCTCACTGGCCGAGGAGGAATAGGGCTCATGGCAGACCAGATCCGGGTTCTGGATGTAGCCCACACCCTTGCGGTGGTGGTCGATGACAGCCACCTTGCCGCATTTTTCCAGGATCTCCTTGCTTTCCACAAGGCCCACCTGGTATGTATCCACCACCACGCACAGGGTGCGCTTGGAGATGATGGGCAGTGCGTCCTTCGGGTCGATGAAGTCATCCTTCTGGCCCGCCCTGCACAGCGCGTCGATCAGGCTGCCCGCCAGCGTGGCGTCCCGCTTCACGGCGATCACCGCCGGGACGTCGCAGATCTTGCAGATGCGCAATACGCCCTCGGCGGCACCAATGGCGTCCAGATCGCTCATGCGGTGGCCCATGATGACCACATGGTCCGCTTCCTTGATGAGTTTGACCAGCTGGTCGGCCACGATGCGGCTGCGCACCTTGCTGCGCTTTTCTACGCCATGGCTCACGCCGCCGTAAAAGGTAAAGCCGTCCGGCGTCATCTCGGCGGCCTGGTCACCGCCGCGCCCCTGCGCCATGTCCAGCGCCTGCACGGCCATGTCCTGCGCTTCCCGCAGGGTCTTGGCCCCACGACCGATGCCGATGGACAGTGACAGGTTCACACTGGGGTCCAGCGCACGGATCTTGTCCAGCACGTCATAGCCGCGCTTGGCAAACTGCTCCATCTGGCGCTCTTCCACCACGGCGATGTAACGGCCGCTGGCCACCCGGCGCAGAAAACCGCTGCCCCGGCCGATCATATCTTCCAGGATGCGGTTGATGCCCTCCAGCAGGCGGGCGCGCTCACTGTCCAGCATGTCGCCGAACACATCGTCGTAGCCGTCCACCAGAAACACCAGATAGCCCGGGCGGCTGGCCTTGTACTCCGCTTCGATCCTGCGCAGGGCGGTCTCCTCGTTCAGCACCAGCAGGGTCATGCACTCGGCCCCGCCGGGCACCGTGGAGCTGTGCACGCTCCAGAAGCCGTCCGCCAGCGTCAGCAGCTGGCCCTGCTGGGTGCGGCACTGCTGCAGGTCCAGCCCGGGCAGTACCTTCTGCACCCGGCTGGTCAGCATATCCTGCCCGCCCAGCAGACGGGCACGGAACTGCTCGTTGTACCACAGCACCGTTTCGCCGGACAGCAGAGCCGTCGGCTGTGAGAGCTGCTCCAGACTGAATTTTGTTTTGGATTTTTCAAAGTTGTCGCCGCGTACCCAGCGGGACAGCCAGCGGCGCAGTTGGTAGCGGAACGCCGCCATGCAGATGCCCCACGCCACCACCAGTGCCAGCAGCACCGGCCAGATGCTGGGCCGCTGGATCAGCAGGACCAGCGTGAGCAGGGCGCAAAGCACCGCCAGCGCTGCGGTCAGCATCTCCATGGTCCATCTCGGTTTCTGTTTCATCTGCTTTTCTGCCTCCCGGTCATATGCTGTGCCGCCCGGCGGCGCGCCCTGCTCATACCTCCATCAGGATGGGCAGGATCATGGGGCTGCGCTTGGTGCGCCGGTAAATATAGCTGCTCAACGCCTCCCGCACGCGGGTCTTGACGCTGTTCCAGTCGCGCACATGCTCGTCCACGCAGCGTTCCAGTGCGTTTTCCACGATGCTCTGGGCACCGTCCATCAGGCTCTCGTTCTCGCGCACATACACGAAGCCGCGGCTCACGAGGTCCGGCCCGGCCAGCACCTTGCCGGTCTTGCTGTCCACGGTAGCCACGATGATCACCAGGCCGTCCTCGGACAGGTGCTTGCGGTCCCGCAGGACCACATTGCCCACATCGCCCACACCAAGACCGTCCACCATGACGGCACCGGCGGTGACCGGCTCGCCCAGCTTCATCTCGTCCTGGCTGAGGATGACGTTGGAACCATTCTCCGCGATCAGGATGTTGCTGGTGGGGATGCCCAGACTGGCCGCCGTGAGGGCGTGCTTCTTGAGCTGCTTGTACTCGCCGTGCACCGGCAGGAAATATTTGGGCTTGGTCAGAGTGAGCATCAGTTTCTGCTCCTCCTGGCAGGCATGGCCGGACACATGCACGTCGTACATGCTCTCGTAGATGACCTCTGCGCCCAGCAGCAGCAGACCGTTCACGATCTTGGTCACGCTCTTCTCGTTGCCGGGGATGGGGTTGGCAGAGATGATGATAAAGTCGCCGGGACCCACGCGCACCTGACGGTGGCTGCAGGAGGCCATGCGGGACAGTGCGCTCAGGGGTTCGCCCTGGCTGCCGGTGGTGATCAGCACCACCTGCTCCGGGGGATACTGGTTCAGCTCCTCCACCCCGATGAGGGTGCCCTCCGGGATGTGCATATAGCCCAGCTCCTGGGCCATGGCGGTGTTGTTGACCATGCTGCGGCCGCTGAAGGCCACCTTGCGGCCATCCTCCACGGCCAGATCAATGATCTGCTGCACGCGGTAGATGTTGGACGCAAAGGTCGCAATGATGATACGCTTGTTGCGGGCGCGGGCAAACAGGCTGCGGACACCGGCGGCCACCTTCTGCTCGGTAGCGGTAAAGCCCGGGCGCTCCGCGTTGGTGGAGTCGCTCAGCAAGGCCAGCACACCGCGCTGGCCATACTCGGCCAGAGTGGACAGGTCGGTCACACCGCAGGCCAGCGGGGTGTAGTCGATCTTGAAGTCGCCGGTCTGGATGATGGTGCCGGCGGGGCTGTCGATGGCAAAGGCCACGGCATCCGGGATGGAGTGGTTCACATGGATGGGCTCCACGGTGAAGCAGCCCAGCTTGATCTTCTGCTTGGGGGTGATCTCCACAAACTTGGTCTTGCCGGCCAGGCCGAACTCCTCCAGCTTGTTCCGGATCAGGCCGCAGGTCAGGCGGGTGCCGTAGATGGGCAGGTCGAACTTCTGCAGCAGATACGGGATGCTGCCGATGTGGTCCTCGTGGCCGTGGGTGATGAGCAGGCCCTTGATGCGGTCCTTGTTCTGCACCACAAAGGTAAAGTCCGGGATCACCATGTCCACGCCGTACATCTCGCTGTCCGGGAACACCAGACCGCAGTCTACGATGATCATGTCCCCGTTGCACTCATACACGGTCATGTTCTTGCCCACTTCGCCCAGACCGCCCAGCGGGTAGATGTGGATGGGCGTTGCAGCCTCCTTGGGCTGCTGCGGGCGGCGGGGGCGGCGGTTGTAGTAGGGCCGCCGGGTGGTGCGGGGGCGCTTTTCCCCGGCCGCTGCCGGGGCTGCGGCTGCGTTCTGCTTTGCGCGGGCAGCCGGGACCGTGTTTTCTTTTTCTTTCGTCTGAGCCATTCTTGACCTCCAAAAATAATGGCGGCGCGGACCGTCTCCACAAGGGAGACAGCCGTGCGCTGCATGGGGAAGCACCGGATCTTTGCATCGGCTTCCGTTGGATGCACCGTATAGAATTGTCCTGTCAGCGTGCTTTTGGCACCGCTGGTCGTTCCACAAGAATCCCTCAGCCCGTACAGTCCATCTGTTCGATGCGACCGCGGCTTTTCTGCAGGAACGTCTGAGCGCACGCCTTCGGTGCGCCCCTATACGCATTTTGTTACGCTTAGTATAGTATTTCGCACCGGTTTTGTCAATTCCAAGGTTTGGCAAAGGGTGCCGTCTTTATGCATTGCCCCTTGACATCCCGGCCAAAATAGCGCTAAATAGAGATACTACTTTATAAAGGAGAACCCGCATGAAGCAGGTCGAAGTATACACCGACGGTGCCTGCAGCGGCAACCCCGGCCCGGGCGGCTGGGGCGCTGTGCTGCGCTACCGTTTCAACGGCAAAGTTTACGAAAAGGAATTGAGCGGCGGCGACGCCAGCACCACCAACAACCGCATGGAGCTCACTGCTTTCATCGAGGCCCTGCGCCAGCTCAAGGAGCCCTGCGAGGTGCGCTACTGCTCCGACAGCCAATATGTCATCAACGGGCTGCAGAAGGGCTGGGCCAAAGGCTGGAAGCGCCGCGGCTGGAAGAAATCGGACGGCTCTCCTGCCCTGAACCCGGACCTCTGGGCGCAGGCGCTGGAGCAGGAAGCAAGACACACCATCACATACGTCTGGGTCAAGGGCCACGCAGGCCATCCGGAAAACGAACGCTGCGACCAGCTGGCCGTAGCCCAAAGCAAAGCACACGGCGGGAGGCAGGGAACATGAACGACACATTTTTGCCCGGCAGCGGGTTTGACACCTACGAGAGCCAGGACAAGGTCCTGATGCAGATGGACGGCAGCACCGAGGCGGCCGTGGCAGTGCGCATCCTGCAGCAGCAGGGGTTTGCCGTGGTGGGTGCCGTGGTGCGCCTTGCCCCGGAGCAGGCCGAAGCCGCACAGAGAGCCAAAAAAGCCGCCGAGGCGCTGGGGATCGAGTGCATCCTGCTGAACGCCGAAGAGCTGGCCCAGCAGCCGGGAGCCGCCGGGGCCTGGCCGCAGTTCGCCGCCATGCTCACCGCCGCCGACAAGCTGGGCATCCAGTACATCGGCAGCAGCAGCAGCGCCCGGCTGGAGGTGGGCACCGACGGCGTGCACACCGTGCTGCCCCCGGTGGACGCTGCCCGCGATGACAGCACCGCACTGGCTGCCCTGCCGCAGGAGACGCTGGCCCGTCTGTTGCTGCCTCTGGGCGAATTCGACGCCGGAGATCTGGCTGAGCTGGCGCAGGAGTTCCAGTTGTAAGACAACTTTTTCATAGTTCCCCGTTCCGGGACGCAAAAAAGGCACCGCTTCTGCGGTGCCTTTTGTTGTGGATGAAGGTTTCGTGCCTCAGTCGTTCTGGGGGTGCACGATGTCGCGCCAGTCCAGATCGCCGCGCTCCAGGCCGTGGATCAGCACCTCGGCAGTGGCGATGTTAGTGGCCATGGGGATGTTGTGCACATCGCACAGGCGCAGCAGAGTCATCTCGTTGGGCTCGCTGGGCTTTGCATTGATGGGGTCGCGGAAAAACAACAGCAGGTCGATCTCATTGCAGGCAATGCGGGACGCAATCTGCTGGTCGCCGCCCTGCACACCGGCCAGAAAACGTTGCACCTGCAGGCCCGTCGCCTCGGCGATGAGCTTGCCGGTTGTGCCGGTCGCCACCAACTTATGCTGGCTCAGGATGCGGCAGTACGCCGTACAAAACTGAACCATCAACTCCTTTTTGGAGTCATGCGCAATCAGTGCAATCGTCATCTGTTATCTCTCCTCTGTCGTGTCATTTGCGGAAATTTCCCTTTGTACAAAATGATATCACAAAATCCAATCATTTACAACCAGTTTTTATACAGAATATTCAATTTTGTCTTAAATTTTCAGAGTGTGCACCGCAAAACGACGTTAGTCTGCACTTCCCTGCTCCGGCTGTGTCTCATCCTGTGCGGCACCGGCAGTGTCCGTGGTATCGGCCGCGCCGGTCGTGTCATCCGAAGGATCCGCGCTCAGAGCAGGGTTCACATAGGGATCCACCTCCAGCGTGCCATCCTTCATGGCAAAGTAGGCATTGGCGATGTCCACCACCAGATCACCGGTGCGGGCACCGTAGCCGCCGTACTCCACCGTGATGCCGATGGCGATCTCCGGGTCGTCGGCCGGCAGGTAGGCGATCATTATCGCGTTCAGGTAGTGCTTGCCGGGGGCGTAGGTCTCACTGCGCTGGGGGGTGCCGGTCTTGCAGGCAATGGCGATCGGGTAGCTGGAGATCTTGCCGGTGATGGTACTGGGCACCAGTTTCATGCCCTGCCGCACCAGTGCAAAGGTGGTGCCGTTGTCCTCCACCACATCCATCACTTCGGGCTGGGTCTCATGGATCACCTCGCCGGTATTCGTGTCGAGGATGGCCTTGACGAAGTGGGTGCGGTAGCGCACACCGTTGTTGGCCAGCGTAGCCGCATAAGTGGCCAGCTGAATGGGGGTGACCACCGTATTGCCCTGACCGATGGCCGCCTGAATGTCCAGCGAGGTTTTGTAGTTGCTGTCGTTCTTGGTGGTCAGACGGCCCAAGCTCTCGCTCACCTCCACGCCGGTGCGCTGAGCCAGACCCAGCTTGTAGGCATAGGCGTCGTAGACGTCACTGGTCAGGCGGCGGCCCACATCGTAGAAGAAGATGTTGCAGCTCCACTTGATGGCATCCACCACGCTGATGTTGCCGCTGTGGCCGTGCTGGGTGCAGCGGGGACGGTAGTCCCTGTAATAGGTATACACGCCCGTGCAGTTCACGGTGGAATACTGGTTGATCAGGCCGCTGTCCAGCGCGGCCACGGCCACGGACGGCTTAAAGGTGGAGCCGGGCGTGTACAGACCCTGCAGGCTGCGGTTGAACAGCGGCAGGCTAGGGTCGGCACTGTATTCGTCGTACTGAGTGGCATACAGGTTCTGGTCAAAGCTGGGGTAGTTGGAGGCCGCCAGCACGCCGCCATTCTTCACATCAATGACCACCGCCGTACCGGCTGCCGCTTTCATGTTGCCGGTGTTGTAGGTGCGGTTGATCATGTCAATGTTGTTGGCCAATACCTTGTTCACCGCCCGCTGGAAATCGCTGTTGATGGTCAGCTGCACCGTGTGGCCCGGTTCCGGCACAGTGGTGAGCTGCGTGTTCACGATCACACCGTCGGAATTGCGGGTGATGGTCTCCACACCGTCCTTGCCGCGCAACTCATCCTCATAGGCCGATTCCAGGCCCGAGATGCCCAGCACATCGTTCATGTTGTAGCCCTTGTCCCGCAGGGGGTAGGTCACCTGGCCGTTCTCGTCGGTCACCTTCCACTTTTCGGCGGTGATCTTGCCCACACGGCCCAGCACCGCCGGGACGATATCGCCCTGCTCGTAGCTGCGGGTGCTGGTCTGCACGATTTCCACGCCGGGCAGCGACAGGCTGTTCTCCTTGATGGTGGCCACGGTCACGTCGCTGACGTTTTCCGCCATCACAAAGTTGTTCACGTTGGAAAATGCCTGCAGTTCCATCTCATAGTGGATGCCGGCCAGGGTGCGCTGCCAGCGCAGCGGCAGATCCTGCAGGTTGTTTTTCTCCACCAGCATTTCCATCACGTCGTTGGCGGTGGCATACTGCTGCAGGCCCAGGTTCTCCTTCATCGTGGTCAGCTGCCGCTGGTCGCTGCTGCTGTCATCCCGGGCTGTAAAGGTATAGTTGCCCGCCGCGTCCGGCTGGCTGATGAGCAGGGTATCGGTCCAGCTTTCGCCGTTTTTCTCAAACAGCTCCACCAACCGCTGCAGCAGGCTGTCCAGATCCTCGTCACCCATCTGCAGCTTGTTGAGCACCACGTTGTAGCTGGTGGTCGTGGTGGCAATGCGCTTGCCGGTGCTGTCCACGATGTCGCCGCGGGCAGCAGTGACCGTAAAGTTATAGTCCGTCGTGTTGGTGGCCTGGGACTTGTACTCGTCGTCATTGACCAGCTGCAGAAAGATCAGCCGCAGGGCGTACAGGCCCATGACCAGTGCCGCCACAGCGATCAGCAGCACCATGCGCCGCATGACGGTCTTGCGTTCGTTTTGGTTCATCCGTAGTTCCTCCGGCGGTCAGACCACGCCGTTGTCGATCTTGAACTTGTTGTAAATGTGCCGCACGATGGCAAACTCCACCAGCGACGCCGGAATGGTAAGGGCCGCCGATGGCAGCACGAACCACAGGTAGCGCTGTGCCGAGCCGCTGTAGCCGGGCATCCGGTAAAAGAACAGCCAGTCGCAGGAGAGCACCAGCAAAGCCGCTGCGGCCGAGATGACCGCAAAGTTGCCCGGAGCACTCTGCAGGTACAGCTGCACCAGCACGCCCACGGCAAAGCAGAGCAGCATCATTTCCAGTGCCAGCATGCCCACGGTGCGCCCGGCGGTGTAATCCCACAGCAGGCCGCACACCATGCCGAACAGTGCTCCGGCAAATTCGCCCTCACACACCGACACGGCCAGACAGAGCGGCAGCAGCAGCAGCGGCTTTGCCTGACCCAGCTGGAACAGCCCCGGCGTGGTCTGCAGCGCCGCACACACAAACAGGCCCAGCACATAGCAGCACCACTTCAGGATCTGGCTGCGGCTGCGCTTGCGGCGAGATTCCATACATCTGCCTCCTTAATATTCGGTAATGATGAACACATGCTTGACCGTGCGCGGGTCGGCACCCGGCAGGATGACCGCACTGGAGGACTTGCCGCTCTGCTCCGGCACCACTTCCTGCACAGTGCCCACCAGCAGGTTTGCCGGGAACACCCCGCCCAGACCGGTGGTGATCACCTGATCGCCCTTGCGGGCCTCGGTGGCGCGGTCCAGATTGGTCAGCACGCACTGACCGTCGGCGGCATAGTCGGCGCTGCCGGTGATGATGCCGTTTTCCCGCGTGCGGGAGATCACGCCCGCTGCGTTGAAGCTGGGGTGCAGGATGGTCATCACCTTGCAGCTGGTGGCGTCCACTTCCACCACCACGCCCAGCAGATAGCCCCGGTCACTGATGATGGCATCGTTCACCGCCACGCCGTCCGTGCTGCCCTGATCCAGCGTAAAACCGCCAAATTCATCCAGCGGGTCACGGCCGATGACAAAGGCCGACACATAGCTCGCCTCCGAATTTGTGTCCTGGATGCGTGCCAGTGCCTTGTAGGCGTCGTTCTCGCCCTTGATGCGGTCGTAGTCCACCATCTGCTGGCGCAGCTCTGCATTTTCGGCTTCCAGCTGCTCGTTCCGGTCCATCACATCGTCGATGCTGGTGTATTTTTCCCACACCGAGGCCGCACCGCCGCTGAGGGCCGACGTGACCTTCTGGAGGGGGGTGAGCACCACGCTCAGCAGTTCCTGCGGGGCTGCCGTCAGGCGGCCGTTGGCACCGGCATAGGCCATGATGCCCACCAGGAACACCGCCACGATGACCAGGATCTTGAATTTCCAGGTGTCAAAAAAATCTTTCAAAGGGTCTGTCCTCCCATTCGGAGCAAACCTGCGCGTTCACAAAAAAAGCGCGGACAGCCGTGCCATCCGCGCAAGGGTCCTGTTTGCAGCGGAAAACAGCGCAGGTGCAACGTCAATAGCTTTTCCGCAAGAGATCCGGCAGCCCGCTTCCGGGCCGCTGATTACATATGACCGCCGTCGGTGTCCAGCACGTCGTGCAGCACATCCACATGATCCAGCACTGCACCGGCACCCTTGGCCACACAGTCCAGCGGGTCCTCGGCAACATGCACGTCAATGCCGGTCTCGCTCTGGATCAGCTGATCCAGACCGCGCAGCAGGGCGCCGCCGCCGGTCAGGGTGATGCCGCGGTCGATGATATCGGCGCTCAGTTCCGGCGGGGTACGCTCCAGCGTCTCCTTGATGGCGCTGGTGATCTTCTCCAGGCACTCCAGCAGGGCGGCACGCACGTCCTCAGAGTGCACCACGATGTTCTTGGGCAGGCCGTCCACCAGGTTGCGGCCCTTGATCTCCATGGTCAGCTCCGGGTCCAGAACGTAGGCGGAACCGATCTCGATCTTGATCTGCTCGGCGGTGCGCTCACCGATGAGCAGGTTGTACTTGCGCTTGATAAAGGCGATGATGGCCTGATCGAACATGTCACCGGCCATGCGCACGCTGCGGGAGGCCACGATGCCGCCCAGCGAGATCACGGCGATCTCGGCCGTACCGCCGCCGATGTCCACGATCATGCTGCCGGTGGGCTCGCTGATGGGCAGGCCCGCACCGATGGCAGCGGCCATGGGCTCCTCGATCACCGACACCTGACGGGCACCAGCCTTCAGGGTAGCTTCCCGCACGGCGCGGCGCTCCACCTCGGTCACGCCGGAGGGAATGCAGATGACCACGCGGGGGCGGGAGAACATGCTGTTGCCGCAGGCCTTCTTCAGGAAGTTCTCCAGCATATTGGTGGTGATGTCAAAATCGGCAATGACGCCGTCCTTCAGGGGGCGCACTGCCACGATGCTGCCGGGGGTACGGCCGATGACGGCCTTTGCCTCGCCGCCCACACAGCGCACCTCGTCGGTCTTGGTGTCCACAGCCACCACCGACGGCTCCCGCATGATGATGCCCTTGCCCTTCATATAGACCAGAGTATTGGCGGTACCCAGGTCAATGCCAACGTCCTTCGACAGAAAACCCATTGTAAAGTCTCTCCTTCATCGTTTCCAGTAGATCTATCCCATAGCGTCTGACGGCCGTTTTGTGCCGTCCTTCGCAGAATAACACGGTTATATTATAGCCCCAAGCTGCTGTTTTCTCAAGCGTTTCCGTTCGTTTTCTTACATTTTTCCATTTTTCTCACACAAAACGCTCTACCAGCTGTACAGTACGGCTGACCGGCAGGCCCATAATGGTGTAATAATCGCCCTCGATGCGGTCCAGCCAGAGGGCTGCCC
>OGCM01002421.1_pt1 | contig 17215 bp, 15 predicted proteins | sample 1570151 | NCBI WGS metagenome assembly OGCM01 (sample SAMEA4370582, study PRJEB24528) | human gut metagenome
GTTCCCATTCCGAACACAGTAGTTAAGCTCGTTTACGGTGACAATACTTGGCTGGTGACGGCCCGGGAAGATAACTCATCGCGCACACCGAACACCGACTCGAAGGAGTCGGTGTTTTGTTTTCGTTAAGAAGTCCTTGTTCACTGGAATTCACCTTTCCTTATATGATACAATAATTCAAATTGTATTTTATCGCGAAGCAGGGGGTCGAGAATGAACAAAATTTTGAAAGAAAAAATCAGCGAGTCGGTGTCGTCTGTCCTGCCGATCACGATCATTGTACTGCTGCTCAGCGTGACGATCACACCGATGCCGGTCGGCACGATGGTGCTGTTTTTAACCGGTGCGGCGCTGCTCATCGTCGGCATGGCATTGTTTTCACTCGGCACGGACGTATCTATGACGCCTATGGGAGAGGGCATCGGCGCACAGCTGCCGCGCACGAAAAATCTGTTCATCGTGATACTTATTACGCTCATCATCGGCGTGCTTATCACAATCGCGGAGCCGGATCTGCAGGTGCTGGCCGGTCAGGTGCCGTCCATTCCGAACAATGTGCTGATCTGGACGGTTGCGGGCGGTGTGGGCCTGTTTTTCGTGCTCGCCATGCTGCGAACACTGTTTAAGATTCGTCTGTCGCTGCTGCTCATTGTGTTTTACGCGGTGGTGTTTATCCTGTCGGCTTTCGTGCCGAACGAGTTTGTTTCTGTGGCGTTTGACTCGGGCGGCGTGACCACCGGACCGGTCACCGTACCGTTCATCATGGCGCTCGGTGTCGGTTTAGCTTCCATCCGAGGTGATAGCGGCGCACAGGAAGACAGCTTTGGTCTGGTTGCGCTGTGCAGCATCGGGCCGGTGCTGGCGGTGCTGCTGCTTGGCATTTTCTATCCGACAAACGGTGCAGGCTACACGGCAGTGACCGTGCCGGACGTGGAGGACACTCGTCAGGCAGCGCACACATTTGTGGTGGAGCTGCCAGCGTACATACACGAGGTGTTGTCCGCACTGGTGCCAATCATCCTGTTCTGCGCGGTGTTTCAGCTGATTTTCCGCAGATTCCATGCCATGCAGCTGCGCAAGATCGGCGTGGGCTTTGTGTACACATTTACCGGTCTGTCGCTGTTTTTGACCGGTGTAAACGTCGGATTTATGCCCGTGGGCCATTATCTCGGACAGCAGCTGGCGCTGAGCGGACAGGAATGGGTGCTGGTGCCGCTTGGCATGCTCATCGGCTATTTTCTGGTAACTGCGGAGCCGGCCGTGCATGTGCTCAATCGACAGGTCGAGTCCATCACAAACGGCGGCATCTCGCAGAGAGCGATGATGCTCAGCCTGTCCATCGGCGTGGCTTGCTCGGTCGGCATGGCTATGTTGCGCGTATTGACAGGCATATCAATCTATTATATACTGGTGCCGGGCTATCTTGCCGCACTGGGACTGACTTTCTGTGTGCCGAAAATTTTCACCGGCATTGCATTTGACTCGGGCGGCGTTGCGTCCGGTCCGATGACGACCACATTCCTGCTGCCGTTTGCCATGGGCGCGTGTGAAGCACTCGGCGGCAACGTGATGACTGACGCCTTTGGTATTGTAGCCATGGTAGCCATGACCCCGCTGCTTACCATTCAGGTGCTGGGTCTCATCTATAAAAAGAAACAGAACAGCGAGGATGCGTCCGATGTTTCCGCAGAGGATGAGGACAGCATCATCGTTTTGGAGGGAGCAGAGCATGAGTGAAAACCGACCGCAGATGACGGTGCAGAGTGCGGTAGAGGTCGTGGCGGCCGTTGTTGACGTGGAGCAGGGCGAAAAGGTGCTGCGTATCTATCGTGAGGAACAGGCGCCGGTGGACTTTGTGTGCATGGCTCACGGCACGGCGCGCACGGAAATGCTCGACCTGCTCGGTATCGGTGAAACGGCAAAGGCCATTGTGATGTGTATGGTCAGCCGTCAGACCGGCGTTCGCCTGCTCAAAAGGCTCGGACGCGAGCTGGAAATGCGATATCCCGGACGTGGAATCGCGTTTGCCATTCCGATTACAGGCATTGGTCTGCGGTGGCACAAGCTGCTGACCGCTACAGACGAGGAGCAAAAGGAGGTCAGCCGGATGCACGAGACAGAGAAGAACGACGGTTTTGACGTTGTAGCAGTTGTGATGGAGCGCGGCTATACCAACGTGGCGATGGATGCGGCGCGCAAGGCCGGTGCACGCGGCGGCACGGTCATTTCAGCGCGCGGTATTGCGGAAAATGAGGTTAAACGATTTTTCGGTATCGAAATTCAGGCCGAAAAGGAAATCGTGTTCCTCGTGGTGCGAAGCGATGAGAAACAGCAGGTTATGACGGCGCTGATGCAGGCGGTCGGAATGAAGACCCGCAGTCATGGCATTGTGCTGTCAATGCCGCTTTCGGCAGCCATCGGCTTGGCGGATTGATAATGGAAAAATGGAGAATGGAAAATAAGCGTCTGACGTTTGCTTTCTGTTCTCCGTTTTTTATTGTGTTATTTGGCGGGAAACGGCGGGAACCATCCCGCTCTGCACAATTTATCCCGCAGGGGAGCACAGCGTACTCTCTCTTAACACAAAAGAGAGGAACGCACCCTGCAATTTCCAATTTCCATCTTCACTCTGATAAAATAGTATGATATAATGAGGGCAGTAATTTTCGCAGGGAGAACCCCTGACAGGAGTAGATAACCATGATAAATGAGCACATGATGGATTTAGGCAGCCGCCGTTCGACAATCCGCGAACTGTTCGAGTACGGGAACAGCCGTGCAGCGATCGTTGGCCGCGAGAACGTATTCGATTTCTCGATCGGCAACCCGAACGTACCCGCCCCGGAGGCAGTTCGTCAGGCGATTTACGTCGAGGCGGCAGGTGATCCGGTTGCACTGCACGGCTATACCTCGGCACAGGGCGCCGCAGACGTGCGAGACGCACTGGCGGACAGCCTCAACAAGCGTTTCGGCACGGACTACACCGGCGACAGCCTGTACCTGACTGCAGGCGCGGCAGCCGCGCTCTCTTGTGCGTTCAAGGCGATCGTCTGTGAGGGTGATGAGATCATTGTGTTCGCACCGTATTTCCCGGAATATAAAATGTTCATCGAAAGCGGTGCCGGTGCCAAGTGCGTCATTGTGCCGCCGTCTATCGCGGATTTTCAGATTGACTTCGGTGCTCTCGAACAGCGCCTGAATGAGCACACCAAGGCGGTCGTTGTCAACTCGCCGAACAATCCGTCCGGTGCAGTGTACTCCGAGCAGACCATCAAGCGCCTTGCTGACATGCTGCGCGGCAAGGAGAAGGAATACGGTCACCCGATTTACCTCATTTCGGACGAGCCGTATCGTGAGATCGTATATGATGGCGTGCAGGTGCCGTTCGTGCCGCATTTCTACGACGATACCATTATCTGCTACTCGTACTCCAAGTCGCTGTCGCTGCCGGGTGAGCGTATCGGCTATGTGCTCGTACCGCCGGCAGCCGCCGACAGCAAGGCGCTGTACGCTGCGGTCTGCGGTGCCGGCCGCGCACTCGGTTATGTTTGTGCACCGAGTATGTTCCAGCGCGTAGCGGCACGCTGTGCCGACCAGACCAGCGATATTGCGGTCTACCAGACCAACCGCGACCTGCTCTTTAACGGTCTGACCTCGATGGGGTATCACTGTGTCAAGCCGGACGGCGCGTTTTATCTGTTCCCGCAGACGCTCGAGGCGGACGACCGCGCCTTCAGTGAACGCGCAAAGAAATATGACCTGTTGGTCGTTCCGGGTGCGGATTTCGGTGCCCCCGGTCATATGCGAATTTCTTACTGTGTGAAAACCGAGACCATCGAGCGTGCGCTGCCGCTGTTTGAGCGACTGGCGAAGGAGTATCGCTGATTTATTATGTAAAGTCACAAGCGATTTCGGTTGATTATGTATAATATGTCAAGTTGCACTGTGCAAAATACACAAAACAACGGAGGTTGAGTTGTGAGATATTCATAAAAACTTGCTCTTGTATTCTTTTCAGGGAAAGTGTATTATAATACCAGAGATCAGGAAAGGATCTCAAAAATACAATCACCTGAATCACTGAAAAGGAGTGCAAAGATTATGGGTATGAGAAGTTTCTTTAATGGACTGGTAAACGCTCGCATGGTAGAACTGGAAGGCGAACACATCAACGCTAAGAGCATGAACCGTACCAATCGTCGCGGCAAGTAATCGTCTGATTAAAAAAACATCACACGAGGAGCCGTAACCGTACATGACAACTGAAGACAGTAAGTGAAACCCTTCCGAGGACAACATTCGGAAGGGTTTTTCTTTTGATGAAGGCAACACCGCACAATTAAAGCTGCGGCGCTTTACGGAAATTTTGTGTCCTGATGTCGTTCCGGCTTTACGGTAATACACAAAGTATTACCGCAAAACCGCGCCTAATCAGTACGCAAAATTTGCTCGTAAATCGCTCTTGTTCAATTATGCGGTATTGCCTTATCCGGTCGGATGCTCCTGCGCGAACTCGGTCTGGCGGCGGAAGAACGCGGCGCGTTCCTCGAGCGTGGACGGCCGGATGCTGTGCTTGCCGCAATCCGGGCAGACGCGGGTTTCAGCGCTGCCGAAGAAGATAAAGTGGCAGCATTTGGTGTCGCAAGTGTAGATCATGGCTTCACCTCTCTTTTTTACTGAGGACAGTGTAGCATAGAGAAAGTCCGATAAAACTCCCTTTCTTGCAGGAGAGCAGGGAAGTATGGTATACTGATAGCAGCAATCATAAAAATTTTGTCTGGGAGTATCAAAATGGGGGAACAAAAACGCAGTCTGTTACGTCAATTATATTTACCGGCGATTTTATGCACCGCTCTCTGGGGCAGTGCGGCACCGTGTGTCAAGCGCGGGTACGAGCTGTTCGCTGTTTCGGCTGACGCGCCGTTTTCGCAGCTGGTGTTTGCCGGCTGGCGGTTTGCGCTGGCGGGAATTCTTGTGCTGCTCGTGACCCGGCTGAAAGGACACCGAATTGTGCCCAAACGGGACGAAATCAAGCCGATTCTGGCGATCAGCCTGTTTCAGAGCATGCTGCAGTATGTGTGCTACTACATCGGTCTGAGCGGTACGACCGGCACCAAAGGCTCGGTGCTCTCCGGCACGCAGACGTTTTTTGCGCTGCTGCTGGCGCATTGCCTGCTGCCGAATGATAAGCTCAACCGACGGAAAACGCTTGGCTGCATCTGCGGCTTTGCGGGTGTGCTCGCGCTTGGACTGGGCGGACTGAACGGCTTCAACCTCACCGGTGACGGTCTGGTGCTGCTGAGCGCTGTCTCGGCGGGCGCGGGTGCGCTTGTCTCGCGCATTTACACGCCCGGCCGTGATCCCATGCTGCTGACCGGCTGGCAGCTGCTCATCGGCGGCTGCTTCCTGCTGGGTGTCGGCACGATGGGAGGAGGCGCACTCGGTCGGGTGACGCTCGGCGGCGTGCTGCTGCTTGGCTACATGATCGTGCTGTCTGCGGCAGCGTTTACCATCTGGACGGCGCTTTTGGGTGAATTTCCGGTCGGAAAGGTCAGTCTGTTCGGCTTCCTGATTCCGGTGTTCGGCACGCTGTTCTCCGCGCTCGTGCTCGGCGAGAATATCTTCACCGCACGCAATCTGGCGGCACTTGTGTTGGTCAGCGGAGGTATTGCCGTTGCCAATTCGACATCGACAAAAAAGTAACACCGCAGACGGAATTGCGGTGCATAAAGGGTTAATCTATGGTATTTAGTTCTGCAATTTCGTTGTTTTTCTTTGTGCCGATCGTGTTTCTGCTCGATCGCAGGCTGTCGAACGTGGATGCGAAAAACACCTGGCTGCTCCTCGCAAGTCTGGTGTTCTACTCGTTCGGACAGGTGTATTACCTGCCGCTGCTGCTGCTCTCGGTGGCGCTTAACTACGTTTGCGGACGGCTGGCCGCAGGAAAGTACGCCAAACTCGGTGTCACACTCGCGGTCATCGGCGGGATAGGGCTGCTCGCCGTGTTCAAGTACGCGGATTTCGCTATCCGCACAGTGAACGCACTGTGCGGGCTGAGTCTGCCGCTGACCGGCATTGCGCTGCCCATCGGTATCTCGTTCTTCACCTTCCAAGGGTTAAGCTACGTTATTGACGTGTACCGGGAGCCGCAAACGGTCTCGCACTCGTTCAAGAAGGTGCTGCTGTACATCGCGTTTTTCCCGCAGCTGATCGCCGGGCCAATCGTCAAATACCATGACGTCGAGCAGGAGATCGACAGCCGCCGCACCACTCCGCAGGAGACCGCACTCGGCATCCGCCGGTTTATCTGCGGTCTGAGCAAAAAGCTGCTGCTGTCGAACGCGCTCGGTCAGATGGCGGACACGGTGTTCGCGCTGCCTGCCGGAGAAATCGGCATGCTGGCAGGATGGACGGGCGCCATTTGCTACACGCTGCAGATCTACTTCGATTTTTCCGGCTACAGCGATATGGCCATCGGTCTCGGACGCATGTTCGGCTTCCATTTCCGCGAAAACTTCAATTATCCGTACACCGCGACCACCATCAAGGAGTTCTGGCGCCGCTGGCACATTTCGCTGTCCGGCTGGTTCCGCGATTACCTGTATATTCCGCTCGGCGGCAACCGAAAAGGGAATGCGCGGACGTGGCTCAACCGTTTTCTCGTATTTTTTGCAACCGGACTGTGGCACGGCGCAAGCTGGACGTTCGTCCTCTGGGGACTGTGGCACGGCTTGTTTTCCGTGCTTGAGGACTGCGGTGCGATTCCGGTAGACAAGCTCAAGGGAAAACGAATCGGACAGCTGTACGCGCTGCTCGTGGTCGTGCTCGGCTTTACGCTGTTTCGTGCGGACACGCTGGCACAGGCAGGTGCCATGTATGCCGCGATGTTCTCCGGCGTGGGTCTGCACTGGCTGGGCACGGCGGCTGTCTGGGCAAAATTTACGCCTGCGTTTGCACTGACCCTGTGTCTTGCGCTGCTCCTGTGCACGCCTGTGGCCCGCGAGCACACACCGAAACGCGAGAGTGTGACGTTCATCGGCTCTCTGGGTTTGCTGCTGCTGTGTATGATGTACCTTGCGGCAGGCTCATTTAATCCGTTCATTTACTTCCGATTTTGAGGTGAAATATGAAATATAAATGGTTTACAGCGGCGTTTTTGTCGCTGTGCCTGATTCCGGCGGCGGGTATGCTCGTGCTGCCTGAGCAGCAGGCGGCAGGTAATGAGCATCTCACGCCCAAGCCGAGCCTGTGGAACGCGCAGACCGGCTGGAACGCGGAATTTCTCGGCGACCTGACTGATTATGTTGCCGACCATTTCGGCTTTCGCCAGGAGCTCGTCACTGCGAATGCCGCGCTGCAGACCAGGCTGCTGTGCACCTCGCCTGCTGAGGACGTCATTTACGGTACGGACGGCTGGCTGTACTACGCGAAAACGCTCGATGATTATCAGAATCACGCAACGCTGACCGAGAGTGAGGCGCAGCAGCTGGCGCAGACGGTAAAATCCATGCAGGACTACTGCGAAAGCCGCGGCGCGCGCTTTCTGTTCACGATTGCGCCGAATAAAAACTCGCTTTACCCGGAGCGCATGCCTGCGCGCTACCTGACCGAGGACGCGGACGGCAGCTACGAACGCGTGCTGCCGTATCTCGAGCAGGAGGGCGTGAACTATGCCGACCTGTTCTCCGTGTTCCGCGCACACGCGAACGTGCTGTATTATAAGACCGACTCGCACTGGACGAACCGCGGCGCCGCGCTTGCGCACGATTACCTGATGAACACGCTCGACTTGCCGCATACGGCGTTCACGGATGAGGAATATACGACCGAGCGGAGCCACAGCGGCGATCTTTACCAAATGCTGTACCCGAAAGGCACGCAAAAGGAGGAAACGCAGGTGTATCAGACCTCGTTTTCGTATGTGAACCCGCCGCGCTCGGACGAGGATATCCTTATGCAGACCACGCAGGAGAATGCACCGAACGGCCGCCTGCTGCTGTGCCGCGATTCGTTCGGCAATGCGCTGCATCCGTTTCTCGCGGAGGATTTCCGTGAGGCGATCATCACCCGGCAGATGCCGTATCCGCTGGAGCAGGTGCAGGAGGGCGATACGGTCATCATCGAGATCGTCGAGCGAAATCTGCCGAATATACTAAAATATTCACCGGATTTGGGGAACAAAACCGAACCGTAATCCGTCTAATCAGTATCCGCAGGAGAAATAAACAAAATGGAGGAAATTTTATGAAAAAGCTGACAGCCATGTTGCTGGCACTAACGCTCTGCTTTGGTCTTGCTGCGTGCGGCGGCAATACCGCACAGGACGATACCAAGGACGAGAGCCAGACCGTCCAGACCGGCAAAACCGAGGATAAGAAGGACGAATCGAAGACCGAGGAGAAATCCGACGAGACCAAGACCAAGACTAAGACTGACGATAAGACCTCGACTGACAGCAAAACCGAGGATAAAACGACCGAAACCAAGCCGGTGACAAGCAGTACGAACACCACGACCGCAAAGCCGTCTGGTTCAGCGAGCACGAGCAAGCCGTCCGCCTCGACCTCGACGAGCAAACCGGCGGCATCCGCTCCGGAAAGCAAGCCGGCACAGAGCAAGCCTGCGGCAAGCGCTCCGGCTGAGACCAAACCCGCAGAACCGGCGAAGCCGACTGCTTCTCAGGCGAGCGGGTACGTCGGCTCATCCGCATCCGCACTTGAGAGCGCACTCGGCGCACCGACATCCAAGAGCTATTCGCCGAGCTGCATGGGCGAAGGCGAGGACGGCATCTGGACGTATGACGGGTTTACCGTTTATACCTATAAGGAGGGCGGTTCGGAGACTGTCGAAGCGGTTCAATAAATTAGCAGTTAGTAATTGACGATATGGTTTTATGTTTCGCAGGGGAGGCCGATGGCCTCCCTTGTTCGCGTTCTGCAGAGGTAAAATGAAAGGGCAGACCAATGGTCTGCCCCTGAGGAGGATAAAATTCCTAATTACGGATTTATCAGAGAATGCGTCTCTGCGGTTTATTCGCTACCTGCTTTACGGCCTTGCACGGCACGCCGATGGCAAGCATACCTGCCGGTACATCCTCCGTCACAACGCTGCCTGCACCGATGACAGCGTTATCGCCGATGGTGACGCCCGGACAAATCTGCACGCCCATGCCAATCCAGACGTTATTGCCGATGGTGACCGGCTTGGCATATTCCAGTCCGGCGTTGCGCTGTGCAACATCGAACGGATGACCTGCGGTCGAGATACAGCAGTTCGGGCCGATGAACACATGGTCGCCGATGGTGACCGGTGCCGCGTCCAGGATCACAAGGTTATGGTTTGCATAAAATGCACGGCCGACACGCGTATGGCTGCCGTAATCGACAAAAAACGGCGGCTCAATGACGATATCGGGCGCACAGGCACCTAAAATGGTATGCAGAAGGGCGTTTTTCTCCTCCTTCTGGGAGGAACGGAGCGCGTTGTAATCCATGCACAGATCGCTGGTCTGCGCACGCGCTTCGAGCAGTGCGGGGTCGCTGTTGGCGTCGTACAGCAGGCCGGAAGCGGCTTTTTCAAGTTCGGTCATCGTCAGGGTTCCTCCTTAATTCTGGTGGCGTACCAGTTCATAATCATCGCCGGAGCGGTAGTACGGACAGCTTTTTCCGGTCTGCATCAGGCGGTAGAATTCGTCCTCATCCAGATAGGCTTCGCATACATATTCATCCATTTCATCATCGTAGACGTTGTAGGCGCAGTCGTCACAGGTTCCGGTCATCGGTCAGCGCTCCTTTCAATTTGGTCGATTGCGGACTGCAGAATAGCCTCGGGGTCGTTGCCGCAGATGTCGAGACACTCCGCATAGATGAGTCTGGTCTCGCGGATACCGAAGTATTCTTTGGCCATAGCGGTCAGATAGTCAAAGCTGAACCGCGGGTCGTACGCGCCGCCTGCGGTGGTGATGTAGGTCAGACTGCGGGCGCGGCACAGGCCGCACGGCTGCCCGTGGTCGTTGTAGGCGCTGACAATACCGGGGACATAAATGTTCTCGATATAGGTTTTCAGCTGCGCCGGAAAGCCCAGATCCCAGTAGGGAGCGGCAATGATGATATCGTCGGCATCGGCAAACTGGTGGGCATAATCGAACATCGGGTCGTGCCATTTGCCGCCGGCAATGAGCGATTCGCGGTGAGCAAGCCGTTTACGGTCGAGCGGGACAAACGGCTGATCGTATATGTTCAGCTCAGTGACGTCGCTTATGCGTGCGAGATAGGCGCGCGCCAGCCGTGCCGTCCGCGACTCTTTCCGAGGACAGGCGTTGATGTAGAGTGTCATGGTATCCTTCCTTCTTCTTGTTCCTAACTATATAGTATAGCAGAAAAATGAGAAATTAGGAATTAGTAATTAGAAATTATTGTGAGAATGAATCGTTTACCCTGGGGTGCTCCGGTCGCGCTGCGGGCGAACAATGTTCGCCCCTACGGTAAAGATATAACAAATAGATTAGTGTATGTTAGCGTATGTTAGTGTGGGTAACAGGTTGTATATATGTAATAATCTGTATATCAACATACACTATCATACGGTAAGTTTTTTATAGAGCAGTGCACTGCACGCCTGTATCAAACGACATGCAGAGATAAAACGAAAGGGCAGACCAATGGTCTGCCCTTTCGGAAGGTTATCGCTAATCTTTAATTGCTAACTACTGATTATTCAGCCCAGTACTTTGCAACATGTGCCTTGGTAACCTCGGCGGCCTTCTTGATATTCTCCTCGTTGGACAGCTTGTAGTAGTCCGGACGGAACACCTCCATGGTGCAAACGTCGCCTTCAAAGCCGATCTTCTTGAGGGTATCTGCGTAACGCTTGTGGTCGAGGCAGTCGCCCGGCTCGCCCGGCCACAGACGCTTCTCGTCGTTGTTGTAAGCAGCGCCGCACGGCATATTCTCCATGCCGTTCAGGTGCCATACGAAAATCTTCTTGCCGTCAGCCTTCTCAAGAGCAGCCCACTCGGAAGCCATTGCATGGAAGTGGTACTGGTCGAGGGTGATGCCGACGAGCGGATGATCTACCTCGGTAACGATGTCGTAAGCGTACTCGAAGCGGTTGATGGACATGGTCGGTGCGCCGCAGAACTCGATGGACAGCTTGATGCCGTGCGGCTCAACCTTCTTTACCATCTCCTTGAGGACTGCAACAGCATCAGCCTTGATCTCGTCAACGGTAGCCGGAACGGTCAGGTCCATGGACGGAACAACAACGATCATCTTGCAGCCCAGCTTGTTGCAGTCTGCAATGATCTGGTCGAGCTTTGCCATAACGGCGTCCTTTTCCTCCTGTGTCTGCTTCATGTTGAAGAAGATCAGAGCGTTGTAGGACAGCATCTTCAGGTGGTGCTTCGGGTCAGCGAACCATGCGCCGAGATCGTCGATGGTGTACTTGCCGGCAGCGATCTCGCGGTCGAGGCACTCGGACTGGATGTCGATGTAGTCAAAGCCGTACTTCTCGCACAGGTCGAGGTCTTCGAGTACGGAGTGGTTTTCGCAGAAACGGTTGCAGCCTTCGTTAAAACCGATTTTCATAGCAGTAACTCCTTTTAGCGTATCAATTTCGCGTTGTAAAACGCGGTATAGTGGTTAAGGTGATATGCAAGGGCAGTAAAGCAGGAAGCTCTGCCACCCTTGCGAGTGAGTAGCAATGAATAGAAAATATGAGGTGGATTACTTCTTGTAGAAGTTCGGGGTGCCGCCGGTAACAACCTTCTCCGGCACACCGGAGGTCTGGGACTTAACCAGAGCGTCAGCGGTGATGGATGCAACGTAGCCGTCCCAAGCAGAGGAGCCGCCGGTCTCACCCTTGAGTGCGTGGTCAACCCAGTCCTGAATCTCTACATCGTAAGAATCGATGAAGCGCAGGATCCAGTTGTCCTCGATCTTGGTGGAAACCTCGTTAGCGTAGCGAACGGTCGGGAAGGACGGGCACGGCAGGTTTACAACGCCGTTCTCACATACAACCTCGCAGTTGATGTCGTAGCCGAAGCCGCAGTTTACGTTTACCTCGAGCATATTGATGATGCCGCCCTTGGTCTTCATGATCATGATCTGCGGGTCCTTCAGCGCGTTCTTAACCTTGCTGTTGGTCTTCGGCATGATGCACTGAACCTCGTCCCACTCGTCGTTTACCAGCCACGGCAGAACGTCGATCTCGTGGATTGCGGTATCGGTAACAGCCATTGCGGTGGTGTAGTCATCGGCAACGCCGTCTGCACGGTGGGTGCACTTGATTACCATCGGGGCACCGAACTTGCCGGAGTCGATCAGTTCCTTAACCTGACGGTAGCCGCGGTCGTAACGGCGCATGAAGCCAACCTGTACAAGGTGCTTGCCGCCTGCCATCTCGGCCTCAACGATCTCCTTGCCGTCAGCAGCGGTGTTAGCCAGCGGCTTCTCGGAGAATACCGGCTTGCCGGCCTTGATCGCTGCCAGAACCGGACCCTTGTGGAACTGACCCGGGGTGGTAACTACAACAGCGTTTACGTCCGGATCGTTGATTGCTTCGTTGAAATCGGTGTAAACCTTGGTGCCGGCGCCGGCGATCTCAGCGCCCTTCTTTGCGCCTTCTTCAAATACGTCGCATACAGCAACGATGCGTGCATTGCGGATGCGGTTCTGGATACGCTCGATGTGTTCACGGCCGATCATGCCGCAGCCGATCAGTGCAATGTTCAGATTTTCCATGATAAATTCCTCCTAAAATGTTGTGTAAAATGGGTGAAAAGGTGGTTTGTGAGAGAGGTCAGCGCAGATTGTTCTGCGTTTACTTTCGTGTTTACTGATGCACGCATCAGTCGGTACTCGGTGTGTGCATTCCTCGTTTTTGAGGTCAGGTTGATTATACATCTGCGTTCACGAGAACGCAAGAGGTAATTTCGAAAAATTTGAAAAAATTTTTTGCCGCCCGGCAGCGAGGGACAATCGCCGCCGGACAGCGAGGGATCTGCACCGAAAACGGTGCGAAAGGGAAAGAAAAGGTGTGTGTTGTCTTAAAATCAGGCTGCGATGCCGAGGGGAGAGAACAGGATGTAAATGCCGAGTGCCAGAAGCAGGCCGATGATGGATACAATATGGCGGTACTTCCACGGGGTCAGGTCTACTGCGCCTACGTCGTGGATCTCGTACTCCTCAGCCGGATGATACTTGTTCAGATACCACATGATGAGCAGCTCGATCGGGAACAGAACAGCCATTGCGTACAGATAGTGGATCGGGTTGGAAGAGCCGGGATAGCACGGCTTGATGAGCAGGAACGCACCGTAGCATACAACATGGAACACGGTGATTACCTTCGGCATGTACTTCGGGATGCGCTTGAACATGAAGATGCCGAGGATGGTGCACAGCACCGGCAGGGATACGAACTGACTCATGGAGTTCAGGAAGGTGGTGATGCCGCCGGCGTACATAACGAACGGAGAGATAACAATTGCGATGCAGCCTGCGATGGTGCCGTAGATCTTGCCGACCTTAACACACTTGGTGTCGGAAGCTTTTGGGTTGATGGACGAACGGTACAGGTCCAAGGTGAACATGGTGGATGCGGAGTTCAGTACCGAGTTAAAGGAGGACAGGATCGCGCCGAACATGACAGCGGCGAAGAAGCCCATTACCGGCTTCGGTACGATCTCAGCGATCAGAGCCGGGTAAGCAAAGTCGATAGCGGAGGAACCGGCAGCAGCCAGCTTGTCCTGAATGGACGGCAGGTAGAATGCGATGACGCCCGGGATTACGAGGTACAGAGGGCCGAGGCACTTAAGGAAGCCGCAGAAGATAGCGCCCTTCTGGCCTTCCTTCAGGCTCTTTGCTGCGAGGGAACGCTGTACGAAGGACTGGTTGGTGCACCACCAGTACAGGTTGTTGAAGAACATACCGGTGATGATCAGCGGCCACGGAACTTCCGGTTCCGGTGCATTCCATGCGTTGATGGCGTTCATTTTGGCCGGATCAGCCTCTACCATGTACTTGATGCCGTCCATGATGCCATGACCGCCGGTTGCAGCGGACAGGGCCGCGAAGCCGAGGAACGGGATCATCAGACCGCCGATGATAAGGCCGATGCCGTTGATGGTATCAGAAACCGCAACTGCCTTCAGGCCGCCGAAGATGGCGTAGCAGCCGCCGATGATGCCGATGATGAGGCACAGGATGGCAACAGCCATGAACTTGCTGGTGCCGAGGATGCCGGAGATGTCGAAGATCTGCTCGAAAACGACTGCACCGGAGTACAGGATGACCGGCAGGTTGAGGATGGAGTACATAACAACGATTACCAGCGAGAACATCGTCTTGGTGCCCTTGCCGTAGCGCTCCTCCATCAGGGACGGGATGGTCATGGCGCCCATTTTCAGGTACTTCGGCAGGAAGTAGTACGCCAGAACCAGCAGGGTGAACATCGAGCCGACCTCCCATGCGATCGGGCCCATGTTGGTCTTCCAGCTCTGGCCGTTCAGACCGACGAGCTGTTCAGCGGAAAGGTTGGTCAGCAGCAGAGAACCGGCGATGACTACGCCCGGCAGGCCGCGGCCTGCCAGGAAATAACCCTCAGCGGTGTCGAGCTGCTCGTCGCGGGTCTTCCATGCGGAAATGACTGCAACGAGGACTGTGAACAACAGGAACGAGATTCCTGTCCATGCGAGTGAGGAGAAGAATGTCATTTGTAGTATACCCCCTACATTTTTTCGTCGGGCTTTCCTGCACTGTTGCGTGCAGAGCGAATACGGAAACCGTTTCTGAGCCGCTCTGTATGCAATGATGCAGGAAAACCGCTGGTTTGCGCTCCCCGGATTCGCTTCTTCTCTCGGTTTCGGGAAGCCCATAGCTTTTCTCTCGGCGTTCTCGTGAACGCGTTTGCCTTAAAATAATTCCCCTTGGAAAAATCCGTATCTTCTCTCAGGCTTTTGGATGTTTCAATCGGGGATTTATTTCGTTGTCCATAGATTATCATGTTATTTGAGATATTTCAAGCCTTAAATGTGAGATTCATTTCGATTTAGTAAACAGTACAAAATTAAGATTGCCTTTTTGTATGAATAGCCACTGAATCATTCACATGTGCGTGCAAAGCGTGCAATATGATAGGCATTTTGCATAAAAACAGAGGGGACATATTGGGCAATTGCTGTGACGGTCAAGAAAAAGCAAATTCATAGGAAAAAACACGCGAAAAAAACAGTTGCAAGTTGCGTGCATTGTGTTATACTATAAACAGAAAAAAAACGAGTGGGCAATACTCACTATATAGTAAGGAGGAAAAAGCATGGCTGTAACCGCACAGCAGATTGCGGAGCTGGCAGGTGTATCCCGCGGTACGGTAGATCGTGCGCTGCACAATCGAGGGCGTGTAAATCCCGAAGTAGCGGCTAAGATTCACAAAATTGCAGCAGAATTAGGGTATAAACCGAATCTGATCGGACAGGCACTGGTCAAATCCCGCCGGGAGTTCAAGCTGGGTGCGATTCTACAGTCCACGGAGACGCCGACGATGCAGATCGTGCGTGCAGGCGTGCAGCGCGCCGCAGAGGAGCTTGCCGCCTCGGGCGTGGAACTGATCATGCGCGAAAACCGCGGTCTGGATACCGAAATGGTGCTTGAACACATTGAAGAGCTGGTTTCACAGGGCGTGCAGGGACTGGCTATCGCGCCGAACAACTCGCCGGAGATTCGCCAGTGCATTGATGAACTGTACGAACAGGGCATTCCGGTCATCACACTCAACTCGGATGCACCGGGCAGCAGGCGTCTTGCGTTCATCGGTATGGACAACTACCGCGCCGGACAGACCGCCGCAGGCTTGCTTCGGCTGATGCTGCCCGAGGGCGGCAAGGTGCTTCCGCTGGCGGGACACTTGAATAATACCGCACATAATAACCGTTTAAACGGATTTATGGATACGATTAACGGTGAAACAGGAAACGAAATTGAACTGTTAGCGTTTCAGCCGTGTTTCGACCGGGACGACTATGCCCACGAGATTACGCAGCACGCATTGCGTGCAAATCCTGACCTGACCGGGATTTACGTTGCGTCCAACGGACAGGTCGGTGCGTGCGCAGCCGTAGAGGAAGAAGGCCGAAAGGGCAAGGTCAAGGTCGTTGCATTCGACCTCAACCCGATGAATATGGAGCTGCTCCAGTCAGATAGCTTGAGTTTTGTGCTCGATCAGAAGGCATTCGAGCAGGGCTACCGGCCGCCGTTCCTGCTGTTTGATTACCTGCAGAACAAAAAAGCACCGGAAAAAGAACTGCTTTATACGGATATTGCAATCAAAACCAAGTTTAACAGCGATAAACCTGTGGGAATGGAATAAGAAAGAACCGCACATTGTGCGGTTCTTTTTAATGGAAAATGAATACGGTGCTTTACTCTAAAGTGTGATTTAATGTTGTGCAAACAACCGTAAATCCGCTGGATTTCAGTGCTTCTGTGAATCTTTTCGCTATTTCTGGGGATACAGTTTCCGCCTGATTGAGCACAACGATATCCGCTAAGTGTTCTGCAATAATGCCTTGCGCGGCCAGCTCCGGCGTGACAATACCGCTCATGTGTGCACCGGTGCGTGCATAGAACAATTCCGGTCGGTGTACGGCTTGTTTGATTGGCTTTCCAAACCCGGATGCACCCACGACGCACACGGTTTTGCGTGTATTCTCAGGTATGACCGGCTCATGCGAGGCGTGTGCCTTGAGCGGCAGCCGCTTGGAGCCGTCGGCCTCCACAATCACATAGTCAGCGGCGTCCGCGAGCACGGAAAAGGGAAGTGCCGGCGCGGTCAGCTTACCCTCAGCGGCAGGCGTGCCCATGCAGATCACGCGGTGAAGCGCAAGTGCGCGGCGGACCTGTTCAATGTCATCCGTCACCAACAGGGGAATGCCCGCAAACGGCAAAATGTGCGTGGAAGTCGTCAAAAGCACCGTTCCGGATAATTCTTCGGCCAGTATACGCAGTAAAGTTGTTTTTCCGCCGCTGCCGATCACGGCGGTTATGCCTTTTATCATGTGTAATTGTTCACATATTTTCATAAATCCACCTAATACAACCGTGTTTACCGTAGGGCGGGATGACCTCATCCCGCCGGAGGCTGTCGAAAAACTAACGTTTTCCGGCAGCCTCTCGATCGAAACCACGCTTTCGATCGAATTCCGAAGAAAAACCGCGCC
>OGCM01002426.1_pt1 | contig 17177 bp, 10 predicted proteins | sample 1570151 | NCBI WGS metagenome assembly OGCM01 (sample SAMEA4370582, study PRJEB24528) | human gut metagenome
GTCCCTGCCTTCGATGATGGCCTGCGTCAGGCGGTAGGCGCTTTCCTCATCCAGATTGTCGCGCACGATGATGGCGTTGGTATCCCAAAGGGTCGTGACGTCGGGGCCGACCTTGCCCTTGTAGAACTCGGCGGGCAGGGTTCCGACGTTGCAGCCGAGGATGGCGGCGACCTTCTTGGCGATGCCGGGTTCGATACTCAGGAACTTCAGGGGGACGCTGCCGGACACGTCGACGATGAACCACGCTTCGCCGGGGCCGATCCAGACGAACACGTCGATCTGGCCGTCCTTCACCATGTTGGCGATGTCGTCGAAGCCGTTGGTGACGACCTTTCCGCCGTTCTTCTTGATGTCGTCATAGGTGATGCCGTATTCTTTCAGGATGTTGCGGAAGATTTTTTCCGTTGAGCCGCCCGTGGAGCCGACGCCGATGTTGATGTTCTTCATGGTCTTCAGATCGCGCAGATCCTTTACCGGCGAGCTGACGGGCGACACGATCTGATAGTTGATGCGGTCCCACAGGTTGGCGACCGTGGCGATGCCCGTGGGCGTGGGGGCCTTATAGGGTTCGAGGCCGGTCTTGAAGGCGTTCAGCATACTGTTTTCAGCCACCCCCATATCCGCGGCGCGGGAGGCCAGACGGGGCGCATTGGTCGCACCGCCGCCGGGGAGCATGGTCACATCCGTTCCGGGGTTCATGTTCGTGTACGCTTTGCCGACGGCTCCCATGCCGATGTACCAGGTGCCGCTGGGGTTCGCCGCCGACACGCAGCGCAGGGACTCCACGGACTGGGAGGGCATGGCTCCGAGCGCGAGCAGCGCGCAGGACAGAAGCACTGTTTTGAGGAAATGGTGCATACATGTTCTCCAAAAGGTTAGAGGTGGTCAAAAAACGCCTTTCAAACAGGCGGCCGCCGTTCGGGGACGGCTCAGGCCTGATTGAGATCGGGTTGGGGAAGCGCCTTGCCGCGGCGGAGGTACTGGAGCATACCGATGAAGAGTATGACGCCCAATCCGGCGAGGTCGCTGTATATTTCGGGGTAGAGCAGGGCTATGCCCGCCGCGAGCAGAAGCACACGTTCCCACAGGAAGCACCGGACCATCAGATAGCCCTGCATACCGCCGGCCAGTGTGATGACGCCGATGAACGACGTGACGAGGGCCTGCGCGACGTGGGAGAACTCGCCCGTCAGGAGCAGGGCGGGCTGGAAGACGAAGATGAAGGGGATGATGTAGGCGACGATCCCCAGACGGAACGCCCGCCAGCCCGTCTGCATGGCGTTGGCTCCCGCGATGGATGCCCCCGCGTAGGCGGACAGGCAGACGGGAGGGGTTATCTCCGAAAGGATGGCGTAATAGAGGACGAACATGTGCGCCGACAGGGTGGGGATGCCGAGCTTCATCAGGGCCGGAGCGCCCAGCGTCGCCACGATGATGTAGGCGGGGGTGGCGGGGACGCCGGTTCCGAGGACAAAGCAGGTGAACATCAGCAGGATCAGCAGCAACAGGATGTGGAACTGCCCCAGATCGGTGATGATGCTGATGAACTTGTAGCCGATGCCCGTTATGGAAACGATGGCGACGATGATGCCCGCGCAGGCGCTGCACGTGGAGATCATGAGCGCGTTGCGCGAGGAGAGTTCCAGCGTGTGGTAAAGGCTCTTCGGCGTGAACCGGGTTTCCGCGCTGAAACAGGAGACGACGATGACCGACGCGATGGAGATGAACGCGGAGGAAATGACGCTCCGCCCCGATACGAGCAGGCCGATCAGCACGATGATGGGCAGGATGTGGTAGGTGCGCCGCAGCACGCTGCGCGGATCGGGGATCTGGTCGGAGGGGATGATGCCGATGTTCTTGTTGACCGCTTCAAAGTGGATCATCATGAGCAGCGAGAAGTAGTACAGCAGGGAAGGGAGCAGGGCGGCCTTGGCGACGGCCAGATACCCGGCCCCGGTCACGTCCGCCATGACGAACGCTGTCGCGCCCATGATGGGGGGCATGAGCTGCCCGCCGGTGGAGGAGACCGCTTCCACTGCCCCGGCGAACGAAGGCGTGTAGCCCACGCGCTTCATGAGCGGGATGGTGAACGTCCCGGTGCTGTACACGTTGGCGACCGCGCTCCCGGAAATGGAGCCGAACAGCGCGGAAGCGAAAATCGAAACTTTGGCGGGCCCGCCCTTGGAGCGCCGGGTCAGCACGCAGGCGAGATCCAGAAAGACCTGCCCCAATCCCGCCCGCTGGAGGAAGCACCCGAACATGACGAAGGCGAAGATCATGGTGGAGGACACCGCCAGCGGAATGCCGTACAGCCCTTCGGTCACGAGATACAGCTGTTCGCAGAGCATCTTGTAGGTGACGCCGTCGTGCCGGAGGATGCCGGGCAGATACTGCCCGCCAAGGCCGTAGGCAAGGAACGCGCTCGCCACGATGACCAGCGGCAACCCCGCCACCCGGCGCGTCGCTTCCAGCACGAGCAGGACGGCGGCGGTCGCGCAGACGGTTTCCGCGTCCGACACGGGGTCCACATACCGGATGCGTTCCATGTAGTAGTCGATGTCGGAGGCGAGGAAATACGCGGTGGCGAAGGCCCCGCAGATCAGGACCAGATCCAGCGCCAGCCAGCCGGGGTGTTCCCGCTCGCCTTCCTGAAGCTTCTTGGGGGGGAAGTAGAGGAAGACCAGAGCGAGCACGATCCCCAGATGGATGGTGCGCAGCAACTGGGAGTCGATGATCCCGAACCCGGCGGTAAAATAGATCTGGAAGATGGCCAGACCGACAGCGATAACGCTGGTAATGCCCTTCAGTGAGTCTCGTGAAATCATGGTTCCCTCGTGCAATCTGAAGTGAGATTCTTTTCAAACAGCATGGTGCCGGTGCGGAGAACAGGGTGTTTCTTCAACTCGGGGGGAGCATCCCCCTTCCGGATGCCAGTACCGCAACGCTCCGCCCCTGGGGATGCCGCGTGCCCCTTCGCCGCATTCCGGAAGGCTCATCCTTAGAGGCATGGCGGGAACGCCCTTTCCGGAAACGGAACGGCGGATTACTCGGCAATGGTGTTTCCCGCGACGAATCCTTCGTAGATGGCCTTGACGTAATCTTTGGGGCCGGTCGCGTCGCCGCTCACAAGGAACGGGATGCCCAGCGCCTCGAGAGCGGGCCTCAGCCCCTGATTGGGGCGCGCGCCCACGGCGAGGATGATGGTGTCCAGCCGGTCCACGACTTCGGTCTGCCCCTGACGCTCGAGCGTGATGCTTTCCGGCGTCACGGCGGTCACTTTCGCATTGGTGATCTGGTGCAGGGACGGAGTCTGTTCGAAGGCGTGAAGCAGGCAGATGCGCGCGTCCTGCGGCAAATCAACGGCAATGCCGTCCCGCATTTCGATGAGGTATACCTCCCTGTCCTCTTCCTCGACGAGCAGGTGCGCGGTTTCCGCACCGATGGCCCCGCCGCCGATGATGGCTACGCGCCGCCCGACCGGGGCTCTGCCCTCCAGAACGTCGTCGACCAGTACGGCCCCGCCGCCGGACAGCCCCTGAATGGGCGGGACAAAGGGGACGGAACCCGTGGCGAGGATGACTGCGTCGGGTTTCCGGCTGTCCAGTTCCACTTCGGTGACGGCGGCGTTCAGATGGATGTCCACGCCCAGTTTGCGGATTTCGCGCTCCAGATAGTCGCAGGCTTCGCCGTAACGCGCCTTGTGCGGCGGCACGGCGGCCAGACGCAGCCGCCCGCCCAGCCGGGGCCTGTCGTCCCACAGTTCCACGCGGTGCCCGCGCAGCGCCGCGACCCGGGCGGCCTCCATGCCGCTGGGCCCGCCGCCGATCACCATGATCCGGCGGGCTTCCCGGGCGGGGCGGATGGCGAAGGCGTCCAGCGTTTCCCGGCCCGTGCGGACATTCAGGGCGCACTTGACCTGCCGATCCTCGGCGGAACGGTCGTGGCAGCCCTTGTTGCACGCGATGCAATGGATGATGTCGTCGAGGCGGCCCTCCCTGAGCTTGTCGGGATAGTCCGGATCGGCAATGAGCGTCCTGCCGATACACAGGATGTCGGCCTTGCCGGATTCCAGCGCGTGCAGCTGGATTTCGGGCCTGTCGATCTGGCCCGCCGCCATGACGGGAATCCGCACGGCTTCGCGGACGTTTTCCGCAAGATAGAGGTTCACGCCGTGCTTGTGGTACATGTTGGATACCGTGCGCACATACGGATACATCCCGGCGGAGACACTCAGCGCGGCAACGCCCAGCGACTCGAGGTACCGTGCGATGCGGACGGAAAGCTCCATGTCGATGCCGCCCTCGCGCAGTTCGTCCCCGACGATGCGGCAGGTGATGGGGTAGTCCTCGCCCACAAGCTGGCGGGCGCGGCCGATGATTTCCGTGACGAAGCGCATCCGGGCATGGAAACCGCCGCCGTAGCGGTCGCTCCGCTGATTGGTGAGCGGCGACATGAACGCGCAGATCAGATACCCGTGCGCGCAGTGCAGCTCGCAGGCGTCAAAGCCCGCTTCCTTGGCGCGGCGCACGGCCTGCGCGTAATATTCGACGTACTGTTCGACCTCGCGGGTTTCCAGCACCCGGGGCGCGTCGTATTCCGCCTTGAATACGGAATGGGTTTCCGGCTCGAAATAGGACGGCGCGACGGGCTGAAAACCGGATGTCCGGGCATTGGTTTCCCGTCCGGCATGGTGCAGCTGCGCGGCGATGAGGCAATCGTGGCGGTGCACGGCCTCGGTGAGCCGGCGAAGGCCGGGGATGCAGGCGTCGTCATGAATAAAAATCTGTCCGCCGAAGTTGCCGTCCGGCCAGATGCAGAGGGAACCGACGATGATCATCGACACCCCGCCTCTCGCGCGGCGTTCGGTATAGGCGATTTCCGCGTCGCTGACGGAACCGTCTTCGGTCATGTGTATCGACATGGGCGCCATGACGAACCGGTTATTGAGGCGGAGGGGGCCGACGGAAATGGGCTGGAACAATGGAGTGTAGTTCATGGGGGCGGCTCTCGGAAAAAAGGGGTGAGCGGTGTTCCCTGCGCTGCTGCGAGGGGTTCGCGCCGGGGGATTGCCGGGGCGGACGGGCCCGTCCCGGCGGTTCCGCAGGCATCACGCCGTGAAACGGGACTTACAGCGCGTATGCGGCGGCCAATCCCTGATGCATGGCGTCCAGAATCCTGCCGGGCGCAACGCAGTCGCCGATGGCCTTGTAGGGCAGCCGCATGTGCTCCAGTTCGCGGGCCAGCATCTTTTCAGGCCGATAGCCGACGCTGATCGCCGTGGTGTCGAACGGCTCCAGCCATTCCTCAACGCCGTAGGCGTCCCGGATGCGGATCCGTCCGGTATTGGCGGTTTCCATGATTTCCATGCCGGTCAGCAGCGTGACGCCGTAGCGCTCAAGCCGGGGCATCAAGGTGTGGCGGGCGCGCCATTCCATGTCCTGCGCCACTTCCGGGCGCATTTCGAGGATGGTCACCGCGTGCCCGCGCTCGCCGAGGAAGTCGGCCAGCTCGCAGCCGATCATGCCGCCCCCGATGATCAGCACCCGATGTCCAGGCTTGATCGCTTCCAGCAGGATGTGTTCCGCCGTGGTCATGTTGGGCAACTCGGCGGCGAAGCGCGGGATCACCGGGCGCGAACCCGTCGCCAGCAGGGTCATGTCGAACGCCTGCGCCTGAAGCATCCGGCCCGTGACGGTCACGCCGCAGCGGATGTTCACGCCGAGCGCGTCCAGCTCATGGCGGAAGTAGCGCACAAGCTCCATCAGGCTGTCCTTGAACGGGGGCCGCGACGCGGGGTGGAGCAGGCCGCCGATGTCTTCGCCGCGCTCGAACAGCGTCACGCTGTGCCCGCGCTGCGCGGCGGTCAGCGCCGCCTGCAGTCCAGCCGGTCCAGCCCCGACCACGGCGACCTTGAGGGCCTTGTCCGCCTTGACGCCCAGAGGGTACTTCCCCTCATAGCCCGCGCGCGGATTGATGGCGCAGGTGATGTCGAGCAGCTTGCCGGTGTGCCCGGTGCAGCCTTCGTTGCAGCCAAGGCAGACCCTCGCGGAATCCAGACGGTTTTCGGCATACTTGTTGATCAGTTCCGGCTCGGCGATGAGGGCGCGCCCGAAAGCGACCATATCGGCCTTGCCGTCGCGGATGACCTGATCCGCAATGGCCGGATGCACATACCGCCCGACGGAAATGACCGGAACGCGGTTCCGGACGGCCTCCTTGACCTGCCTCGCGGCATCGGAAAGCCACGCTTCAGGCGTACAGGAGGGCGGAGAGATGAGGTGCTTGGTTTCGCCGATGCCCGCCGAAATATGGAGCGCGTCGACCCCGGCGTCGACCAGCGGATTGACGAGTTGTAGCGTTTCTTCAAGCGTCATGCCGCCGGGAAGCCCGTCGTCGGCATTGTGCCGGTAAGAGATGGGAAAGTCGTCGCCAACCGCCTTGCGGATGGCCCGGATGACCGCGAGAGGCATACGCAGGCGGTTTTCCAGGCTTCCCCCGTAGGCGTCCTCCCGATGGTTCGTCAGCGGGGATACGAACTGGCTGATCAGGTAGCCGTGCGCGCCGTGGATCTCCAGCATGTCGAAACCGGCCTCCCGGACGCGGCGGGCGACCTGCGCGTGGGCATCAATGATGTATTCGATATCCTCGACATCCAGCACCACGCTTTCGGCATGGCTGCAGAAGCGCGGCACATACGAAACCATGGGCGTGGCGAACCCGGAAATGGCCGGATTGACGCATCGCCCGCCGTGGATGAGCTGCAACGAAGCCCGCGCGCCGTGCGCTTTGATGGCTTTCGCCAGCTTGGAAAGCCCCTTGATCTTGCTGTCGTCCGCCGCGCTGATGCCCCGGATGAAGGCGGTCCCGCGCGGCTCCACGGCGGTTCCTTCGATGCTCACCAAGCCGACGCCGCCCTTGGCGCGCTCCGCGTAATAGTGGATCAATCGTTCGGTGACGTCGCCGCCCTTGGTGGCGAAGTTGGTCAGCATGGACGGCATGACGGCACGGTTGCGGACAACCAGCGTATTGATCGTGATGGGACTCAACAGACCTGATGTTGACATGATGTCTCCCGAATAGGTGGCGTCGGTGCGTCAGCACGGCGGACGCGAACGGTACGCGCCGGACACGCCGCAACGCCGTTGTATGAAATGAAAAAAGGACGAAGGCTTCGGTGTTTCACCGGGGACGGATGCCCGGGGGAGGCGGCTTGGGGCCGGCGGCGCCATCCCCAAGGAAAGGGGCATCCCATGCGCATGAGAACAGCAAGGACCGCGCCAAAACGGCCATTTGTGCCTTTTGGCTCAAATAACGTGCTCTTTCACGGCGTTATAAAAACAGCCCCAAAAGACAACAGACCATGTCTTGTAGGATAATCGGACATGAATGATCGGACATGTCCGATCATGGGACATCGGCTTGTCTCCTCTGGACAAATCGGCTACGCTTTTCCCCGGCGGGATGGGCTGAAACGGCGCCCCGTGGCGCGCCGCCGATGCCGTCCGGCGGAAAAGGCCCGCCGGGCGCGGGATGTTCCGATTGAGCCGAGAGGGAATCCTATGGAAAACGCGGCGCCGGACAGCATGTTCGTCCAATGGCAGCGCTTCATGGCGGGGCAGGAGGTTGATCGGCGGATCGTCAAGCCGATGGTGTACGACTCGTGGGTCCGTTCCCGTGCCTACGGCGTTCGGCATGACCGGCGTCCCGAAGGCCGCGTGAATGACGCGCGCCTTGCCGAACTGCTCGCCGCGAACAGCGAATTCATCGAAAGCTCCAAAGTCATCATGGCGAAGCTCTTCACCGCCGTGGAGGACGCGAACAGTGTTATTTCCCTGACGGACAGCCAGGGCGTGGTGCTGCATACGCATGTCCACAGCAACAGGGGGCATCTCCTTCCCGGCCATATGCCGGGCTTCATTTTTTCCGAGCGCATCTGCGGGACCAACGGCATCGGAACCTGCCTGCACTGCGCGGCCCCTGTGGAGCTGGTCGGCGCGGAACACTACTGCGCCCACGATCATGTCTGGTATTGTTCCGCCGCGCCCATTTTCGATTCCAAGGCCAATCTCCTCGGCGTCTTCAACATTTCCATCTCGCGCGAAAGTTTCCACCACCATACACGCGGCATGGTGGAGGCCGCCGCCCACGCCATCACCGAGCAGGTCTGCCTGCGCGAACTGCTGAGCGAACAGGCCGCGATCATGGAACTGCTGGACGAAGGGCTGATCGTGGTGAACCACGAAGGGCTCCTGAAATCCATCAGCCAGAAGGCCTGCGCCATTCTGGGCATCCCCTCGCCGCAGGGTTCCGTCCACATCAGCCAGATCATCCCCGCCGCCGACATGCTGCACACGGCGCTGAACCGGCAAGTCGGCTTCCACGATCAGGAAGTGCTGCTCGATCTGCCGCAGGGGACCACGTCATGCCTGATCTCCGCCGCACCGACGCCGCAGAAGGGGGTGGTCTTCACGCTGCGGGAAGGGAAACGGATGCGCGAGCTGGCGACGCGGGCACTGGGCGCCAAGGCGACGTATACGTTCGATCGGATCATCGGCGAATCGGACTTGCTCAAGGAGACGATCCGGCAGGGCAAGCTCGCGGCGCACAGCGACATCACGACGCTCATCATCGGCGAATCCGGCACGGGCAAGGAATTGTTCGCCCAGGCCATACACAACGCGAGCAGCCGCGCCAACCAGCCCTTCGTCGTGGTCAACTGCGGCGCCCTGCCGCGCAATCTCGTGCAATCGGAACTGTTCGGCTATGACGAGGGCGCGTTCACGGGTGCGAGCCGCCAGGGAAAACCCGGCAAATTCGAACTGGCCGACGGCGGCACCGTCTTTCTTGACGAGATAGGGGAAATGCCGCTTGAGGCGCAGGTCAGCCTGCTGCGGCTGCTGCAAAACCGCGAGGTCACCCGCGTGGGCGGAAAGAGCGCCCGGCGGATCAATATCCGCGTCATCGCCGCGACAAACCGCAATCTGGAAGAAGCCGTGCGGCAGAATGTGTTCCGGCACGACCTGTATTACCGGCTGAATGCGTTTCTCCTGAGCATTCCGCCCCTTGCCGCCCGGCACGGCGACGTGGAACTTCTGGCGAATCATTTCCTGCACAAGTTTTCGGCGGCGCTCGGCAAGCACGTGCAGGCCATCAATGCCGAAGCGCGGGACCTGCTCTACCGGTACCCGTGGCCCGGCAACGTCCGCGAACTGGAAAACGCCATCGAGCGCGCCGTGAACGTCTGCGGCGGGCAAGAACTGATGCCGTGCGATTTCCCCTCGGCCATGCTTGAGCATGAGGCCGTCTCCGGCCCCGGCCGGAAAAACGGCTGGCTGTGGGCTCAGGAAACCGAAACCATCCGGAAGGCGATCCGCGAAACCAACGGGAACCTGCGGCAGGCCGCGATCCTCCTCGGCATTTCGCGCAGCACACTGTATTTGAAGATAAAAAAATCCAACCTGAGCCGCGAGGAGCTTCTCGGCTCCTCCCCTGACTGAAGACAATCCCCGCCCTCGGTGCCTGTGCGCCATGATTGGCCCTTGTAACATGTCCGGCGGGTAACATCAGCCGGGCACGCTGCAAGGGCCGGTTTTCCTGCAGCTCCGTTTTGCCGCCGCTTGAGCATCGCGTTCGTCCCGGGCCGGGGATGGGTATCCCGCAGGCGGGCGATGGCGCATCGGAAGATGGCGAGGTTGATGCGCCGCATCGGGAAAGCTCAAGGGCTGGCGGGAGTTCCGCAGGGGATAAGGCCCGGCGGATTCCCCTTTCGCGTGCCCGGCCCTGTTCCCCTTTAAGAGCGTCTGGTCCCCCAAAAGGCGCCTCCCTAAAAATTTCTTCACAATTTTTTACAAAAAACCCATACGCGCTTTACACTCGTACGCTATCTTCCCTTCAACAGGCATCTTGCATTGACTCATAATCCTTCGGAGTTTCATCATGAAAAAGCTTATGTCCTTTGTGTGCGCGGCCCTGTTCGCCTTTTCGTTTTGCGCGGTTATGCCTTCCAATGCGTTCAGCGCCGATCCCAACCGGCAGGAAGTGGAAAATCGTTTCGAGCTGAACAGCGCCACCGCCGAGGAGCTGGCCGGGACCGGCGCGGTTTCCCTTGAGGTTGCCAAGAAGATCGTCGAACTGCGTGATCAGCTCGGTTCGTTCCAGAGCTACGACGATCTCAACGAACTGGAACTCCCCAAGGATCAGATGGACAAGCTGCGTTGGAACACCACCATTCAGGGCATCGCCAGCGACTGCAACTGCTAGGGCGGGTGATCTGTAAAACGGCATGGAGGGAGGTCGGGGAGGGGGGATTTTTTTGAAGAAAGGGGCGAGCGTTCCTCTTTCCCTTCCCCGAACCTGCCTGCGCGGGGCCCCTCGTCCCAAAGGCTTTCGGTGCCGTCGAATCCCTGCTCACAGCCTTTTCCACCCCAGATCTTTGGAAGAAGCCACGTTATGGAAATGCCACGGCCTCCGGCGGTGCGGGCGGCCTATCCGCCGCTGGCCGGGTTCCGCCCGGTGCGTGCCTCCTCAGGCCGTTTTCGGGGAACCGCTTCATGGCCCGATGCGCGGGGCGCTTCCCGGAGGCCTGCCCATAATGTTGCCGACAGGAAACATGCGGCCACGCGACGCGAACACTTTTATCCGAGAGGGGCATCCCATGCCTGACAGCTATTCCAGACGCCATTTCCTGAAATTGAGCGCGGCCCTGCTGGCTGGCGGCGCGGCGATCGCCGCGGCACCCGACGCGCGGGGCATGGGCTTTTCCGGAGTCCCGGACGTCGGCCCCGTGACCGAGATGAAAGGGTACTGTCCGTTCTGTCAGGTACGCTGCACCTACCGGGCGCGGGTGTCCGGCGGCAAGGTGCTGAGCCTCACCGGGGAAAAGGACAATTACTGGACCGGCGGGGCCATGTGCCCCAAGGGGATGTCCATCGTCGAGCTGATAGGGAGCCCTTACCGCATCACCGAACCCATGCGGCGCAAGGAAAACGGCGAGTGGGAGCGCGTCACCTACGCGCAGGCCGTGGACATGGTCGCGGAGCGCATGGCCGAGGTCATCAAAAAACACGGCAAGGCCGCCGCCAACCGCGTCGGCATGACCATGCCCCTGTGGGACTGCCGCGAGAGCGAGATCGCCGCGCTCATGACCCTGCGCATCGCGGGCAGCGTGCACGCCATGCCTCCGGGCGAATCGTGCGTGTCCAGCGCCTCCAACATGCTCGGGATGATGATCGGCGTGAACAGCGGCTCCACCAAGGTGGACGAGCTGCTCAACACGAAAACCATCGTCCTGTGGGGGGCCAACGTCTGCGATCTCTATCCCCCGTACAGCCGCTGGCTGGAAATGGCCCGCGAAAAGGGCGTGAAGATCGTCTATCTCGATCCGCGCCGGACCCGGACGAGCCTGCTTGCCGACATGCAGCTGCGCCCCCTGCCGGGCACGGACGGCGTTCTGGCCATCGGCGCGATCCGGTACATGCTGGAGACGGGCGCGTATGACGAGGAGCGGGCCAGATTCCAGATCGAGGGATTCGACGAGCTGGCCGTCGAAACCGAGAGCTTTACCGTGGAGAAGGTCGCCTCCGCCACCGGGCTGAGCCCGGAAGCGATCACGGCCTTTTACGGGACGCTGGCCCAGAGCCCGCGCACCGTGGTCTGGCTCGGCGGCTCGCTGTCCCGCTACTCCAACGGGATCATCGGCCTGCGGGCCATCATCCTGCTGCAGGCGCTGTGCGACAACCTCATCGGGGAAGGGAAGGGCATTCTCACCTTCCAGAGCGGCAAGCCCGAAGGGGACGACGAGTTCGTCGATCATTTCTTCGGCGAGACCAAAACGCCGAAGATGAATTTCCGCCGCCTGCGCAATGCGATGGAAAAGGGGACGCTGGACATCCTGTTCCTGAACTCCAGCTACCGCCGCTATCCCGACAGCAAGGGCGTGCGCAAGGCCATCGACAAGGTGCCGTTCGTCGTGCACTGCGGGTTCTTCCTGACCGAGGAGACCGAAGCGGCGGATCTGTTCGTGCCCGCCACCTTCGGCCCGGAAAGCCAGGGGTCGGGCTACGGCAACGAGCAGCAGGTGGTCTGGCGCGAGAAGATGGTGCAGGCCCCCGGCTCCTGCGCCCCGTCATGGCAGTTCTACCGCGATGTGGGCCGCAAGCTCGATCCCGGGCGCTACCCGGACTTCAAGGACCCGGAGGATCTGTACCGCCGCTTCTCGGCGCTTGTCCCTTCATGGAAGGGGATGACCCTGGAACGCCTGCGGGAATCCCCCGACGGTCTGGTGTGGCCCCTCTATTCATTGGAGGACAAGGAACGGACGGGCAGCGTGTTCGCGGAAGGGAAACTGCTCACGCCGTCCGGCAAGATGAAGGCAGTGGATACCCTCTTCGGGCGCTTCCCCCAGTGGGACTATCCCAAGGGCAGCCCGCTGGGCAAGGACCGCTCCGACGACTTTCCGCTGGTCCTTACGCAGGGCAAGCAGCTGTGGCACTGGCAGCAGACGCTGACCAACTTTTCCAAGGCCGTCGCGCAGTTCTCGAACGGGCGTTTCATCTGCCTGCACCCCGAGACGGCGCAGGGGCTCGGACTGGCGCAAGGGGACCGGGTCATGCTGGAGACGTCCGTGGGCGGTATCGAAGGCTGGGTGGACATTACGGAAAACGTCCTGCCCGGAACCATCTTCACGCCGTCGAACTGCAACGCCACCACGCCGCTGCCGGAGAACCGGAGCGAGCACATCAGCAGCATCCTCCCCAATTACTGGGACCGCATTTCCTGCCAGCACAACGGCGTAGGCTGCCGGCTGCGCAAGCTGGGGTGAGGGCGTCCATGACGGCGTGAAAACCGGCGGGGGGACCGCCGCATCCCGTGGAGAATCCGATGTCCCGTTATATCATGGCGATAGACGCCAACAAATGTATCAACTGCAAGGCCTGCGTTCTGGCCTGCCAGCAGCGTAACGGCACGCCGTACGGCCACTCCCGCAACTGGGTCCGCGAGACGCCGGACAAGCTTTCCCTGCTCGGGACGGCCTATCAGCCCGGCGCGTGTATGCACTGCGACCATCCCCTGTGCGTGGAGGCATGCCCGACCCACGCGACCTACAAGGCCGACGACGGAAGCGTGGGCATCGATCCCGAACGCTGCATCGGCTGCGGCGGGTGCATCGAAGCCTGTCCCTACGGCGCGCGCTACAAGCATCCGGTGACCGGAAGGGCGGACAAGTGCGACTACTGCCGCCGCGCCACGCCGGGGCAGGTTCCGGCCTGCGTGCAGGTGTGCCCCGTCCGCTGCCGCGTCTTCGGGGATGCGGACAACCCGGACGATCCCGTGGCCCGGGCGCTCGCGGGCAACCGGCACGTGTATGTGGTCCCTCCCGACTTCGACGCGAAACCCACGCTCGCCTATCTGAACGGCACGACGCCCACGGACTGGCCGCGCAGGAAGGACGTGCCCCCGGCGCTGGCCGCCATCGGGCCGCTGTCCTCCGTGGTCAAGGCTTTCGGCGGCCTGGCCCTGTTCGGGGTCATCGGCGTGTTCGTCAAACAGTTGTTCTGGCCTTCCGACTCCGGCAAGCCGTCCGACAAAGGAGACCGGCCATGATCAGACGCCATTCGGCCACCGCCATTTTCATGCATTGGTACAACGCGGCCTGCTGGCTGCTCCTGCTGTTCACGGGGTTCGCCCTGCTGGAGAATCCGCTCATGCAGCCGGTGGGGGACTGGTGGAGCTCCTTGTGGACCGGGGCGTTCGGCACGCTGGGGCTGCTCAGGCTGCACGTCGTCGTGGGCATGGCGTGGATCGTCCTGTATGCCGTCTACCTGCTCATCCGGGCGCGGGCGGAGGCCCTGCCGTTCCTGAAGGAAATCACCGATCTGCACATCGGTTCCGATCTGGTGTGGTGCCTGCGGAAAGGCTTGTGGCTGGTGCTCGGGGAACGGCTCATGCGCCGCCTCGGGCTCGATCCCGAACTTCCCCCGCAAGGCTTTTACAACGCCGGGCAGAAGCTCGTGGCGATCATCGCCGTCCTGTGCAGCCTTGGGCTCGCCCTGACCGGGCTGATCCTCGTGTTCGCCTCCGGCAGGCCGGGGACGGAGGGGCTCCTGCAGATCTGCCTGCTCGCGCATTTCTGCTGCGCCGGGCTGATGGCTGTTTTCCTGCCCGTGCACATCTACATGGCGGCCTTCGCACCCGGAGAGGCCCCGGCGCTGCGGTCCATGTTCACCGGATACGTGCCGCTGGAGCACATCAGGCAGCACAACCCGCTGTGGTTCCGCAAGCTGGCGGAATCGGAAAAGGAATAAGGCCCGTTTCTTTTGAAACGGCAGGGAGGCATTGGGGAAGGGGGACCCTTCTGGAGACTATGCTTTTCCCTCCCCAAAACCGCCGATGCGGACATTCCTCACTTTTCAAAGGCGCTTGTGTTGATTGAATCCCTGTTCCCGGCGTTCCCTGAAACGGGTTTTCCTTTGAGGGGCCGTTCAACCGGGAAACTAACCGTGCTGGCGGGGCGCACCGTCCGGGAATCCTCCGGCGCTGCGAAACCCGTTGCCCTCCCAGTCCACCCGCCGATCCCCGAGAACGGCGGCGCGTGTTGCCGGAACCATTCCTGATGAGGAGCTTATGAACCGTTTGAGCGCCGCCGTCCTGCTGTTCGCCGTGCTGTTTTGCCTTCCCCGATCCGCCGGGGCGGGGGAACCGCTGGCGGCGGTTTCCGAATCCGAGCTTGCCCGCATCGTCCATGAAGGCGACGGCAGGCCGCTTGTGCTTGTCTATTGGGCGTCGTGGTGCGTCCCCTGCCGCCATTTCCGGGAAAAGCTGGAAAAGATCCGGGCCGGATACCCCGAGAGCGAGCTGCGTATGCTCGCCGTTTCGCTGGACAGGGACCCCGGAATGGCTGCGGCCTACCTTGCCCGGAGCCCGTTGCCGTATCCGGCACGGATCGGGGATGCGGAGCTGATCAAAGCCCGCTCGGGAATGCCCGTGCCCACGACCATCCTGTACCGCCGGGACGGGAGCGTGGAGCGCGAGCTTGTGGGCGACGTTTCGGAAAAGCGGCTGGGGCATTACGTGGGGCGGATCGTGCGCCGCTGAGTGCCGGGAGGCATCGCGTTTCCGAGCGTGGCGGCCTCCGCCGCAGGAAAGAGCGTGTTCCCGGCGGGATGGGAAGAAATGTGTTCCCGCGCGTCCCCGGCTCCCTTTTGAGAGGGCAACCGTCCGGAAAAATTGACAGCCGTTGGAGGAACGCTCTATAACATGAGAAAGCGCCGGATTGCACAAGCCTCCCGGCGCGGGGACATCCGGGGACGGCCCCGGCAAGAGCGGGCGGCGGTTGGACGTCGGAAGGAGCGGGGACATGGATGGTTATGCGGGAAAGGGGCATCAGGTGCTGCTCATCGATGACGACAGCGAATTTTGCGAGCTGATGACGGATTACCTCGACGTGCACTCGTTCGCCGTTTCCTCCGTGCACACGGGGACGGCGGGGATCGAGGCCGCCAGACGTCAGGAATACGACGTCATCCTGCTGGACATGCTGCTGCCGGATATTTCGGGGATTGAGGTGCTGCGGCACCTGCGCACGGAAACGCGCGCGCCGGTCGTCATCCTGTCCGCCCACAACGAGGAGACGGACCGCATCGTCACCCTTGAGCTCGGCGCGGACGACTATGTGCCGAAAACCTTCTCCGCGCGGGAACTGCTCGCCCGCATCCGGGTTGTCCTGCGGCGCATGGAAAACGCCGGGCTTCCGGAAGGCTCGGACAGGCAGGACGGAATGCTCTGTATGCACGGGCTGTGCATGAATCCCCAGACCCTGAAAGTCACGCTGAACAACGAGCCGCTGGACCTGACCAGCATGGAGTTCCAGCTCCTGTACCATCTGGCGAGGGGGGCGGGCCGGATCTTCTCCCGCGAGGATCTGCTCAACCTGTTCGCCGAAAAGGAATGGAACAAGTTCGACCGCTGCGTGGACGTGCACATCTCGTCCCTGCGCAAGAAGCTCGGGGACAATTCCCGGTGCCCCACCTACCTGAAAACGGTCCGCGGGCTCGGGTACATGTTTATCAAGCAGAGCGACGCATGGCCCTGAAAAACATGACGTACAGCCTCTATTCCAAGATTGCGCTCTGGCTGGTGCTCAATCTGGTGCTGCTGGCGGTACTCGGCTTCGGGATCGGCTGGTACGTGCTGCTGGGCAACGGCCTTGTCCCCGCCCACTTTTTCAGCTCGAACATCGAAAACTCGTTCCGCCTCGTCAGCGTGAACCTGCAATACCGTTCCGTCTTCACATGGCAAAAGCTGCTGAAGCAGTACGATCGCGGCGAGGCGCTCCGCTTCCATCTGCGCAGCCTTGAGACGGGCGTGCTGTACGACGACTGCATCCCCGAGAAAGTCATTCAGGCGGCGATGGACATCCCCAAAAGCAGCTTTACCCTGTGCCCCGATCCCGACATGCAGCTTTGGGATTCCCTGCGCGGCGGCTTCTTCGACACCCAGCAGCGGAACATGGAGGCGGGGCTGCCGCCCATCCCGCCCGCCATCTTCGTGCGCACGCATTCCCCGGCGCGGTATTGGTACGGCCGCGTGCTGTACATCCCGGACAAGAACCATCAGCTCCATTACGTGCTTCTGGCGCTGGAGACGGATTCCTTTTACGGCTACGGGCTGTTTTTCGAGTTCCGGGGCGTCCTCTTGGTGATCCTCGCCGTGCTCGGGGTGTCCTGCCTGTGGTGGTGGCCCTTCGTGCGCCACCTTTCCCGGCCCTTGTTGAAAATGGTTCACTATGCCGAACGGGTGGAGATGGACAATTTCGTCTGCCTCGACAAAGCGCTGAGCGACACCAGGACGTTCTCCGGCGAACGGCGGGACGAGATCGGGCGGCTCGGACATGCGTTCATGACCATGACGCGGCGGGTGGGGCTGCTCATTTCGGGGCAGAGCCAGTTCATCCGGCACATCGCCCACGAGCTGAACTCGCCGCTTGCGCGCACGCAGATCGGCCTCGCCATCCTTGAGGAACGGCTGGAAGGCAACCCCAAGGCGCGCGTGCAGCGGATCATGCAGGATATCAACAGGCTGTCCGTGCTCACGGACGAGGTTCTTTCCTATCTCCAGGCCAAGGCGTCTCTGGGGACCCCGAAAAACGAGCGGATCTACCTGTGCCCGTTCCTGTCCTC